>Ga0066662_10000611_pt1 | contig 15790 bp, 17 predicted proteins | sample GraSoiAngelo_111_FD_133939 | JGI IMG/M metagenome (GOLD analysis project Ga0066662, IMG submission 133939) | Grasslands soil microbial communities from the Angelo Coastal Reserve, California, USA - 14_0903_12_40cm | ecosystem: Environmental > Terrestrial > Soil > Grasslands | place: USA...
CAGGTGGCGACGCCACGGCAACTCTACGAGGCCCCTAGCTCGCGCTGGGTCGCCGAATTCGTCGGCGACATCAACGTCATCGACGGCCATGTCGAAGCACACGCCGAGCATCGACTGACGATCGCGACGCGCGCTGCCGGGACCATCATCGCCGCCGAGCCGCGGCAAGCCTTGCGCAAGGCCTCGATCTGCGTCGCGATCCGTCCCGAGAAGGTCAAGCTGTCGCGCCGCGGGCCGGTAGCGGAGCCCGCCGGCGCGATTGCGATGAACCGGCTGGAGGGCGTGGTGACCGACGTCAACTATCTCGGCGGCATCACGAGCTACAAGGTAAAGCTAGACACCGGCGCCGTGTTGCGCGCCTCGATGGCTAACACGGCGCGGCTCGAATTGAACGCCTATAGCGCAAGCCAGCGCGTCACCGCGTGGTTTTCGCCCGACGACTGCGTGGTGCTGGAGCAATGAGCGCACGCCGCATCTTTGCGCGCCCTGCGCGGATCGCGGCGGTCGCACCGTATCTGTGGATGCTGCTGTTGTTCCTGGTGCCGTTCGGCTTCGTGCTAAAGATCGGCCTCTCCCAGGTCGCCATCGCGCAGCCGCCTTATACGCCGGTGTTCGACCTCGCCGCCGGATGGTCGGCCCTGCGGACCGCCTTGGACGCGCTGTCCCTCGATAACTTCAGGCTGCTGGTCACCGACAGCCTCTATGTGCTGTCGTACCTCCGCAGCATCGTCGTCGCGCTCGTCTCCACCGCGCTACTGCTCGCGATCGGCTATCCGATCGCCTACGGCATGGCGCGGCTGCCGCGGCGCTGGCAGGCGACCGCGATGATGCTGGTGATCGTACCGTTCTGGACCTCGTTCCTGATCCGCATCTATGCCTGGATCAACATCCTGCAGCATGACGGGCTGCTCAACCAGACGCTGCTGGCGCTGCATATCATCTCGCAGCCGCTGGTGTGGCTGTCCACCGACACCGCGATGTATCTCGGCATCGTCTATTCCTATCTGCCGTTCATGATCCTGCCGCTCTATGCGACGTTGGCGAAGATCGACCCGGCGCTGCTCGAGGCGGCGGGCGATCTCGGCGCGTCGCGGGTGCGGGCCTTCTGGCTGGTGACGTTTCCGCTGTCGCTGCCGGGGGTCGGCGCCGGCGTGGTGCTGTGCTTCATCCCGATCGTCGGCGAATTCGTGATCCCCGACCTTCTCGCCGGCTCCGACAACATGATGATCGGCCAGACCCTGTGGCTGGAATTCTTCATCAACAAGGATTGGCCGCTGGCCTCCGCCGCTGCCGTCATGCTGCTGGTCCTGCTGCTGGCGCCGCTCTTGATCTACCAGCGGCTGCAGCGCCGCGAGCTGGAGCCACGCTGATGGCGAGCCCGCTGCAACGAGTGTCGCCGTTCAACGTCACCGCGTTGGCCCTGGGGCTTGCGTTCCTGTACCTGCCGATCGTCATCCTGATCATCTACTCGTTCAACGCCTCGCGGCTGGTGACGGTGTGGGGCGGCTGGTCGACGCGGTGGTACCGCGAGTTCTTCAACGACCGCGCCATGCTGGAAGCGGCATGGATGAGCCTGAAGGTCGGGGTGGTGTCGGCGACCGCCGCGACATTGCTGGGCACGTTGGCGGCAGTGGCGCTGTCGCGCGGCGGCGCCTTCCGCGGCCGCACCCTCTTCTCCGGCATGCTCTATGCGCCGCTGGTGATGCCGGAAGTCATCACCGGGCTCTCATTGCTGTTGCTATTCGTAGGTTTGAACGCCGAGCGCGGGTTCTTCACCGTCACCATTGCGCACACCACGCTGACCATGTGCTTCGTGACCAGCGTGGTGCAGTCGCGGCTCGCCGCGCTCGATCGCAGCCTGGAAGAGGCCGCGATGGATCTCGGCTGCGATCCATTGCGCGCCTTTGCCGCGGTGACCTTGCCGCTGATATTGCCGTCGGTCGCGGCCGGCTGGATGCTGGCGTTCACGCTGTCGCTGGACGACCTCGTCATCGCGAGCTTCACCACCGGCCCGGGCTCCGCGACGCTGCCGATCCGCATCTATTCCGAGGTACGGCTAGGCGTGAAGCCTGAGATCAACGCGATCTGCACCATGATCGTCGCGGCCATCGCGCTGGCGATCGTGGCCGCCTCGCTGGCGTCGAAGCTTAGCGGCGTGCGCGGCGAGACCGCGGCCCCGCTGTAACAACGCGTCGTCATTCCGGGCGCGCCCTTCGCGCGAGCCCGGAATCCATAACCACGATTCGGGGTTATGGATTCCGGGCCTGCGCCCAAGGGGGCGCATCCCGGAATGACGGCCTAATTCCCCTTCGGCGCTTCCGCGGGTGCGGTGGCGGCCGCCTCGGGCGCGGCGCGCTGGCCGGTAAAGCGTTCGATCGCCGAGCGCACCGCGTCGCGCGTCTTGCGGTCCTTCATGGCATCGAGCAGGGGCGCGGCGCCGGGGGAGCGGCGGATCAGGCTCTCGGGATCGGGAAAGATCAGCGGATCGTCCCACGGTCCCTGGATCACGAAAGGTAGGTCGAACCCGGGCGGCGCGCCGGCGGCGGAGGTAAGGCTCGCCACGCCCTTCAGATCATATTCGCGCGCCGGCACCGAAGCGGTGCCGGTCAGCGTCACCCGCGAGGCCGGGCTCTCGATCCGGACGTCCTCGGTGGTGGCGATGCCGTCGCTGAACTTGACCGCGATGGTCATACGGTTATACGGCGTGACGCCGGAGCGGAAGTTGCCGCCGCCGGACAGCGGCCGCCGCTCCAGCCGCCGCAACAGCTGCTCGACGTTGAAGCCGGAGATCGTGCCGTCATGGCCGGTCAGCATGGCGGTGCCGTCGAGCGATTGCGCAAGCCCGAACGGGCTGTTGCCGGTGGCTTCCAGCGCGACGTTGAGGTTGCCGCGGCCGGTCAGCTTGGTCAGCCCGAACAATTCGCTGGCACACGACAACAGGTCGACGTCGAGAAACTGGAATTGCGCCTTGACGTCTACCGAAGCGTCGGAGCGCGCGACGTTGAACGACCCCTTGGCGATGCCGCCATAGATCTGCGCCTCGGCGACGCTCAGCGCCAGCGTGCCGCCGCGCAGATTGGCGCCGAGCGCGGTGCGGCCGAGCGTGGACTTTCCAACCGTGACCTTTGCCGCCGACAGGCGCATGTCGATATCAGGCGTGGTCAGCGCGTTGAGGTCGAACAGCTGCCTGTTCCAGTCGCGCTGCCCGCTGGCCAACACGCGCGCGGTAGAGAGATAGGGGGTAAAATCCAGCGCGCCGGCGGCGAGCGTCGCCTGCAGCATCTGCCGGCCATTGTTGGACCAGGTCATCACGCCTTCGGCAACGTTGCCGTCGAGCTCGAGATTGACATTGGTCAGCGCCACCGAAGCTCCGACCACGTTGGCGCGCGCCCGAAGCGCGAAGCGGCCGAAGCCGCCGGTACCGGCGGGCGCCCCCTGCCCGATCCATCGCAACGCGTTGCGCAACGAGGGCGAGTCGGCGGTCACGGTGCCTTCCAGCAGCATGCTGGTGCGGTTGGCGACCGCGCCGTCAAACGCCAGCTTCAGCGGCACGCTCGACAGCCGCGCTTTCAGACCAGAACGATCGCCGGACAGCGCCGCGACGAAGTCGCTGACGCTGATGCTGCCGTCGACGCGTTCGCCGCGCCAGTCGAATTGTCCGGTGGCGGCAAACGAGCGCGAGATCGACGGCCAGGCCAGCGACAGATCGATATCGCCGACCGCTTCGGATACCCGATTGGCGTCGTCGACATAGCTCAAAATGCCATCCTGGATACGGATCTCCGAAAACGATAGCTGATTGTCGGCGCCGGGCTTCATGGTGCGCGCAATGGTATCGATGAACGGCGTCCAGTTGCTCGAGCCGTCGGCGGCGCGGATCACGCGGATATGTGGCCGCAGCATCATCACGTCGGCGATTTCGAAACGCCGCAGCAACAGCGGCAGCAGCCGCAAATTGGCGGTTAGCACGTCGACCGACAGCGCGGGCGCGCCGGCGCCGCCGCCTTTCAGGCCGACGTCGTGAAACGACACATAGCTGCCGGGAAACACCGACACGTCGATGCTGCCGTTGGCGACAAGCTCAAGCCCGGTGACGGCGCGGATCTGCGCCGCGACCGCCTGGCGCAACGCGTCGCGGTTGAGAAACCAGGAGGTCGCAAACAGCCCGATCAGCAGCACGCCCAACAGCGCCGCAACCGGCACGCCGAGGCGTTTCATTCCTTGGGCCATCGGCAATGACATATCCGGTCGGGTTCGGGTCGTGTTCAAGTTGAAGGACGGACCGGGCACCCAGGCCCGCCGACAGCTGCAACTTGCTGGGTTTTCTTGACGCTTTCAAGGCTGTACTTGCCTTGCGGCGACGGCAGAAAGGGTAAGTCCTGGCGTCATTGACGCACTGCGAAGATTTCGCCTAATAAGTCTTTTCCTCCATCAGGTCCTAAATCCCCCATGAACAAGGTCTACCCCGACGCCAAATCGGCCCTCGACGGCATCCTCAAGGACGGCATGATGATCATGTCCGGCGGTTTCGGCCTGTGCGGGATCGCCGAAACCTTGTCTGATGCGATCCGCGATTCCGGCGTCAAGAACCTCACCGTGGTCTCGAACAACGCCGGCGTCGACGGCATCGGGCTCAGCCGTCTTCTCGAAACCCGGCAGATCAGGAAGATGATCTCGTCCTATGTCGGCGAGAACAAGCTGTTCGCACAGCAATATCTCGCCGGCGAGCTCGAGCTGGAATTCAACCCGCAGGGCACGCTGGCCGAACGCATTCGCGCCGGCGGGGCGGGGATACCGGCATTCTACACCAAGACCGGTGTCGGCACGCTGATCGCCGAGGGCAAGGAAGTAAAGGAATTCGACGGCGAGAAATACCTGATGGAGCGCGGACTGTTCGCCGACCTCGCGATCGTGCACGCCTGGAAGGGCGACACCGCCGGCAACCTCGTCTACCGCAAGACCGCGCGCAATTTCAATCCGATGATGGCGACCGCGGCGAAGGTCACCGTCGCCGAGGTGGAGCATCTGGTGCCGGCCGGCGAGATCGATCCCGACCACATCCACACCCCCGGCATTTTCATCAAGCGCATCGTCGAAGTCGGGACGGGTAAAAAGCGCATCGAATTCCGCAACACAAGGCCGCGCCCCGACAAGGCGGCAGCGCCGGCAGCGACAGGAGTGGAAGTCTGATGGCCTGGACTCGCGATCAGATGGCCGCGCGCGCGGCAAAAGAATTGCGCGACGGCTACTACGTCAATCTCGGCATCGGGATTCCGACGCTGGTGTCGAACTACATCCCCGACGGCATGGACGTCGTGCTGCAGAGCGAAAACGGCATGCTCGGCATGGGCCCGTTTCCCTACGAAGGCGAGGAAGACGCCGACCTCATCAACGCCGGCAAGCAGACGGTGAGCGAATTGTCGACCACCAGCTATTTCTCCTCTGCCGATTCCTTCGGCATGGTGCGCGGCGGGCATATCGACCTGTCGATTTTGGGCGCGATGCAGGTCGCGCAAAACGGCGATCTCGCCAACTGGATGATCCCGGGCAAGATGGTCAAGGGCATGGGCGGCGCGATGGATCTCGTCGCCGGCGTCAAGCGTGTCGTGGTGGTGATGGAGCATTCCGCCAAGGACGGCGCGAAGCTTTTGAAGAAGTGCAATCTGCCGCTGACCGGCGAGAAGGTCGTCGACATGGTGGTCACCGACCTCGCGGTCTTCACCATCGACAAGCATGGCGCCGACGGCATGGCGCTGATCGAGCTCGCTGACGGCGTTACGCTGGACGAGGTGAAGTCGAAGACCGAGGCCGACTTCCGCGTCGCGCTGAAGAACGCGTGAGGTCGTAGTCGTAGGGTGGGCAAAGGCGCCGTTTGGCGCCGTGCCCACCATTTCGGACCGCGCCCCGATGGTGGGCACGGCGCGAAGAGCGCGCCTTTGCCCACCCTACGCAGCTACAGCTCAGCTCGCCTTGAGCGCACCCTGCAGCGGCGCCATCACGGCGCGGCCTACCAGCGCGGCATACTGAACGATCGGCGCCGGCTTGCCGATCAGGTAGCCCTGCACGGCGTTGCAGCCCTCCTCGGCGAGGAACGCGAGTTGCTCCCGGGTCTCCACGCCTTCCGCGACGATCGACATCTCCAGCCCGTGTCCGAGCCCGATCACGGCGCGGACGATGGCGGCCGATTGCGGGTTACGGCCGAGATTCATGACAAAGGCGCGATCGATCTTGATCTTGTCGAAGGGGAATGCCTGCAGATAGCTCAGCGACGAATATCCGCTGCCGAAATCGTCCATCGAGACGCGCACGCCGAGCGCCTTCAGGCGCCGCAGCAGCGCCAGGCCGCGGTCGAAATCCTCGATCAGCACGCCTTCGGTAATTTCCAGCTCCAGCCGTCCCGGCGCCAGCCCGGTTTGCAGCAGGATCGAATGCACCAGCCCAACCAGGTCGCCGTGCATGAACTGCGCCGGCGACAGGTTGACCGCGACTTGCAGCGGCTGCGGCCACGACGCCGCCTCGACGCAGGCCTCGCGCAAAATCCATTCACCCATCTCGACGATCAAGCCGCTCTCTTCCGCGAGCGGAATGAAATCTCCGGGCGGCACGAAACCGCGCACCGGATGATACCAGCGCGCCAGTGCCTCGAACCCGATCACCTCGCTGGTTTCGACGCTGTGGCCGGCCTTCGCCTGCGGCTGGTAATGCAACGACAGCTCGCCGTGGCGGATCGCAAGCGAGAGGTCCTGATGCAGCACGCGGCGGTCGCGGATCTGCTGGTCGATCTCGGGTTCGAAGACACCGATGGTGCCGCGCGACTTCGCCTTGGCGCGCGAGAGCGCGGCGCCTGCATTGGCGAGCAGCGACGCAGCATCCGCGCCATCGCGCGGAAACACCGAGATGCCGATGGTACAGCCGATGCGCACCGATTTTCCGTCGATCAGGAACTCGCTGGCGAGCGCCCGCGCGACCTTTTCGGCGAGCGCCTTGCCGGCCTGCGGCTGCGTGCCGTCGATCAACAGGCCGAATTCGTCGCCGCTCTGCCTCGCGACCACGCCGCCGCGGGCGGACGCCTGGATGCGGCGCGACACTTCGATCAAAAGCTTGTCGCCGACCGAATGGCCGAACACGTCGTTGATTTCCTTCAACCCGTCGAGGTCGACGGACAGCACCGCGAACTGTTCGTCGGTGCCGGAGCAGGCCTCGATCATCTGCGAGAGCGCCTGCAGGAACGCGGCGCGGTTTGGCAGGTCGGTGAGCCCGTCGTGATAGGCCATGTGCGCCATCCGCGATTCGGTCTGGCGGCGGTCGGTGACGTCCTCGTGGGTCTTGATCAGGTATTGCGGCTGGCCCGCCTCGTCCATCACGGTGACGCGCCGTGTCAGGAACAGGCGCAGGCCGTCCTTGGTGCTGATCGGATGCTCTTCCGTGAGCATGCCGCGTTTCTTGATGGCGGCTTCGTCGCGGGCCACGATCAGCTTGGCCTCGCGCGGATTGAAGATGTCGATGGCGGTAAGCCCGGTGGCGTCCTCGCGGCGGCGGTTGAGGATGGTCTCGGCGCTGCGGTTGGCGAGTACATATTTACCGTCGCGCACGCGCTCGACGATCAGCGACACCGGGATGTTGTCGACCACCAGCTCGAGGAATTTCTTGGTCGCCTCCAGTTCGCGCGACAGCGATTTGTGCTCGGTGACGTCGTCGAACAGCGCGATCAGGAATTTCGGCCGGCCGTTTTCGTCGCGGGCGATCACCCGGTTGCTGGCAAGCGTGCGCCGCTCGTCGCCGCGCTCGACCAGGAACTCGTTGCGGAACTGGCTGTGCGGCGACTCGATCGCGGCTCGGTCGGCGGCGGCGATGGTCGCCGCGGTAGCCGGCTTGAAAATCTCGTCGGCGCGCTTGCCGACGATCGCCTCGCGGGACAGCCGGGAGAATTTTTCGAACGCACGGTTGGCGAGAATGTAGCGGCCGTCCTCGATGCTCTTGGCGGCGACGCAGACCGGGACGTTGTCGATCACCGATTCCAGAAATTGCGTGGTGGTCGCGAGTTGCCGCGCCAGCCGGCGCTGCTCGCTGCAGTCCTCATGCGTGGCCACCGAGCCGCCATTGGGCAGGCCCCAGTATTTGACGAGGATCGAGCGCCCGTCGGGCAGCTCGGTGACGAGGCCTTCGCCGCTGCCGGCGGTCCGATAAAACTCCTCCGTGCTGATGTCCAGCACGCCGCGGCGGCGCCGCAGCTCGAGCAGATCGGGCCCGGTCATGTCCTTCTCTATGTCGGCGCGCGCCAGCCCGTAGATTTCAAGATAGCGGGAGTTGCAGAACACGACGCGCTGTTGCGCGTCGGTCATCACCACGCCCTGGCTGAGATTGTTGAGCGCCGAACTGACGAACGCATTGCGGCGCAGCTGCAAGCGCGTCGCCTTGCGCAAGGCCGACGTGACCCATGCCGCGACAGCTGCGAAGAACGCGCACACCACGACGCCGCCGATCAGCATTTCCCAGATGAAATGCGGATCCATCGAGCCGATATAGCTCGGCGGCGCGAAATCGCCGGATGCGGCCGACACGGCGCCAGTCAGCGCCATGATGAACCCCGGCACGGCCAGCGCGGAAGCCAGAATTTTGCCGCCTGCCTGCCAATTCTTGGAAGCCATACCTCACCCGCGGATTGCAGGCCGGAGTGTCTGGCTTCGCGGGTTTGAATCGGGTAAACGCCTACCCTTCGACCTGGAAAATCCGACTTAAATCGCGGCAATTGGGCTTGGATGATTAATGCTTTGCTAACGGGAACGCGCCGCCGCGGTCGCTTGCGAAAACAGCCGTCAAAACCGGCCGATGGCAGCAAGGACCAGTTCCCGATTGGCGCCGGCATGCATCCCCTCGACCGACCGGACCCGGCAGCTTCGGCTCGCGCATGGACAAGGTAGAATGCGTCGTGATCGGCGCCGGCGTCGTCGGCCTCGCGATTGCGCGGCGACTGGCGCTCGCCGGTTTGGAAGTCGTGGTGCTGGAAGCGGCCGAGGGCATCGGCACCGCGACCTCGTCGCGCAACAGCGAGGTGATCCATGCCGGCATCTATTATCCGGCTCAAAGCCTGATGGCGCGCATGTGCGTCGCCGGCAAGCACGCGCTGTACGATTACTGCCGCGAGCACGGCATTCCGCACCGCAATTGCGGCAAGCTGATCGTCGCGACAACGCCGTCGGAAACCGCAAAGCTGCAATCGATCAAGGCGCATGCCGAGGCCAACGGCGTGCTCGACATGCAGGTACTGAGCGCCGAGGCGGCGCGTGAGCTCGAGCCGGCGCTGAACTGCGATGCCGCGCTGCTGTCGCCCTCCACCGGCATCATCGACAGCCACGCCTATATGCTGGCGCTGCGCGGCGATGCCGAAGCCGCCGGCGCCGTCTATGCTTTCCATGCACCGCTGTGGCGCGCCAAAACCGTTCCGGATGGTTTCGAGCTCGATGTCGGCGGCGAGGCGCCGATGACGCTTGGCTGCCGGCTCTTGATCAATTCCGCCGGCCTTGGCGCAACAGCCGTGGCCCGCAACATCGACGGCATGCCGATCGAGCTCATTCCGCCGGCCTATCTCGCCAAGGGCAACTATTTCAGCTTGAGCGGGCGCGCACCGTTTTCGCACCTCATCTATCCGGTGCCGGAGCCGGGCGGCCTCGGCGTACATCTGACGCTCGATCTCGCCGGGCAGGCGCGGTTCGGGCCCGACGTAGAATGGGTCGATACCATGGACTACGCCGTCGACCCCGCGCGGGCGGAACGGTTTTATCCGGCGATACGGCGCTATTGGCCGGCGCTGCCGGACGGCGCATTGATGCCGAGCTATTCGGGCATCCGCCCCAAGATCGTGCCGCCCGCGGTGGCGCGGCAGGATTTCCTCATCCAAGGCCCGCGCGAGCACGGCGTCGCCGGGTTAGTCAATCTGTTCGGCATCGAATCGCCCGGGCTGACGGCGTCGCTGGCGATCGCGGATCATGCCGCGGGCCTGGCGGGCGCTTGAAAATTTAGCTTCCGCGTTAACCGCTCATTAATCAGCCCGTTGCAGCCTAGGCGTATCGCGTCGGAACCGGAGCTCGAGCCGGCAGTCGCAAAGAAGGCCGTCCGGTGTTACGCCAGGGCGGCCTTTTTGCGTTCGCGTCGCGCATGTGACGCGTCGCTCTCTGCGCGCCTGCCCCTCTCAAGAGCCGCAACCTCAAGGTTGTCATTGGGGCTGTCCTCACAGTTCCAATCTGAATATTTGACAACGCGAAACGTAGCGCTTCGAAAATTTATCGCCGCGTCATTGCGTGCCGGAACGTTTCGTCATTGCCCTCTTTAATCCACGCGTAGTTTTGGCGCTTAAAAAACAAAGAGGAGACAACCAATGAAAGTTCTGAAGATCTCGGCCGCTGCGGCTGCGCTGCTCGCGGGCACCGCACTCGCGCTGGCACAATCGAGTTCGAGCGTCGGCACCGGCGGCAGCTCGGCCGGCGGCGGGATGAGCAATTCCACCCTCGGCACCGGCGGCTCGTCGGCGGGCTCCGGTTCGGGCTCGGGCTCTGCATCCACCCTCGGGACCGGCGGTACGTCGGCTGGCGGCGGACAGAGCAGCTCCAGCGTCGGCACCGGCGGCTCGGCCGCAGGCTCGGGCTCCGGCTCCGGCTCGGCATCGACTCTCGGCACCGGCGGCACTTCGGCCGGTGGCGGACAGAGCAGCTCCAGCGTCGGCACCGGCGGCTCGGCCGCGGGCTCAGGCTCTGGCTCCGGCTCGGCATCGACCCTCGGCACCGGCGGCACTTCGGCCGGTGGCGGCAAGAGCAGCTCCAGTGCCGGCACCGGCGGCTCAGCGGCGGGTTCGGGCTCGGGCTCAAATTCGGCCTCGACCCTTGGGACCGGCGGCTCGTCGGCCGGCGGCGGACAGAGCGGCTCGACGGTCGGCGCGGCCGGCTCCTCGGCCAGCCCGAGCGGCATGGAACATGGCAAGGGCCATGACAAGGACCATGACCGCGGCAAGGGCCATGAAATGAGGAAGGACAAGGATTGATCCTGTCGGGGGACGGCATCCCGCCGTCCCCCTCTTCTTTCATCCCGCGAGGAGTTTCAAATGACTCGAGCATGGACCATCACAGCCGCCTTGGCGCTAAGCGCTGCCCTCGGCGCAGCGTCGAACGCGGAGACGATCGAGAAGAACGGCAAGACGGCGTCGGGCGACACCTGCAGCGTCAAGGTCGAGAAGCATGCCGACGGCAGCATCAGCGCTGCCGGCGCCTCCGCGGGCAGCAGCAGCAGCGCGGGCTCCCTCTCGAGCAGCAGCACCGCCGGTAGCACCGGCGTTCACGTCCAGGCCGGCGGAGGCTCCGTATCGAGTTCGTCGACGACCGGCGGACCCGGGTCGGTCTCGGCGAGCACCATGACGGTGAACGGCTGCACGATCTCGACCTCTTCACCATAGAAGGAATACAGCTATGAAAACCTGGATCAACTTCACCGCGGTAGCGCTTTTCCTGGCGGCCGCCGCTCCCTTGGCCGCGCAGACCAGCATGTCGGGAGGAACCGGCGGCTCGGCTGCGGTCGGCGGCACCTCGGCCTCGACCGTCGGCACCGGCGGCACGTCGACTTCGCCGACGGGCACTGGATCCTCGATCGCGGCTGGAGGCAGTGCCGCTGCCGCGAACGGCAAGGCTCAGTCGGGCACGCACGTCAACCAGGGCAACGGCCCGGTGCTCAACGCCAACACCCGTGCGCAGGCACATGAAGGCGGCACCTTCAGCCGGTCGCAGACGCGCACCAAGGTGAAGGCCGGGGAAGACGTTCAGTCGACCACAAGGACGATGTCGCACGAGCCGGGCTCGAAGCCGATCAAGTCGACGACCTCGATCGGACGATAAAGCTTAGGGCTTCGGCCCATTCGGCGCCCTCGCTCAAAGGCGGGGCGCTATTTTTTTGAATCAACACAGAAGCCTTAATGGCCAATGCCGGGCTTGAGATGCGAGCCTTTGCGCCTCTCATCCGCGCAACGCAAAACCCTGCAGCGGCCGGGGCCGTGCAGTAGGATGTGCGATACAGACCAGTATGTAACCTAAAGGGCCGTCCGGGGTGATGCGACCGGAGCCAGGCCTTCCAAAACGCTAGTGGATCGTTTCGCTCACGCAGAGCTTCAACCGCTCGATTTGGTCCTTGACCATCAATTTGCGGCGCTTCAACTCGACTATTGTCAGATCGTCGGTGGATGGGTGGGTTAAAGCGTCGTGCAATTCGCCTTCCAGAACCCGATGTTTGCGTTCCAGTTCAACGAGATGCGCCTGTATTGCCATACGAAGCCTCCTTGTGAGTTGACCTCAGATTCGACCAGGGCAATGGAGTGTACATCAGTCCGGGGAACTGTCGATGGGCAATCAAAAACCAAATGTTCACATGGTGTATTACTTGAAATGAATCGTGAGGGAACGATCCACTTTGAGTCCGTCCGTCAATAGCGCCTTTGGATAAATTCCTTGCGTCCAATTTGCAACTTTTGGTGCCGTCGCAAAAGCCACGGGATTCGGTTAACGTGGATCATGACCGACGCACAAGAAGGCGAGCTTGCCGCCGAGCTCGCACGGCTGCAGCAGGAGCACCGCGATCTCGATGCCGCGATCGAAGCGCTGCATCAATCGCCGGCGCCGGATTTGCTGCGGCTGCAGCGGTTCAAGAAGCGCAAGCTGCACTTGCGCGACCGCATCGCCTTCATCGAAGACCAGATCACGCCTGACATCATCGCCTAAATCACGCCGCGCCGAGGGTCCTTCGGCAAGCGTTGCGCCGCCTCTTCGTCCACCGTGGAAAACTTGCGTCGGCAAACAGGCGCGACTTGACTCTCGGAGAACAAAAAGAGAACATAAGCACCGTCGCCGCCATATTCATCCAGCCCGAAGCAACGGAGTTTTGCCATGTCCGAACGCGCCCTCCTGACTGAAAACAACCGCTATGAGGAGGCTTGCGATCAGGCGATCGCGATGTGCGGCGGCAATATGCGCGGCGCCATCAAGGCGCTGATCATGGCCAACGAATTTCTGGAGCATGAAATCCAGGAGTTGCAAGGCATCGCGTCCGGCAGCTTGGCGCGGACCGGCGCGCGCCGCGCAAAGGACGTCGCCTGATTGCCTCAAGCCGCGGCGTCAGCGCAGTTCGCGAAAGAACGCCTGCACTTCGCCGGCGAGCAATTCGGGCTGCTCGAGCGCGGCAAAATGCCCGCCCTTCGGCATGACGCTCCAGCGCCGAAGATCGCTGAATACGCGCTCGGCAGCGCGGCGCGGCGGTTTCAACATTTCGCGCGGGAATTGCGCGTATCCGGTCGGTACCGAAATGGTCTCGCCGGGCGGCAGGATAGCGGCGCCATGCAGCCGCGCATAATAAGGCCAGAACGACGCGCCGATCGCGCCGGTGAACCAGTAAAGCGAAATGTCGGCCAACATTCGATCGCGTGAGATCGCGTTTTCGATGGTGCCATCGCAGTCGGACCATGCGCGGAACTTTTCCGCGATCCATGCGGCGAGACCGGCTGGCGAATCCGTCAACGCAAACGCCAACGTCTGCGGCTTGGTGCCCTGGATCCACTGATAGCCGGTCTCCTCGCGCAGCCATCGCTTCAATTCGGCGAGATAGGCCTGCTCTTCGGCGGTTGGATTGGCGAACTCGGCGGGATCGCGCCCCGCCGCCATCATCAGGTTGAGGTGGATGCCGATCATCCGATCCGCATAGGCATAGCCGAGCCGGCTGGTTATCGCGGCACCCCAGTCGCCGCCTTGCGCCGCGAATTTCCGGTAGCCGAGCACGTCGCTCATCAGCGCGGCGACGCCGTCCGCCATCTCGGGCACGCCGAAGCGCTTCTGGTCTGGTTCGAACGAGAGGCCGTAACCCGGCAGCGATGGCGCGACTACCGTGAACGCGTCACCCGCGTCGCCTCCGAAGCGCGCCGGATCGGTCAGGCGCGGGATAATCTCCACAAACTCGAACACCGAACCGGGCCAGCCGTGCAGCAATAACAGCGGCATCGGATCGGGGCCGACGCCAGGCACGTGCAGATAGTGCAGGTCGACATCGTCAAGCGCGATCTTGAACTGCGGAAAGGCGTTCAGCGCCGCTTCTTCCGCGCGCCAGTCGAACCGCGTGCGCCAATAGTCCACCAGTTCACGCAGGTAGCCGACGTCGGTGCCATAGGCCCATGCTTCGCCGGGCGCGCCATCGGGAAAACGCGTGCGCGCGAGACGCTCGCGCAGCTCGGCGATATCGGCGTCCGGGATATGCAGTTCGAACGGCCTCGGCTTGCTGGTCATGATGTCCCCTCGTGGCGCCGCTGCGCCTTGCGCACATACATAGCGCGGTCGGCTTCTTCCATGGCTTTACGGATTTCCCCGTGGGGGCCGAGAATGGCGACGCCGGCGGACGCGCCCGCCGACACTCTGCGGCCGTGGAATGTGAACGACAATGCGTCGATGGCGTCCTCCAGCGCCGCCGCCTTGGCCCGCGCATCGGTTTCGCTGAGATTCCACAGCAGCAGCGCGAACTCGTCGCCGCCGAGCCGGCCGATCACGTCGGACGACCTCACCTGCCCCAGCAGCACCGCGACGATCGCCTGCAGGACCTCGTCGCCGGCGGCATGGCCGTAAGCGTCGTTGATCGGCTTCAGGCGGTCAACATCGAGCAAGATCAGCGCGCCGCTCGCATGATAGCGCTGGATATAGGCAATCGCGCGGGCCAGCTCGCGCTCGAAGCCGCGGCGGTTGGGGATATCCAGCAGGAAGTCCTGGTCTGCGGCGGCTTCCAGCGCCTCGATCCGCAACTGCGCTTTTGCCAGCTGCGCTCGCAGCCGCCGGATCGTCAGCTTCGCATCGGCGGCCATGCTGCGCGGCGATGTCGACCCCGGTTTTCCGCGCTTGACGCGGTCGGCCTGATCGGGTTTGGTCGCCGCCCTCGCGCCTGTGCGGCGTTTGACTGCCCTATCTGCCGACGCCTTTGGTTTCTTCTTCATGGACACCGCCATTGACCATGAAACCATAGACCATTCCGGCTTGCTTGCCACATCAAAGGCTGAACCTATAATCGGCTTATGCTTTTGGATTCCTGAAAAGAATTGAGCTAGATGACCGCCCCCGTCGCCATCATCATGGGCAGCCAGTCCGACTGGGAAACCATGCGGTTTGCCGCCGACACGCTGCAGGCGCTCGGCGTCGCGTACGAGAAGCGTATCGTCTCTGCGCATCGCACCCCGCAGCGGCTGTTCGGTTTCGCCAGCGGCGCCAAGGCGGCCGGGTTCAAGGTGATCATCGCCGGCGCGGGCGGCGCGGCGCACCTGCCCGGCATGACCGCAGCCCTCACCGAACTGCCGGTGTTCGGCGTGCCGATGGAATCGCAGGCGCTGTCGGGGATTGATTCGCTGTACTCCATCGTGCAGATGCCGGCCGGCATTCCGGTGGGGACGCTGGCGATCGGCAAGCCGGGCGCGATCAACGCGGCGTTGCTCGCCGCCGCCGTGCTGGCGCTGAACGATACTGCGCTGTCCGAAAAGCTCGGCGCGTGGCGCAAGGCGCAAACCGACGCGGTCGGCGAGCAGCCGGAGGGGAATGCGTGACGGTCCCGAGTGTGAAGCTGAAGCCGGGAGACACCATCGGTATTCTCGGCGGCGGTCAACTGGGCCGCATGCTGGCGCTCGCGGCCGCGCGGCTCGGCTTGAAGTGCCATGTGTTTTCGCCGGATCCGGATTCGCCGGGTTTCGACGTGGTGCACCATGCCTGTTTCCCGGAATATGCGGACGTCTAGG
>Ga0066662_10000612_pt1 | contig 15780 bp, 12 predicted proteins | sample GraSoiAngelo_111_FD_133939 | JGI IMG/M metagenome (GOLD analysis project Ga0066662, IMG submission 133939) | Grasslands soil microbial communities from the Angelo Coastal Reserve, California, USA - 14_0903_12_40cm | ecosystem: Environmental > Terrestrial > Soil > Grasslands | place: USA...
ACGCCGATCTGAAGGCCCATGTCACCGGCCGCACCGCCACGGTTACGATCGGGCAGGCGGCAGCCGATACGCCGGCCGGACGCAAGCTCAACATCAGCGATCTGGTGTTTGAGGTACCGGACATGGCGCCGAAACCCTCGCCGGCCAGGGTGAGATTCCGCATCGATGGTCCGGTTCCGGCGGCCGCCGAAATTCTCGCGTCCGATCGTCTCAGCGAGTTCTCCGGCACCTTGATCGATCCTAATTCCAGCAAGGGCACGGTGTCGGCCGTGGTGGCGCTCGGCTTGCCGATCAAGCGCGAACTAACCAAAGCCGATACAACCTATACGGTTACAGCCGACCTCACCGGGTTTGCCGCGGACAAGGTTGTGATGAATCAAAAGCTCGAAGCCAGCGCGCTGAAGGTCGTCGCTAACAATGCGGGATATCAGGTCAAGGGCGACGTGAAGATCAATGGTCAGCCAGCTTCGCTGGATTATCGCAAGCCTGCGGACGGCGATGCCGGAATCAAATTGCAAGCCACGGTTGATGACGCCAGCCGCGCCCGGCTCGGATTGGATCTGGGTCCCGCGGTGAGCGGCGCGTTGGGTGTCAAGGTCAACGGCAAGGTCGGCAGCAATGACAGCCGCATCGGCATCGATGCCGATCTGACCTCATTGAAGCTCGACAATATTCTACCGGGCTGGGTCAAGTTGCCGGGCAAGTCCGGGCACGCGGTGTTCAACGTGGTGCAGAAGCCGCAATCGACACGGTTCGAGGACATTGTCATCGACGGCGGCGGGACTCTGATCAAGGGGTCGATCGAGATCGACCAGAACGGCGAACTCATCAGCGCGAATTTCCCGATTTATTCGCCATCCGAAGGAGACAAGACCACGCTCAAAGCCGAACGCGGCTCCGACGGTATCATTAAGGTGACGATGCGCGGCGACGTGTTCGACGGTCGGGGCTTCCTGAAATCGGCGATTTCGGGAAAGGAGGGTGATCCCAAGAGCAAGACCAAGAACATCGATCTTGATGTGGACCTGAAACTCGGCGCGGTGGCGGGATATTTTGGCGAAGCATTGCGCAGCGTGGATTGCAAATTATCCCGCCGCAACGGTGTGATTAAAAATTTCACACTGACCGGCAAGCTTGGACGCGATACACTGCTGATCGGCGACTTGCGCGGTCAGGGGCAGGGCCGTGATGTGATCTATCTAGATACCAAGGACGCGGGCGCGTTCTTTCGGTTCACCGACACTTACTCCAAGATGATTGGCGGGCAGCTTCAACTGGCGATGGATCCTCCGACGATGGAGCCCAGCGCAAAAGACGGGCTGATCAACGTCCGTGATTTCTCGGTCAAAGGGGAGAGCGCGCTCGACCGCGTGGCGGCGGGCGGAACTGCCGGCGTTCAAAGCGGAATTTCGTTCTCGCGCCTGCGCGCGGAATTCAGCCGGCAAAACGGCCAACTCACGATCCGTGAAGGCGTCGTCAAGGGTCCGACCATTGGTGCAACGATCGAAGGCAGCATCGATTACCCCGGCAATCAGGTGCGGATGAGCGGCACCTTCGTTCCCATGTACGGACTGAACAACATGTTCGGTCAAATTCCGATCGTGGGCCTTTTCCTCGGTGGCGGCAGCAATGAGGGGCTCATCGGCGTCACATATGAAGTGGTCGGTACGCCCGGCCAGCCGGTCCTTCGGGTCAACCCGATTTCCGCGATGGCCCCGGGGGTGCTCAGGAAAATATTTGAATTCGGCACCGGCAAGCAAAACGCCCCGATCGAATTTCCGCCGAACAACTAATCGGACGAATTTCGTTCGACCTCCGCCGAGCCATGGCTGCGGCCGGACAATCCGACCTCCCACCAGCTTTGCTTTGGCAATCGGCGGCTCAGGCTCGCCAAGTCATCCGGTTCCATGTCGCCGCGAGACAGGAACCTTCGTGTTTCGATCAGATTATCTGGATCGCAGGAACCGGAACAGGAGGCTTGCTATGAACGGACTGATTTATCTCGTCGGCTTGATCGTCGTGATTTTGGCGGTGCTTTCATTTTTTGGTCTGCGATAAAGGGTTGGCAACATGAGCGCAGAAACGGTCACGCCGTTCGATGAGCAACAGCGGTATTTGCAGTGGACGCCCGTGATTGCTGGCGCGATTGGCGGCGCGGCGCTCTCGTTTATCCTTTTGACATTCGCCGTCGCTGTCGGCCTGGGTGTCAGTTCGACTTCCCCAACCTGGAGAGATGCTTCGGCTGCTTTGGCGCTACTTTCCGGTATCTACCTGATCCTTCAAGCGGCCGTAAGTTTCGGCTTTGCCGGTTACATCGCGGGCCGGACCAGAAGGCCTCCTGGTGGACCTGCAACGGAAGAGGTGGAAACCCGGGATGGTCTGCATGGCTTGGCCGCCTGGGCACTGGCAGTATTGCTCGGAGCTGCGCTAGCGGCCGTGATCGGCGCTTCAGCACTTAATCGTTCTTCGCCGACAACGACGTCGGCAAACGCCAGCGCTGCCGAACCGCTCCTGAGTTACGAACTCGACCGGTTATTCCGATCCGGGCGAGGGGCCCCCAATGTTGATCTCGGTGTGGAGAGCGCCGCGGCCGGGCGAATACTGCCCACCTCTTCCAGCCATAACGGCGTAAGCACCAGCGACCGTACGTATTGCATTCAGCAGGTAGGCGCCACTGCGGGTCTATCCCCGGCGGACTCTGAACGCCGCGTCGACAGCGTGATTGCGAGTTCGAAGGCTGCGATTGCCCGATCGCGCCGCAGTACGATCATCCTGGCGTTTTCACTGGCGGCGGCCACGCTGCTCGGGGCTGTGGCGGCGTGGGCCGGAGCTTGCGCAGGCGGAAGGCACCGCGATGGCGGCCCGCTTCCGGAATGGATGGAGCACGCGAACAGATTCGAGCGACGGAGAATTGTGGTCCAATAGGTGTAGCCACTGCAAGGAGTGACGGCTTAGCGCCGGAGCGCGGGTACCAACAGAAACGGGATCATCCCGCAGATGACGCTGGCGAGCGAAAACGCGATCAGCGGGTTGTAGCTGTGTGTCCAGTCGTGGATCAGACCGCCGCCCCAGGAACCAATCGCCGATCCGAGACCGCTGCCAATCGAAATCGTGCCGTAAATCGTGCCGACCCGCTCGCCGCGAAATATCTTCATGGAGGTCGCGGTCAGAAGCGGTCCACGTGAGCCGATCATGCTGCCGAAACATACGACGAAGCCTGCCAGCAACCAATAATTCGGAAACCATTGCAACAGCCAGAGCATGGTTATGCCAACGATGGAGACCGCGTAGCTGAGCAGCACCGAGGGCCTGCGGCCGATAATTCCGTCGAGAGAACTGACGCCAAGCATCCCGAACAGCAGCACGATGCCGCTGAAACCCCAGGCGGTAGCCGCCTGCAAAGGTGGGAAGCCGGCATCGATGAGATACGCCACTACTTGCGGCGAAATCGCATACATGCCGATCGCGGTGAAGAAGAACGTCGAGAATAAAGCCCAGAAGGCATGGTGACGCATCGCGCTGAGCAGGGTCCAGCCTTCGCCGACAGAGTGCGGCGCAGTTGTTGTTGCCAGATGCGGCGAGCCGGTCGAAAACAGCCGCCATGGCAACATAAACAGCGGCAACAACAGCAACAGCGTGACGGTGCCGAAAAGCTGATAGGCCTCGCGCCAGCCGATATGATCGATTAGCAGTTGTGAGGCCGGCAACAGGATCAACACGCCGGCGCCGGTGGCGGAATAAACGACGGCCATCGCGGTGGATAATCGCGGGCCGAACCAGCGGCCGAGCAGAATCGAATTCGGTACATTTCCGATAAAAGCGATGCCTAGACCCACGCAAAGGCCAAGGCTTAACTGAAACTGCCATAGGTGCTGTGCGCGTGAGGCGATGAGGAATGCGCCGCCGAGCAACAGCAGCCCAGCCGAATAGACGATTTTCGGTCCCGAGCGATCGAACAGTCGCCCGATCACTGGCGCCGCGAGGCCTCCCGCAAGCGCGCTGAGCGAGTACACCGAAACCACTTGAGCGCGATCCCAGCCAAAGCTTTCGGAAATTGGCCTCAGGAAGACCGAAAAACTTTCGCCGAGGCCGCGGCCGAGCACCGAAAGCGTAAAACACAGCGCCAGCACGTTGAACGCTACTCGCGCCGGTTTCGGCGGCGTGCTCAGAGGATCATCTGTTCGCGGGTTGAGAGCCATGCCAGACAAGGAGCGCATTTCCCTGTCTTGGAGCAAGGGTCTAAAAGCGAATACGCCTATGCAGGCTTGAGCAGGACGTGGCGCTTTCTGCCAACGGAGAGCTTGATGACGCCTTCGGGCGTGAGATCGCTGATCTTCAGAATCCTTCTCTCATCGTCAGCGGTGACATCGTTGATGCGCAGTCCGCCGCCCTTGATCTGGCGCCGCGCTTCTCCGTTCGATGCCACCAAGCCTGCCCTCACGAACGCCGCGAGCACGCCCAGGCCCGATTCGAGTTCGGCGCGAGGGATTTCTACGGTCGGAAGATTTTCGGCGATCGCGCCTTCTTCAAACGTCTGCCGCGCGGTTTCCGCTGCAACCCGGGCCGCCTCGGCGCCATGGAGCAGCGTTGTCGCGGCGTCCGCGAGCGCCTTCTTGGCGACGTTGATCTCGGCTCCCTTCAGTTTCGCGAGCCTCTCAACCTCGTCCAGCGGGAGTGTGGTGAATAGTTTCAGGAAGCGCTCGACATCGGCGTCGTCCGTGTTGCGCCAGAACTGCCAGTATTCGTAAGGACTCTTCATGTCGGCGTTAAGCCATACCGCGCCACTTGCGGTCTTGCCCATCTTCTCGCCGGAAGATGTGGTGATCAGCGGCGTCGTCAGCGCGTGCAATTGCGGCCGGCCCATCCGCCGGCCGAGGTCGATGCCGTTGACGATGTTGCCCCACTGATCGGAACCGCCCATCTGGAGTCGGCAGTCGTAGCGCTGGTTCAGCACCACGAAATCGTAGGCCTGCAGGACCATGTAGTTGAACTCGATGAAGCTCATTTCCTGGTCGCGCTCCAGCCTGAGCTTCACCGAGTCCATTGCCAGCATGCGGTTGACCGAGAAGTGCCGCCCGATATCGCGGAGCATCTCGATCCAGTTGAGCTTGGTCAGCCATTCGGCGTTGTCGGGCATGATGGCGTCGGACTTGCCGGTGCCAAAGCGCAGGAAACGGGAAAACACCTGCTTGATGCCGTCCTTGTTGCGTTCGATGTCCTCGATCGACAGGATTTTGCGGGTCTCGTCCTTGCCGGAGGGATCGCCGACTCGCGTCGTTCCGCCTCCCATCAGCGCAATTGGCTTGTTGCCGGTCTGTTGCAGCCAGTACAGGCACATGATCTGCACCATCGAGCCGACGTGCAGCGAAGGAGCGGTGCAGTCGAACCCGATATAGCCGACGAGTTCTCGCCTGGCGGCGAGCCCATCCAGCGGCTCCGGGTCGGAAATCTGATGGATAAACCCCCGGCTTTGCAGCACATTGAGAAAATCAGATTTAAAAGCAGTCATTTGTTGCGACTCTGATCAGTCCAATTTCACACAATTTTCAGCGACTTCGGGGATCCTGCGCGAAAGAGATGCCGCCAGCCAACGCGCTGTGGCATTATAAGATGTGCTTGTTTGACACAAGCTGGTCGTCGAGGGCAGGCAGCCTGCGAACGCACTATGGCTATTATGATGACGGCAATCGGTCTGATGAGCGGCACCTCGCTCGATGGGGTCGATATTGCTTTGATTGAAACCGACGGCAAGCGTGTCCAGGCGTTCGGACCCTCCGGCTACCGGCCTTACACCGATCAGGAGCGCGGCTTGCTCCGCCAGGCCCTGGCCGAAGCGGTCGACCTGCCGCATCGGGACGCGCGGCCGGGGATCCTGCGCGAGGCGGAGCGCGCCGTCACCATTGCCCACGCCGAAGCCGTTGCGTCGTTTAGCGCTCACCATCGCATCTCGTGCGAGAATGTCGATATTGTCGGTTTTCACGGCCAGACCGTGCTGCACCGGCCGGCGCAGGGAATGACCGTGCAGATAGGGGACGGCAACGCGCTGGCCAAAGCCATCCATATTCCGGTCATGCACGATTTTCGCGCCGCCGACATCGCCGCCGGCGGGCAGGGCGCACCGTTTGTGCCTGTCTATCACCGTGCGCTGGCCCAGTCGCTCAATCGAGAGGGGCCGATGGTTGTCGTCAATATCGGCGGCGTATCCAACATTACCTACATCGACGAGGACATCCTGATTGCCTGCGATACCGGACCAGGCAACGCGCTGCTCGACGACCACATGTTCCGCACCACGGGTCAGCCGCTCGATTGCGAAGGGCGCACAGCTGCCCAGGGCGTCGTGGATGTGGCGTGGGTGATGAGCGCGATGAAGCGGCCGTTCTTTGCGTTGCCGCCGCCGAAATCACTCGATCGCAACGAATTCGCGTCGATGCCGCTGCCCAGCATATCCCCGGCCGATGGTGCCGCAACGCTCACCGCATTCTCCGTGGAGGCGATCGCCCGAATCATTCCGCTGCTGCCGAAGGAGCCAAAGAGCTGGATCGTGGCCGGGGGCGGCGCCCGCAATCTGACCATGCTGCGGATGCTGCGCGAGCGCCTTGCGCCGGCCATCGTCGAGGCGGCCGATACGCTCGGCTGGTCCGCCGATGCGATCGAGGCCCAGGCGTTCGGTTTTCTTGCCGCACGCGGCTTGAAAGGCTTGCCGCTGAGCTATCCCTCCACAACCGGCGTGCCGATCCCCATGACCGGTGGGGTTGTCGCCCGGCCATAAGACTGCCAGCGACGATGAGACGGCCGACCCGTCTTGACAATTCGATGCAGTTGCATCAACTTGCATGCAAGTGCATGGATTGTAGTTGGGATGGCCACGCGATTGAAACTGATCAGCCACAAGCTGTGCCCTTATGTGCAGCGCGCTGTCATCGCGTTGACGGAAAAGGCGGTCCCATTCGAGCGTATCGATATCGATCTCGCCGATAAGCCTGAATGGTTTGTAGCGATATCTCCGCTCGGGAAGACTCCGGTTCTGCAGGTGGGCGCGGTCCCGATCTTCGAATCCGCGGTCATTCTGGAATATCTGGAAGAGACCGAGCCGCATCCGCTCCATCCGGCCGATCCCCTGTCACGTGCGGAGCATCGCGCCTGGATCGAGTTCGGATCGGCCGTGCTGAACGATATCGCAGGATTCTATGCGGCGGTGGACGAAACCACCTTCGCGACCAAGACATCGCAACTGGAGCATCGCTTTGCGCGGCTCGAGGCGCGCGTCGCGGCAGCGCCCTGGTTCGATGGCGAGAATTTCTCGCTGGTTGACGCCGCCTTCGGCCCGGTGTTTCGCTATTTCGATGTGTTCGACGAGATCGCCGACCTTGGAATCCTGGCAGGCAAGCCGAAGCTTGCGCGTTGGCGCCAGTCGCTTGGCGCCAGGCCGTCAGTGCGCGGCGCTGTCAGCGCCGATTATCCAACGCTGCTGCGCGATTTTGTCGAACGACGTCAGTCGCGGCTATCGGCCTTGCAAGCTGGCGCAATGGCGTGAGGTTCCTAACCCGCTACCGGACGTTGGCAAGCCGCATGTCGAGATAACCGGTCACCGTTTCCATCAGCGGCTCAAGCTTGCCATCGAAGAAATGGTTTGCGCCCGCGATGACCTGCTGATCGATCACGATCCCCTTCTGCGTCTTGAGCTTCTCGACAAGGGTGTTGACGTCCTTTGGAGGCACCACGGCGTCTTTTTCGCCATGCACGATGAGCCCGGAAGACGGGCAGGGCGCCAGGAACGAGAAATCATAAAGATTGGCTGGCGGCGCGATGGAGATAAAGCCTTCGACTTCCGGCCGCCGCATCAACAACTGCATGCCGATCCACGCGCCAAAGGAGAAGCCGGCCACCCAGCACGCGCGCGCTTCGGGATTGATGGTCTGCGCCCAATCGAGCGCGGACGCGGCATCGGAGAGTTCGCCGGTGCCGTGATCGAACGCTCCCTGGCTTCGACCGACGCCTCGGAAATTGAAACGCAGCACCGAAAATCCGCGATGCGCGAACGCGTAATAGCACTGGTAGATGATTTGATGATTCATCGTGCCATGAAACTGCGGATGCGGATGCAGCACCATCGCGATTGGCGCGTTCTTCTGCTTCGCCGGATGGTAACGGCCTTCGAGACGGCCTGCGGGGCCGGTGAAAATGACTTCAGGCATTGATGGTCCTTGGCAAGCTACCGGCTTTGTGCCGCCTCGGTCTGGGTCTTAGCCAGACAAGGCTTGGGAAGCGGTAACGGGGCGTCGTTGTGCAAGCGCGCGAACGGCGTCCGGTGAACTGGTGGCGGCGTTCTAACATGAGGCGAGGGGCAAAAAGCAAGGTATTTGTGGGACCGGCTGAGCTGACAACTGGCTCAATATTCCCGAATAACAATTTGCAATTGCAGCATAAACTTCATCCGGCCGAACGGCCCAATCAAGCCCGCCGGGAACGGCGGCGTGCGCTAGCCGGGGTTGTCCCTCGGAACCGCCGGGTCGCACGCAAGCGTCTCTATCGGGGCGACCGCCTGGCGGTAACGGCGGCTGCCCGCAATGGATTGGCCGCTGTCGAGCGTGAGTTCGAAATCCCCGCTCGCACCGCTTTTGATGCCGGTCACGCGCGACAGGTTGACCAATTTCGTGCGATGGACCCGCACTACGTTGAAGTTTCTCAAGCGCGCTTCCTCGCCGGCCAACGTTCCCCGTACCAGGTGATTGCTTCCATTTGCCAGGCTGTATTCGACGTAATTTCCGGCCGAGCTAATCAGAAGAATATCAGCAGGTTCAATGCGGATGCGAGACGAGCCGTCGCGGAGCCAGACCATGTGTGGTTTCGCCGAAGCCGGGTCTTGTTGCCCTGAATTTTGCATCGACCGGGATGGTTGCGCTTCCCGGCGACTATCGATCAGCCACAGCGCGCCACCTATCAAGAGACAAGTGATCACGTCTTTGCGGAATTCGTAGATCAGGGTTCCGGCCGACCATTGAAAATCATAGGAGCGTCCGACCAGGAACATCGCCAGCTTGCGAAGGCCGACCATGCCGGCAATGTGCAAGCTTGAGAAAACGATGATCGCTGCCACGGCAACACCGGCGCGCGAGAGCCATCCTGAAGCCCGGCGCATTTGCCGGATCGCGACGAACAGTACCGGCGCGACCAAAACGATCATGACGACGCTGGACATCTCCCACAACAGAGGTGTGCGGAGCTCGTACGCGCCGCCACGCCGGAACACGTCCTGCGCTTGGGAGAGCGCATTGACGATTCCGATGCTGAGCGCGACGGCGGCAACAATCCCGTAGAGCAGCCAATCGGTACCGGTGATCCCGGCCAGACTGCCGCTTGTCCCAGGGGTTCTCGCCTGATCCCAGGCGCGCTGGTTCTGGTCCCAAACCGGCTCGACGCCGGGCCTTTCCTGCGCATTTCTGAGATCAGTCATGAAGTTCATCGCGCATTCGGGACATAACCATGAAGCCACAAACCATATCACATTTAACTAGTTTGGTTCCGCCAGCCGCCGAGCGACGCATCGATCTCGATTGGGTGCGGATCGGGGCCTTTGGGCTGCTGATTTTTTACCACGTCGGCATGCTGTACGTGTCCTGGGGTTTCCACATCAAAAGCGTTCATCGGATCACGGCGTTGGAGCCGCTGATGCTGGTCCTGAATGCCTGGCGTCTCGCTTTACTTTTTCTGGTCTCGGGCGCGGCTACCCGCTTCATGTTGGCCAAATTTGCAACCGGGTCGTTTCTTCGCGCGAGATCTGTGCGGCTGCTCCTCCCATTGATCTTCGGCATGCTCGTGATCGTGCCGCCACAGGCTTATGACCAGATTGTGGAAGCGCTGGGCTACCCAGCCGGCTTCATGGATTTCTATGCAACGCACTATTTTGCATTCGGTCCGCAGTTCTGCCGTCCCGGTCCGTGCATTCTGCTCCCGACATGGAACCATCTGTGGTTCGTCGCCTACCTTTGGATTTACACGCTGGCGCTCGGCGTTGTCCTGACGGCCTGCCCAGGGGTTATCGGCTGGATCGAGCGAAGGCTCGCGCCGGCCGTATCGGGTCCGTTGCTGCTCGTGCTTCCATCGCTCGCATTTGCGGCTTACCGAGCTATCTTGCTGCCGGCTTTTCCTTCCACGCATGCCTTGTTCGGTGACTGGTATAATCACGCGCTTTACGCAACGGTGTTCCTGATTGGCTTTCTGCTGGCTCGGGCGGACACATTCTGGGATGCGATCGAGCGACAGCGTTGGCTCGCTCTCGTGCTCGCCGCAGGGTTCTTTTTGTCCTTGCTCGCGCTGCGAGCGGCCCGAACGCCGACGACAGCGCCGTCGATGGGGCTGCAGTTCTATGGCGCCATCGCCTATGGCTTCTACCAGTGGCTTTGCATCGTGGTCGTGCTTGGCTTCTCCAGGCGCTGGCTAACGCTGGACTCGCCGGTGCGGCGGTATCTGACCGATGCCATCTTTCCCTATTACATCGTCCATCAGACGGCGATCATCATGATCGCGCACCAACTGCACGGGCGCGATCTTCCGGCTTGGGTGGAGGCCGGTGTTGTGATCGCCGGTACCTTTGCGGTTTGTGCGTTCAGCTATGAGATCGTGCGGCGAATAGCTGTACTGAGGCCCTTGTTCGGCTTGCGCCCCTCGCGGCAAAACTGGCGCCGGGTGCTACCGGTTCCGGCGGCGGAGTAATTGGCCCCATCACGAAAAGTGCTAAGACGGCACATGCCCGATCGCGTCTATCTTGACTGGAATGCAACCACGCCGCTGCGTCCTGAGGCCAAAGAAGCCATGGCGGCGGCGTGGGATCTCCCCGGAAACCCCTCTTCTGTGCACGCCGAAGGTCGGCAGGCTCGCCGGCTGATCGAGGACGCCCGCGCCACGATTGCGAGTGCTGTCGGAGCGCTGCCCCGAAACGTGATCTTCACGTCTGGGGGAACCGAGGCGAACGCGCTGGCGCTGTCGCCCGGCGTGCATCGTGGATCGGGGGCTCCAGCGGAGCGGCTGCTGGTTTCGGCGATCGAGCATGCCTCTGTGCTGGCCGGTGGACGGTTCCCGGCAGGCTCAATCCGCACGCTTAAGGTAACCCCATCGGGCGCGCTCGATCTGAGCGGCCTATCCGCGGCACTGGAAAATGGGCCGCCAGCGCTGGTCTCGCTGATGCTGGCCAACAACGAAACCGGTGCGGTCCAGCCGGTCGCACAAGCGGCGGATATCGTCCATGCGGCCGGTGGTTTGCTGCATGTCGATGCCATTCAGGCATTCGGAAAAATAGCTTTCAACATCAACGAGTTGCCGGCGGACATAGTCTCCATTTCTGCTCACAAGATTGGCGGGCCCAAGGGGGTGGGTGCCGTTATCCTCGCTGAAGGGGTACGGGGGCTTGAACCGTTGCTTCGGGGCGGCGGGCAGGAGTTTGGCCACCGGGCCGGCACCGAGAACCTTGCCGCCATCGCCGGTTTCGGAGCGGCCATACAAGCCGCTGCGGGCGCTCTGGATAGCAATGCCGTGCAGCTTGAACTGCTCCGAAGACGCCTTGAGACCGGTCTGCGGGAGACCCCTGGGCTGGTTGTGATTTCTGAGGATGTGACCCGCCTGCCCAATACTACGCTGTTTACCGTCCCCGGCCTCAAGGCGGAAACGGCCGTGATCGGGTTCGATCTGGCGGGAATCGCGGTTTCCTCCGGTTCGGCCTGTTCCTCGGGCAAGGTGCAGCGATCGTATGTCCTTCAAGCGATGGGGTTTGGCGCCGAATTCGCCAGCGGAGCGGTGCGGCTCAGTATGGGCTGGTCCACGACAGAAGCGGACATTGACCGCTGCCTAGAGGCTTGGCGAAAGCTCGCCGGTACCTTACTTAAGGAAGAGCGACGAAACACTGCTTGAACGGTTCTAAGCAGGGTGATTTCCGGTCGGAAACATCGTAAAGCTTTGCAATTGATCCACCGCGGTCCTTGAAACCGCGAGCGGAGGATGGAATGGCGGCCCTACAAGAGACCGTCGACCGGGTGCGCCGGGTCGACGTCGATCAATATCGATATGGATTTGAGACCGTAATCGAGTCCGACAAGGCCCCTAAAGGGCTGTCGGAAGATACCGTCCGTTTCATCTCAGCGAAAAAGAACGAACCGGCCTGGATGCTGGAATGGCGACTGGAAGCCTATCGCCGCTGGCTGACCATGGCTGAGCCGAAATGGGCGCGCGTCCATTATCCCAAGATCAATTACCAGGACCTCTATTACTACTCGGCGCCTAAACCGAAGAAGACGGTGACGTCGCTGGACGAGATAGATCCGGAAATTTTGAAGACTTACGAGAAGCTCGGCATTCCCCTGCGCGAGGTGGAAGTGCTGGAAGGCGTGGTCCGACCGGAAGGCGAGCGCAGAATCGCTGTCGATGCGGTGTTCGATTCGGTGTCCGTTGCGACCACCTTCAAGGAAGAACTGAAGAAAGCCGGCGTGATTTTCATGCCGATCTCGGAGGCCATCCGCGAACATCCTGAACTGGTGAAAAAGTATCTCGGCACTGTGGTGCCGACTTCGGACAACTTCTTCGCGACCTTGAATTCAGCCGTATTCTCCGACGGCTCATTCGTCTACGTGCCGCCGGGCGTGCGCTGCCCAATGGAGTTGTCGACCTATTTTCGAATTAACGAACGCAACACCGGACAATTCGAGCGAACGTTGATTATCGCCGATAAGGGCGCCTACGTCAGCTACCTCGAAGGCTGCACCGCGCCGCAGCGCGACGAAAACCAGTTGCATGCGGCGGTGGTCGAACTGATCACCCTCGATGACGCCGAGATCAAGTATTCCACGGTGCAGAACTGGTATCCCGGCAACTCGGAAGGGCTCGGCGGTATCTACAATTTCGTCACCAAGCGAGGCGACTGCCGCGGCAACAATTCGAAGATTTCGTGGACCCAGGTCGAGACCGGCTCGGCGATCACCTGGAAATATCCGAGCTGCATCCTGCGCGGCGACAATTCGCGCGGTGAGTTCTATTCGATCGCGATTTCGAACGGCCACCAGCAGGTCGATTCCGGCACCAAGATGCTGCATCTCGGCAAGAACACCACCAGCCGGATCATCTCGAAGGGCATCGCGGCCGGAGTATCGCAGAACACCTATCGCGGCCTCGTGACCGCACACCGCAAGGCGATCGGCGCGCGCAATTTCACGGCCTGTGACTCGCTCCTGATTGGTGACAAATGCGGTGCTCACACGGTGCCTTATATTGAGGCCAAGAATTCCTCCGCCCTGTTTGAGCATGAGGCGACCACCTCCAAGATATCGGAGGACGTACTGTTCTATTGCGTGCAGCGAGGTCTGTCCCAGGAGGAGGCCGTAGGTCTCGTGGTGAACGGCTTTGTAAAAGACGTGCTGCAGCAGTTGCCGATGGAGTTCGCGGTCGAGGCGCAGAAGCTGATCTCGATCTCACTCGAAGGCAGCGTCGGATAAAAGCTTGTGAGCGATCGACGCTTCGGCAGCTCAAGGGAATCACTGGTTAGGAAAAATAATGCCGTTACTCGAAGTCAAAAATCTTCAGGTTCGTGTTGAGGATCGTGAGATTCTCCACGGCCTTTCGCTTGTCGTAAACAAGGGCGAGGTCCACGCCATCATGGGGCCGAACGGGTCAGGCAAATCGACGCTCAGTCACGTGATTGCCGGCAAGCCGGGCTACGAAGTCACGGCTGGAGAGGTCCTTTTCAACGGCGAAGATCTGCTGGAGATGTCGCCCGACGAGCGCGCTGCCAAGGGTGTTTTCCTAGCGTTTCAATACCCGGTAGAGATCCCTGGCGTCGCTACCATGACGTTTCTGCGTACCGCGCTCAATGCTCAACGCAAGGCCCGCGGCGAGAGCGAATTCTCCACACCGGATTTTCTCAAGAAGGTTCGGGAAGTGGCCGCACGTTTGAACATTCCACAGGATATGCTTCGCCGCGGCGTCAATGTCGGGTTCTCCGGCGGCGAAAAGAAGCGAAACGAAATTCTTCAGATGGCGCTGTTCGAACCCAGCCTGTGCATCCTCGACGAGATGGACTCCGGCCTGGATATCGACGCGCTTCGCATCGCGGCCGATGGCGTCAACGCGCTCCGCTCCAGTGACAGGGCGATCGTGGTTATCACGCACTACCAGCGGCTGCTGAATTATATTGTGCCCGACTTCGTGCACGTCATGTCAAGAGGTCGGGTGGTGAAGAGCGGCGACAAGCAATTGGCGCTGGAGCTCGAGGCGTCCGGGTACGCGCAGTTTGAAGACGCGGCTTGACGTTTTGAAGCGGATTTCACGATGAACGTGGCACTTGCAAAGACCGATTCCGGACGGACGCTGAGCGATACGTTTACGCTCGCGCGGGACCGGCTGCCAGGCGGCGGCAAAGTGGATGAACTCCGGCAGCAGGCGTTCGAGAGCTACGAGCGCATCGGGTTGCCGCACCGGCGCATCGAGGACTGGAAATATACCGATCTCCGCGTGCTGATGCGCGAGGTGCTGCCGCTTGCGCCCGAGCCGGATCCGGCGGCGCTGGCGCGGGGCGCGGCGGCGTTGAAGCTGCACGCGATTGCAGGCGTACGCCGGCTGGTACTGGTCGACGGGGCATTCGCGCCTGGCCTATCCCAAACCGCGAATCTGGAAAACGGGCTGCGCATCCGCACCTTGCGTGAGGTGCTGGAAGGTGGCGAGAGCGCGCTGCAAGCCGATTTGTTCGCGACCGGTAACTCCGATCCGATGGCCGCGCTGAACGGCGCCATGATGACGGACGGGGTGGTAATCGAGATCGCCGATGATATCGCGCTGCCGCAGCCTCTCCATGTCGTGCACGTCGCCAGCGCTGCGCGACCGGCCGCGATGTTCACGCGTTCGTTGCTCAAGCTCGGCACCGGGGCGAGCGCGACCCTCGTAGAGAGTTACATCGCCGGGGAGGGCGCGAAGTCCTATCAGGTACATGATTCGCTGATCGTCTCGATTGGTGACGGTGCGCGGCTGGAGCATGTGCGTCTGGTTGAGGACGGCGGCGAGGCCTTCAACATCTCCTCATCAGCGATCACGCTCGGCGCGAAAGCCCATTTCAACACATTCGGGCTGACCACCGGGGCCAATGTCAGCCGCTACCAGGCCGTGATCGCATTCGCTGGCGAGGGCTCGCACGTCCACACCAACGGCGTCAATCTGCTCAATGGGCGGCAGCATGCCGATAGCACGCTGTTCCTGGACCATGCGGTGCCGAACTGCGAGAGCCGTGAAGTTTTTCGTTCCGTCGTTGATGATCGCGGGCATTCGGTGTTTCAGGGCCGTATTATCGTTCGCCCGGATGCGCAGAAGACAGACGCCAAGATGATGACACGCGCGCTGCTGCTGTCCGACGAAGCCGAAGCCGACAACAAGCCGGAACTGGAAATTTTCGCCGATGACGTAACCTGCGGTCATGGCGCGACCACCGGTGCGCTGGACGAAAGCCTGCTGTTTTATCTGCGCGCGCGTGGCCTCTCTGAAAAGGAGGCGCAGGCGCTCTTGATCCAGGCATTCGTCGGAGAAGCAATCGAATCCATTGCCGATGACGGATTGCGCGAGCTGGCGATCTCGGCGGCGCGGCGCTGGCTGGACGCACGGGGATGACAATGCATCCGGCAGTCCTTAATGGCTCTTATGACGTGGCGCGGGTGCGGGAAGACTTTCCCGCGCTGTCCCTTAAGATCTATGGCAAGCCGCTGGTCTATCTGGACAACGCCGCCTCGGCCCAGAAGCCGCGCGCCGTGA
>Ga0066662_10000613_pt1 | contig 15752 bp, 11 predicted proteins | sample GraSoiAngelo_111_FD_133939 | JGI IMG/M metagenome (GOLD analysis project Ga0066662, IMG submission 133939) | Grasslands soil microbial communities from the Angelo Coastal Reserve, California, USA - 14_0903_12_40cm | ecosystem: Environmental > Terrestrial > Soil > Grasslands | place: USA...
AAGCCGAGCGCCGGAGGCGCGGGATTATTGAGCCCACGTCGGAAGACGTGGGAAAAAGGTTAGATCGAAGAACAGAGCCCCGTTAGGGGCGACACAATCAGGCTAAATTGTCTTAAGTAAGTGACATTAGCTGCCCTCGGCTGCGGGGATAAATCTTTCGCGAATCGAGAAGAATTTGACGAATAGCATTACAGAGGACAGAGTAAGCAGAGGAAAAATTGTGTGGCACAGCCACCCTGGCCTGCAAATCTTCATGTGCGATAGAAGGAGTTGCTGTAGAGGCGGTGCTCAGCACCGTCTCTGAGGTGCGCGGCAGCGTGACTCACAATCTTTAGATTCAAGATTTAGAGAATATTCAATTCGATCAACCGGTGGCGCGCCTCGGTTGTACGGATAACGCCAAATTCGCACAAACTGCGGCATAATAAATGAGAATGCCTCGACCTGTTCTGCTGCTTCTCCTTGTTCTCGCACTGCTCTTCATGGGCTCTGCCCAAACCGCTATTTCCCCGGAGCAGAGCCGGCTTTTTGACCTTGTGAATCAGGAACGGCAGAAGCAAGGGCTGCCGAAACTCCAGTGGGATGATCACCTGGCCCAATCAGCCGAGGCACACAATCGCCTGGTAATTGCCCGTGACGAGCTTTCTCACCAGTTTCCCGGAGAACCACCTCTGGGCGAGCGTGTTGGCTCCACCGGGCTGCGCTTCAATGCCGCCGGAGAAAACCTTGCCTATGCACCCACGGTCGAGGAAGTCCATACCGGTCTGATGAACTCGCCTCCGCACCGTGCCAATATTCTTGATCCGAAATTCAACTCTGTAGGCATCAGCATTGTGAAGAAAAATGACGAACTCTACGTGGTGCAGAACTTTGCCCACGTCCTGCCCGGCTACTCTGAAGACCAGTTCCGGGATGCCGTAGTGGCCGCATTCCAGGAACAAAGGCATGCGGCAAAGATTGAGAACATTGATGTACGCTCCGATCCCCGCCTGCACGAAGCCGCCTGTGGCAAGAATCCTAATCCCAACGTGGTCATCCGGGAGGTTCCCGGCGCTACTGATTTGGTAGTGTTTACCTCCTCCGTACCGGAGAAGCTTCCTGCACAGATGAAGAGGCTGGCTGGTGATCGTACGGTGAAGCGGATGAATATCGGCGTGTGTTTTCGTCCTGGTAAAGAGCATGGTTATGGAAGCTTTTCGGTGGTGGCGGCGTTCTTTCCGGTAACGTAGCATCTTCTGGCGGATTACCGCAAAGGACGCAAGGTGATGTCGCTTAGCTTTGTGCCGAGCTTTCTTCTTCCTGCAAGGCTGTGAGCACTTCGTCGTCTACGTCCCAGCTTTTAAGGATCTTGATGGAGGTGCGCGAGGTGAAGCCGGCGCGCATCAGGGTGCGGAAGACTTTGGCGGCCTGGCGATTGTCGGCTGGTTTCTTCAGGCGCTTGCGTTTCAGAAAGTCGCGTGCCAGTTGCTCTTCATTTACTCCTGAATAAGCTTCTTTGACAGCCTTCTGGATGACCTCAGGATGCAGCCCCTTGGCCTTGAGATCGGTGATCACGCGGCGCTCACCGTATTTTTCATTGTCACGGCGATAGACGGAATAAGTGGCAGCGTATTTCGGGTCGTTCAGGTACTTCTGCTCTTTCAAACGCAGGATGACCATCTCGACCAGGATGGAACCGGCTTCATCTCTGGGAACACGGTTGCGCAACAGGCGCTTGAGTTCGGCTACGCTGCGCATCCGCCGCCCCAGCGCGCCAACTGCGTATTCGTAGAGCGAAGCTTCGTCAGTGATGGTTCTTTTTTGAAAAGCCATAGAATCCCGGTGAGCATTTCTATGTCCTCACCAGAGATATTTTAAATTGAACCGCAGAACGCAGAGGGCGCACAGAAATTCAAAGGTGTAGCATTTGAATTACTCTTCCAAGGCCAGCTTTGGCGGACCGAAAATCTTGAGAGAACAAAAAGAGTGCCAGATCAAATACACATAAACTTATCTTGTTACCTCTGCGTCCTTTGCGTCCTCTGCGGTAAAAGGTTTTGGTTGTGGCTCGCACGCTGTGCTGCAAGGTTTGTGTTCCCACGGCAAAAAGCCCTGGCTGTAAGCACAACCAGGGCTGTAAAGAGGAGCAGCTTGCGCATTTAGATTCTGCCGGCGCTGAAACCTGCCTGTTCCATCTGCTCGCGCGCCGCATCCCCGGTGGAGGCAATACCCTGGATTTTGAGCTTGAAGTCATCAGGATTGCTGGCGTTCTCGAGTGCGGTTTCGTAGGTAATCAATCCCTGCTGATAGAGATCATAGAGAGACTGGTCAAAGGTCTGCATGCCGTACTGCGACGTACCGGCGGCAATAGCTTCATGAATATGGCGGGTCTTTTCCGGGGTCATGATGCACTCACGCACAAAGGCGGTGGTGATCAGGACTTCCACCGCGGGCACGCGGCCTGCGCCATCGGCACGCTTTACCAGGCGCTGGCTGATGACGCCGCGCAGGGTGGCCGCAAGCTGCATGCGAATCTGTTTCTGTTCCGGTGGAGGAAAGACGGAAATAATACGGTTTATGGTTTCCACCGCGTCCAGGGTGTGCAATGTGGAGAAGACCAGGTGGCCGGTTTCAGCGGCGTGCAGCGCGGTAGAGATGGTTTCCAGGTCGCGCATTTCGCCCACCAGGATTACGTCCGGGTCCTGGCGCAGGCTGGCGCGCAATGCGGAGGCGAATGACGGTGTATCCACTTCGACTTCGCGCTGGTTCACGAATCCTTTTTTGTCGCGGTGCAGGAATTCGATTGGGTCTTCAATGGTGATGATATGTTCGGGGCGGCTGGAGTTGATGCGGTCGAGCATGGCGGCCAGTGTGGTTGACTTACCGGAGCCGGTCACGCCCGTGACCAGCACCATGCCCCGGGCTTCTTCGCAGATGTGCTCGATGACTTTGGGCAGATAGAGTTCTTCCAGGGCGCGAATCTTGGTGGGAATCACGCGCAGCACCAGTCCCACATTGCCGCGCTGCTGGAAGACGTTTACACGAAAGCGGCCAAGGCCGGCAACACCGTAGGCCATATCGAGCTCGGCATTCTCTTTGAATTTCTGTTTCTGCCGGTTCGACATCATGCTGAAAGCCATGTTCAGCATGTCTTCGGCCGAGATGCGGGGCTGATCGGTCAGCGGGACCAGTTCGCCATCCACGCGCACGTGGGGATAGTTGCCGACTTTGAGATGCAAGTCGGAAGATTTGCGCTCCATCGCGATTCGAAGCAGATCATCAATGTGCATAGTAACTTTTTGCTATTCCCCTGCCTGAGCAATGTCTCTTGCAAGCTGGTTATGGGCTGAAACCTATCATGGAGCTACAGGGAAGGCAATCAGGTGTCACGCTGAAGGCACTTCCGAAAGCCCGGTAACGGCTGGCTCAAGTGTATGGCCAATCAGCGTGCGGACAAAGTTACCGTAGATACGGTACAAATGGTCTGGACACGATTCGGAGTGGCTGGGCCCTGATAAACAGAAACCTGCCGTCATTCCGGGCATCTACATAGTGTGATAGAGCAGAAAGACAATCGGCCTCACGTGGTTATCATCGGCGGAGGTTTTGCCGGGATCAATGCCGCTAAGGCCCTGGCCAAAGCCCCGGTGCGAGTCACCGTAGTGGATCGCAAGAACCATCACACATTCCAGCCTTTGCTCTATCAGGTGGCGCTGGCGGTGCTCTCCCCGGCGGAAATTGCTTCTCCGATCCGGACGGTTCTGCGCAAGGCCGGGAACATTCAGGTCCTGCTGGGCGAAGTCACCGGCTTTGATCTGGAAAACAAAAACGTAAAAATCGGGACGCTCGATCTTCCGTACGATTACCTGGTTGTCGCAGCGGGGGCAACTCATGCTTACTTCGGGCATCCTGAGTGGGAGCAGATCGCTCCCGGCCTGAAGACCCTTGAAGATGCCACCGAGATTCGCCGCCGCGTGCTGCTGGCCTTCGAGACGGCGGAACGTGAGGGATTGACCCAGGGACAACATCCTCCACTGAATTTTGTGGTGATCGGTGCCGGGCCTACGGGGGTGGAACTGGCCGGAGCTATTTCTGATATTTCGCGGCATTACATGGAGAAGGATTTTCGCGCCATTGATCCTGCGGGAGCGCGCATCCTCCTGCTGGAAGGCGGCCCGCGCGTGCTGCCTGCTTTTCCTGACGACCTTTCGGCCAGTGCAGAGAAGCAATTGACCGAGCTGGGCGTAGAGGTGCGGACATGTGCCATGGTGACTAACCTGGAGCCCGGATGGGTGACGGTGGGCGATGAGAGGATTCCTGCTTCAGTCATTCTGTGGAGTGCAGGTGTTGCGGCATCAGCCTTGGGGAGAATGCTGACCGGCCAGACTGACAGAGCTGGGCGTGTTCTGGTCGAAAGTGATCTGACTGTGCCCGGACATCCCGAGGTTTTCGTAGCCGGTGACCTGGCAGCGGCAAAGATGGGTGAGGGAAAGTTTGTTCCCGGTGTGGCGCCGTCTGCTATCCAGATGGGGAAGTTCGCCGCCCGGCAGATCACGAGATCAATTGAAGGCCAGCTACGGGAAGAATTTCACTACCGCGACAAAGGAACCTTGGCCACCATTGGACGTTCCAAGGCCGTGGCTGACCTGGGCAGGCTACATTTTTCCGGCTACTTTGCCTGGCTGGCATGGCTGTTCGTTCACCTGCTGTTCCTGATCGGCTTCCGCAATCGCTTCATGGTGATGAGTGAATGGGCGTGGGACTACATCACCTACAACCACAGCGCGAGGTTGATTACTGATCCAATTGCTGGAGAGTCTGCGAAGAGCAAGGGGACATCATGAGACCTGCTATAGAGACACGGAATACCGGAAAACGTAACAGCGGAAGACCACTTGATGTAGATATCAGTACCAGTTGAACCACAGCGGCGCTGCACCTAAACAACAGAACTCCGAATGATATCAACTTCTTTAAAGTGCTTATCCCGTGTCAACAAGGTAAGTTTTTGTTGATGTGCTATGGCAGCTATCCAGATGTCGTTCGAAGGAATAGGTTTCCCTTTTTTTCGTAAGAGAGCCATGATCTCGCCATAAGAATAAGACGTATTCAGGTCACAGGGAAGCACGGGAACGGCCTTGACCAGAGATTTGATTCGATTTATGTTGTGCTGAACTCTTCCTGAATTGAATGCGCCAAAATACAGTTCACCTACAACAATGCAAGGTAAAAAATACGAAGAACCGGGCAGGAAAATTTGGGAGAGGGAATGGTCGTTTTCCAGAACGGCAATGACAATATTAGTGTCGAGCAGGTACTGACCATTCACTTGGCTCAATCCTTTCACACGCTTCTTCAATGGCTTTTCTCATTCTTTTTGCGTCTTCGCGTGAAATACCCCCATTAAAATTCAACAATACGGAGCCACTCGCGCCAGAGAGCCCCATTGCTCTTTTTTCGTTGCCATTTCTCCCCGAGTAATCATGTTCATACCATTCAACCAGGTAACGATACTTTGAGGGAAGATCTTCAGGTACAGGATGTGTTTTACCGTTGCGACGGTCGCGATGAAACTTGTCTCCAGGGCGAAAGAGTCTTCGCCGCCCCCGAGATGTCTCGGCCAACATTTTATGCTGAGCTGGGTTTGGTGGCTTAGTCGCTACACAATGAACTGAGGCATGCACTTGTAATCCAGGCCGGAATCCTCCAGCCACATTCTCCTTCATTGCCCGTTGAACAATCTCAACAATGGAGAAATCGTCTCGTGACGGATGTTCAAGATGAAGCAAAGATGTTGCAAGCCAGATTTCGTCAGCTACCTTAATCATGTATGTATGATAAAAACATACATAATCTCTGTCAAGAGATATTTATTTCATTCTCATCAGCGATCAATGGGTGAATCAGGCTGTCGTGGTTCTTGCATGATCGTTGATTCTGGACTGAAGGCCGACGAGGTTTTCGCTGGGAATGCAGCCACAAAGCTGCCAATGTCCTATCGCCGCAAATACTACAACTGGTCTCATAAATGCTGCAGGGCGGTGCCACCAGGGCTGAAGCCGTTTTTGCGGGCTGCCACGCGGGCCTGAAGGCCCGCTCTTCCACCGATTGCTCCAAGCGCATTGATGAGATGGCTTCGAAGAATGTAACAACTTCTGAAGGCATTAATACTTACATCAAGAGCGGCAGATCACTCCCACCAGGCTTTGGAGCCCGGCGGACCTCAGCAAGATGGCGAGAGATAGAATCAGGTGGTGAGAGGCAGAATGTCGATTCATAAAGCTTCGAGCCGTTTTTACTCATGCCCGCCACTCTCATTGATCAATTGCATGGCGGGTTCGCTCACGAAGATTTTGCGGTGAAAGCGGCGGCCCCATGAAAGTGGAGTCACATCGCGATATTCATGCATCATCTCTTCGCCATATCCGGGATGTAATTTCTTGCGCAGTGAGGCGCGGACGTTGGGATCAGCGCCGTGATCCAGCAGCAACTTCGTAAAGGGCGCCACCTGAGGTTTTCCCATGTGGTTCATCCAGAAGTTTGGCTGCGAAACCACAGTCGAAAACAATGCAGTGTGGCCGCCGAAGCCTTCGGAGTCAACGGCAGCTTTCGCGTTCACGTCCATGCCCTGGTCCAGCAGCCATCGGGCAATCTCGATTTCATCATAGTCGGCGCACATGTGAAGCAGTGTTGTTCCATGAAGCTCGGTTGCATAGGTGGCAAACTCACCGCAGCCAAGTTCCGGAGGATAAATTTCTTCATACGTGAACGTCTGCCGCAGGAGGTTGGGATTACGCCGAAGATGTTTTTCCAGCAGGTCAATGCGTCCGCGATGCAGGGCTATGGTGGGTGTATCCGGCAGTTCCAGGCCGTGCTGTACATACATTTCCAGAATCTGGTGCTTCTCGGTGGGCTTGCGGCTGTCGGTTTCGAGGACAATATCGACGGGAGCCAACCGGTTGCCATGCGAGTCTTTGACTTGCGCGCCCAGTTCCAGCATCAGCGCTGTTCCAGCGGCGCTGAGTGTATAGGCAGGGTCGCGAAGCGGGTGTTCAGGCAGACGTGGGGTGTCCATCAAAGAGTACAGCATGCGAGCCGTTTCGATCTGGCTCTGGAGCGCTGCCCGGTCAAGCGCATGAATGTGATCTTTCGCTCCGAATTCGTGAAGCATCTTGATGATACGGTCGCGCCCCAGATTGGCGGCATAGGACATGGGCGGGCCCCAATTGCCGTCACGCACCAGCGCCTGTTCATGCAGGATATGCGGATGCTTCATGACCAGGGCGCGAACTGTTTCCAGATCGTCTTTCCAGATGGCATCCACAAGCTGGCAGGCGATCACCAATCGCGGCCAGCTTGGGACACTGTAGCTGCGGGCCAGCGCAAGCTGCGCATCGGCAAGTTTGGCCTGTGCAGGTTCGATGGGTTCAGGATGATATTTCTTGAACTTCTCGATGGCGGCAGAGTCTCCGTTGCGAATGGCGCGCAGCAGTTCCTTTGCCTGATTTTTCAGTTGTTGAAGGTTGGGGCGAACGGGAAGACGAGCATCATTCTCGGACATCATGGACGAGCCTCCTTTTGGCTATGCCCTGTATCCGCTGTGCCGGGCGAAAGGAAGTTCGCAAGATTTTGGTTTGAAGCATCAGTCAGGTGGACTCAGTCCTGTCCGCGGACGGGAGGCGTCCTGCACGCCAGAACTGAGCATAGCGCTCCCGCAAAGGAGCGGTCAAATGCATGTGCACTGTGTGGACGGACTTCTTCAGAGCATTCCAGAATTGGTATAGCCAAGCTGCGTTGAACCAGGGCTTAACAGGAATATGCCGCCCGCTAAAGCGGGCTCCGTCATGCCTTTTCCTCTTTACCCACGGCTCGCGCCGTGGGCTGGAAGAATATCGCCGGCTTCGCTGGCTTGAATTCCGCTACTTTGCGCTGGCGTTCTGCGGCGCAGACGGCGGAGCTATCTGGTAGACAGTCTGTTCTGCTGTCACTACGGTGAGTTTCCCATCCTCAGCGAAATAGGCGTGAGCTATGCGCGATGGGAATCCAAAATGAGCAACGGGCTGCAGCGTTGCCGTGCTGTAAAGATCGGCAACCCCGTCAGTGTTCTCCATCAGGATAATGTTACCCTTAATGGTACCATTCACGATGTGGCCTGTAAGCACGCCTTTTTGCTCTCCGCTGGAGACTGAGTAGACCAGGGTACGGTTATTGTCAGTATCGGTGAGGAACATCAGGTCCCCGCGAAGAAATGCGTGGGTCACATCAAAAGAATGCTTACCAGTATCGATGAGAATGGTTCCAAGTTTCTTTCCGGTCGCCGGTTCATATACCAGAACCAGGTGTGCAGTTTGTTTATCCTTAATTGCATCGAGCCTGCCGTGGAGGGCCGGATCTTCACTGGCGCTAGCCTTAATGTCGTTCCAGTTGGATGTGAGTATGGTGAGCGCATTGCCGGAATATGACATCTCCCAATGTCCTACATGCCACTTCTGCTGCCACAAAAGCGTGTTGTTGCGCACATCTCTTACTTCCATGATTGCGGCGCGGGAGTAGTTGTCGTCATTCTCCGGACGGAGGGTTACCAGTAAACCACCCAACTGGAAAGATCTGTGATTTTTCTTCGGGGGATCGACCACTGCGTAGAGCTTCTTCGCTCCTTTAGTTTCCAGGTTGAACTCAAAGACACGGGAAGGATTGGGCGCTTCAGGGGCAAACTGCGCAATCAGTTGTCCATTTTCAAACAAGGCCCCTTTAAAGCCTTTCATGAAGAATACTCTTTCGCCATCCTCCAGTTTCCAGACTGAGCCCCGGGCCATGCCGGAGATGGCCAGCCATCTTCCATCAGCAGAGAAAGCAGCAGTCCTGGAACTGGAGAGCAGGCTATCCGGCAGCACGAGCTTGCCGATCATCTTTTTGTCACCGGAATTGAAGAGCGCAATCTCGCCGCTGTTTTGCTCGCCGGCAAACGTGTCACCGTAAATCGCAAATGCGGGACTCTTAAAGGCCTGGATGATCTTTTGTTCCTTCAGATCGATAATACCCACCGGATAAGTGCCTGCCGGACGGATGAGCAGATAGTTCCTGCTGTTGCTGCTGAAGAACCGTCCATCCTGATCGAATCTGAATTCATCGATCTTCTCTCCAGATGGAAAGTGGAGGCGAACCAGTTCCGGATGCAGTGCTCCCCACTCAATGCCTGCGATCTCATCGGCTGCCGGAAAGGCAAATGTGTATCTGAGCAGAGCTTTGATCCTGCCGGGCACATGAGCTTCAGCCTGTTCTTTGAGATCAAAGATCAGGACGGAATGTCCACGGCCAGTAGCAAAATACCGGCCGTCAGGAGAAAACTTCATGTCGAAAAGAGAGGGAAGAGGAGTTCTAGCAAGTAAGCCGCGATACAGCGTCCAGAAGTCCTGATAAACGAGTTCGTGGAAATGCGGCTTGTCATAGATGACTTTATTGGTGGCTACATCGATGAGCTTGAGTTCAAAATCCTCGACTTCATCAACCAGAGTGATGCAGGCGAGTGTATCTCCTGAAGGAGAGAGGGCATTCTCGAAGCATCCGGGAATGTTGAGCTGATGCACTTCAGTGCGCTTCTGGGAAGCGATGTCCCATTTTTCAACTCGCAATTCCTTGTCATAGAAAACCACGCTGTTGGAGTCGGGGCTGAACTGGGCTGTATGCGCGTCAAAGGCGTCGATGCGGAAGAGATTTGCCAGAGGCTCGCGAGACATGACGAAGATGCTGCTCTGATCCTGAGCAAGCAGATATTTCCCGTCACGGCTGAACTGGATTTGCTCGATGTCATCACGCAGACGGGGCTGAAGGCTGACCTTTCTGACAAGACCCGGCAACTCCTCTTTCACTGCTGCCCGCTGTGATTCAATAATCCCCGACTTCCATTTTGCAAAATGTTCCGCATCGGCCACGCGCGGCACAATGCATCCTTTGGCCAGCGGAGCCGTGTTCTTGATGAGTTCGCGCAAACGTTTGGATTCTGGACTGGTAATGTGCAAGAGGTCACTCAGGAAACTTCCGGTCTTGCCCTTGGTTTCCAGGAGCCGGTCGGCAAATTCGGCATAACGGTTGGGGTCGTATCCGGCCCTGGTCATAGCATACAGACCGATGCGGTCAGCAACTAATTGTTCATTGTCCTCGTTTACGTGTGATTTGACCTTGTTCCGTTGATCTACAAAGTGGTTCCACTTCGCGAAAATGTCCTGCTTGTCACCTACACTTGTAATGCCAATTTGCCTGAACCAGTCTGATACACGCACTGCAATGTCGTGAGCAACCACGTGTCCTATTTCATGTCCCAGCAGCCCAGCCAGTTCATCTTCATTCTGGGTAAAAGAAATCATTCTCCGGTGAATGTAGATCCAGCCGCCTGCCACTCCGAAGGAGTTAAGTTCGGGAGAATCAATGATCGTGAAGTGAAAATGCATCTGGGTAGGCGGAAGTTGCGCAAGCAGGCGCTCGCCGAGCTTCTGCAAACGGCCTTCAGGATCATCAATTGCATTGAAATCACTGCGTTCCTTCGCATCCAGGATTTCTCCCAGCCATTGTTCCTGCTGTTCCGTGAACATGTTGGCTTTAGATCTATCCTGCACGACCAGAGGCAGGTCACAGCCGGTGTTGGAGACGTTCGCCGCCAGCGTGCTCTGAGCGTAAGAATAGAAGCTGTACGGAGAAACAGTAGTTAAGAGCAGAAAAAGTAATACCTTGGCAAAGCGCATAGAAACCCCACATCCAGAGTTGCTGGAATTCTAGCGGAAAGATATGGAGGAATCTATAACTCTTGCCCTAAATAGTCGCCTTGTAGTCCCATTTTGGAACCAGGGATTTTGCCCAAAGATGATTGAGTACGAAGAGAGTTGGGAGAGAAACAAAAGAGAAGGGGCGCTTCCGCGCCCCTTGAGGTTCATTGCAATCTGAATTTTGACTATGCCACGGCCACCGGCTGTTTTTCTTTGACGGGTACTTTGGTGAACCAGTCATGGCGGTCGGCAATCGTGCCATTCACGATTCCGAAGAATTCGCGCTGCAGTGCCAGCGTGACCGGACCGGTGGCGCGTTTATTGATGTCAATCTTGTCGATAGAGCGGACAGGAGTGATTTCGGAGGCGGTGCCGCAGAAGAAAACCTCGTCGGCCAGGTAGAGCATTTCGCGGGGAATCATCTGCTCGCGGGCGGAAATTCCAATGTCCTCTGCCAGCCGGATGACCGCATCGCGGGTAATACCGGGCAGCACGGAATTGCCCAGCGGGGGCGTGAGCAGAGTTCCTTTGCGCACAATAAAAATGTTGGCGCCGGAAGCCTCGCTGACGAATCCGTTCACGTCCAGCGCTATGCCTTCCACGTAGCCATTCACGATGGCTTCCATCTTGATGAGCTGGGAGTTCATGTAATTGGCGCCCGCCTTTGACATGGCAGGCATGGTGTTGGGAGCGATGCGTGCCCAGGAGGAGACGCAAACATCCACACCTTCTTTTACGTCACCGTGGCCGAGGTATTTCCCCCACGGATAGTTGCACATATAAACTTCGGTGGGCGAATTGAAGGGATTCACGCCCGCCTCGCCATATCCGCGCATGACAATGGGGCGCAGATAGCAAGGCCAGACGCCATTGACGGCCACAAGTTCGAGCAGGGCGTCACAAAGCTGGTCAATCGTGTAATCAATCTCGATGCGGTAAATCTTGGCGGAATCAATCAGCCGCTGCATGTGTTCGCGGAGCCGGAAGATAGCTGGTCCGTTTGCCTGGTCGTAACAGCGAATGCCTTCAAAAACTGACGAACCGTAGTTCACCACGTGGGACATGATATGAATTTGGGCGTCGTTCCAGGGAATCATCTTCCCGTTGTGCCAAATTTTGTCAGTCGTCTGAATCGCCATTGATGGGGCTCCTTCTGCAGTTTTCGACGTTTGTCTCTGTTCCCCCTGCTCGGCCGGCATGGGGTACGGGCGAAGCTCTACTACTTGTTAGATTGAAGCTCTTAGGTGAACGGGCCATTATATCTGAAAAATTTTCTCAGGTCAGAGGACAAAAGTTGACAGGGGAGAGGGAGGAAGCGCGACTCGTGAGGTATTCCCGCCGCCAAGCGGCGGGAAATTAAGAAATGATGGTGTGGCTACTTGTGCGGGGCCACGGCAGCTTCTGATTCCGCCGGCTTTGCGGCAACGGGCGGTTTGGTCTGATTCGCGAGTTCGGTGACTGGTTCCTTCAGGTATGTCTTGCGGTTGGCCAGCATGGTGGGCATGGCGGCGAATGGCTTGGCGTAGTCGTTGCGGGCATTCCAGAACAGGAAGCCAATTCCGCCGTGCTGTTTCGACGTGCTCACCTGCTTGAGGATGTACTCGGGCGAATAGGTCTTGGTCTTCCAGGCAAAAGCCTGGAGCCATGGCCTCAGCACCACGCCCGATCCTGCCGTGACCTTTTCAAAGCGTTCCATCGACGTGCCGATGAAATGCTCAGGCGCATCGCCGGGCAGCGCGTATCCATCCATGCCGAAAAAGTGTGAAGGATAGATCATGGGAGATAACACGTCACAGTATTTGGCCATCTTCACGATGTCCTGCCCGGTATGGCTGAGGTCTACCTGCCGCTGCCACGCCATCACGCCGAAGACATCCAGCGAAACCAGAACACCCATGGGGTGCAGTTCCCCGTAAGCCTTTTGCAGGAAGTTGGCGATCACCTCATCCCTGTGCATCTTGGGATCGGCCTGAAAGACAAACTGTGCGTCTTTCTGGTCACCTTCGGCAGGGAAGCGGACGTAATCGAACTGGATCTCATCCGCGCCGGACTGCGCTACGTACTTGGCCAGGGCCAGATTGTAATCCTGCACCTCCGGCCGGGATGTGTCTGTCCAGACTAGTTTGCCGTTTTCACGCCACGGCTGGTGGTTTTTGCGCGACTGCACGGCCAGCGTGCCATGGTGCTGGGCGATGTTTTCATCCCGGAACAATGCAATGCGGGCGATGGCGTGCATGTCGAGCGAATGCAGGAAACGCGCAAACTTGGGAAGATTGCTGATGGGAACGTTTTTGCGTTTAGGCGCCAGGGCGTGCTCGAAAGGTATGTTGATGCTGCCGTCGCTGTCCTTAATATCAAAGACCACTGAATTTCCACCTGCCTGCTTCCAGCGCCGGATCAAATCAATACCATGGGCGCTGCCGGCGGTGGAGCCGGTCAGGTAAATAGCGCGAATTTCACCGTCCCTGGGAAAAGGAACACTTTTTTCCACAACCGGCTGAGGCTCAATGCCGGGAACCAGTACCTCTTCATTCTTCTTGAATGCGGATTTTCCGTTGTTAGCTTTGCGGATGGCGGCTTCGAACTCCGGCACTGTCATGTACAGGGATTCAGTCAGGTATTTGCGTGCAACCAGTATTGCAAGCATGTTTGCCTTAGGCGTGTATCTGATTGTTCCGGGTGGCAGTTCGAGCCCAGGCGTGTCGCTTGCTGAGACTGCTACCGGGGCGGCCGACGGTTGTGCTGGAGAGGCAGTTTGTGCCTGCGACGCCCGCGCGTGACGGCTGGATAAAAAGGAGCCAATTGCAAAAATTGCGATCAGAACAACGGCTGTGAAAACGAAACGAAACTTCCTGAGTACCATTTCTACTCTTTTCCCGTCTGCAGGCATCTTAGCATGGGCAGCAGCTACTCTCATGTTACTGATGTTCAATCTTGGGCCCAGGTTTTCGCTTTTGGCTGCACCCATCGCGTCTTGACATAAACAAGCATCTAACTGTGAAGATGGGGAGAAAAGAAGTCGCTGGAGCCATTACAACTCAGCAGCTTAGTCCTCCATCTCAGCATTCATCCTCCCTGCAAAAAGGGAGTCCTTGGTCGGAAAAAGGGGCCAGGAAATTATGAGGACCGGTCTTAATACCGCACTTGATCCAAACCGGCGCAGCTCTGATGCGCAGGACTTTGAAACCGCCTTGCGGCGGAAAATCGTAGGCCAGGACCCGGCCGTAGAAAAAGTGGTGGAAATCTACCAGATGTTCTTAGCGGGGCTGAATGCTCCGGGACGTCCGGTGGGCAACCTGCTTTTCCTCGGACCAACAGGTTCCGGCAAAACCCGCGTGGTGGAAGCCATGGCCGAAGCGTTGTTTGGCGATCCCCGGGCCGTCATCAAGATAGATTGCGCAGAGTTTCAGCACAGCCATGAAATTGCAAAGCTGATTGGCTCTCCTCCGGGCTATCTTGGCCATCGTGAAACCCATCCATTGCTGACCCAGGAGGCCCTCAACCAGTGGCATACCGACAAGATGAAGATGACGCTCCTGCTTTTCGACGAAATCGAAAAAGCCAGTGATGCGCTATGGCAGCTCTTGCTGGGTATTCTGGATAAGGCGACTCTCACTCTGGGTGATAACCGCCGCGTTGATCTTTCTTCGTGCCTGATTGTGATGACCTCCAACCTGGGCGCGGGCGAGATGAACGACCTGATGAGCGGCGGGCTGGGCTTCGGCAAGTCTCAGAAGCCCGACTATATCGACGCCAGGCTTGACGACAAGATTACCCGCACGGCCCAGGAAGCAGCCCGGCGCAAATTCTCGCCGGAGTTCATGAACCGCATCGATAAGATCGTAGTGTTCAAGACTCTGAAGCCGGAACATCTGGAGCAGATTCTTGAGATTGAACTAGGCATGGTGCAGCAGCGCATCCTGCAGGCCACAGGCAACAATCAGTTTGTCTTCAGTTGCACGCAGAAGGTGAAGAAGTTCCTTCTTGAAGAAGGCACGGATCCCAAATACGGAGCGCGTCACCTGAAGCGGGCCATCGAAAAGAATATTGTCTTTCCGCTGGCCAACCTGGTAGCTACAGGACAGATCAAGCTGGGGGATTTCATCCGCATCGACATGAAGGAAAGCCAGCTCACCTTCACCAAGGAAGCCGAAGGGGCGCTGGTTCCCGTGCTGCTCGAAAAGTATGGCGACTTGAACGGCATCACGCCGGCGGCGGCTAAGGCCAGCCGCGGAGGTGTGGCCAAACACCGCGACTTTGGCGGTATGTCTCCTCCGCTGCTTGATCATAAATAACTTCCCTCGCGTCAAAATGAACGGGCCGCCTGCGGGCGGCCTGTTTTGCTGTTGAATCAGCACTTCATGGAGTGTGGCCGCCCCCGGCCGCGCGGGAGCCTGTTTACTGAGACCAGAATGCTGTCACGCCCCTCTCTCTTTAAGCTGGAAAGCATCCAACGTCCAGCAGTTCTCGTTGCATCCAACTCACAATTAATTCCATAATTTCTGCTGGTTCAGGGTTCATTCACAACAGGTGAAAAGGACTTGATATGAAGCATAGGGTCTTATTCGCGATTGCAGCGGCCGCTCTTCTGGTCGTGCCAACGGTGCTGGCTCCGGAGGCTGATGCCCGGTACAAACCGAGTTCAGGGATGGATTTCTTTTCCCCGCAGCAGGAGGTACAGGCCGGGCAGCAGGCATCTGCGGATGTACGGAGAAAGATGCGCGTGCTACCCGACTCAGACCCTATAAGCCGCTATGTGCAGCGCCTCGGCGGCGAACTGGCGTCCCATGCGCCGGGCCAGAGATGGCCCTACAACTTCCACGTCGTGGATGACAAAGCTATCAATGCCTTCGCGCTGCCGGGTGGTCCTGTCTACATCAACATGGGAGCGATCAACGCAGCCGACAATGAAGGCCAGTTGGCTGGAGTCATGGCCCATGAGATTTCCCACGTGGTGCAGAGACACGCAACCCGGGCTGCTTCCAGGCAGATCATGGCGCAGGCGCCGCTCTC
>Ga0066662_10000615_pt1 | contig 15689 bp, 16 predicted proteins | sample GraSoiAngelo_111_FD_133939 | JGI IMG/M metagenome (GOLD analysis project Ga0066662, IMG submission 133939) | Grasslands soil microbial communities from the Angelo Coastal Reserve, California, USA - 14_0903_12_40cm | ecosystem: Environmental > Terrestrial > Soil > Grasslands | place: USA...
CCCAACGCGTTCGCCGTACCCGGCGGCAACGTCTACGTGACGGACTCGCTGATGAAGTTCGTGCAGAACCGCGAAGAGCTGGCGGGCGTGCTGTGCCACGAGACGTCGCACGACATCCACCACGACGTGCTGCATCTCTATCAGAAAGCGCAGAAGGCGAACACGGCTTATAGCGTCGGCGACTTGCTCGCGAACATCCTGACGGGCGGCCGCGCCTCGCGCGCGATCGATACCGTTGCGAGCGTCGGCTTTTCCCTGCAGACGGCAACGTACTCGCGCGACGTCGAGTCGGCCGCCGATAAGAAGGGCGCGGAGACGTGCGCGGAAGCAGGCTCGAACCCATGGGGCATGGTCTGGCTGTTCCAGCAGTTCGAAAAAGCCGACACCGGCGGGCACATGGAGATGCTCTCCGACCATCCGAGCGACCAGCACCGCATCGACGACCTCAAGCGCCTGTTCGCCGCGGATCCCGCGCTGTTCGGCCGCTATCCGTCGAGCTTGGCGTACGGGACGCCACTCGGCCAGAACCCGCGCGCGACCACGGCGGCCGCGCCGCATACGACGACGGCGTACCGCCGCACGGCCAAGAAATCGAAGGGGATGTTCCCGCCAGGGTCAGGCTACAAGTACTGATCGCACATCACGTGCGCCGCAGCGCCGCTCGCACGGCCGCCATCGCGGTGGCCAGCGCTTCGCGCACCGTGTGCGGCAGCATCGTCGCGATCGTGTAGTTGCCCCAGTCGGGCGCGCCGACGCCGACCCCGTCGATGCCGAGGGCGCGGCACACGAACAGCGCGCGCGGCAGATGATACGACTGCGTCACCAGCGTCGCCGCGTTCAGCCCGAACACCGTGTGCGCCCGCGCGCAGGAATCACGCGTCGAGAATCCGCGGTCGTCGACGAGCACGCGGTCGCGCGAAATGCCCGCGGCCCGCACGCGCGCAATCATCGCGGGGATCTCCCGATCCCCCGCAACGTCATCGGCGGAAAGCAAGATCCGCCGCACCTTGCGCGCGCGATACAACCGCACCGCGAGATCCAGCCGCTCCTCGAGCATCGCCGACGGCGAACCGTCGGGCTCGACGCCCGCGCCGAACACGAGCGCGGTGTCCGTGGTCGGCACGCTGCGCACGTCGAAGATCCGCGGGCGCGAAGTTTCGCCCACCACGGCATCGGCGGCGAGCACGGCAAGCAGCACACCGGCGCACGCAATCCGCCCAAAATCACCGACCGTCAAAACCCGCCGCGCCGCCATCGAAGGCGTGCATTGCGCGTCCAGCGATGCGAACCCGCTACCCAACCGACGCCATGCTCGCCGCACGCCAAGGCGGGGAGGCCCCGCATCGCGGATCGTGCAAACGACTGAGGCTTCCTCGTCATCGTCGGAGACCGCATGCATCCGTTTCGTCTCGCCGTCCGCGCGCTCGGCGCGGTCGCCCTCACCGCGCTGATCGCCACCTCGCTCCCCAACGCCGTGACCGGCGCGTGGGCGGCATCACCGGTCGCGAACGCGCCGGCGATCGACACGGCGAACCTCGACCCGACGTGCAAGCCGTGCGACGACTTCTACCAGTTCGCCACCGGCGGCTGGTCCAAGCGCACGACGCTGCCGACCGGACACGCGCGGTGGGGCGGCTTCGACGAGCTCGCGGAGCGCAACCGCGACGAGCTGCACACGATCCTCGAAGCCGCCGCGAAGGTCACCAACGCACCGGCCGGCAGCGACACGCAGAAATTGGGCACGTTCTACCGCGCGTGCATGGACACCGACGCGATCGAAAAAGCCGGCACGACACCGCTCAATCCGCTCTTCGCCGCCATCAGCGCCGCGCACGACGTCCCGTCGCTCGCGACTGCGATCGCGACGCTGCAAAGCCACGGCGTCGACGCCGGCGTACCGTTCGGCGCGCGCCCCGACACCAAAGATTCGTCGAAACAAATCGCCGCGCTGGCGTTCGGCGGCCTGGGCCTGCCCGACCGCGACTACTACTTCAACGAAGGCGAGCGCGCGGCGACGATCCGCACCGCGTACAAGACGTACGTGGCGACGCAGTTCCAGAACCTCGGCGACGACGCGACCAAAGCGGCGTCCGAAGCCGACGCGGTGATCGCGCTCGAGACGGCGCTCGCGAAGGCCACACCGAAGCGCGCCGACCTGCGCGATCCCTACAAGCTCTACAACCCCACGCCGATCGACAAGCTCCCCGCGCTCGCGCCGCACCTCCCCTGGAAATCGTTCTTCGCGGCGTACGGCGCACCCGCGTTCAGCACGGTGAACGTGTCGGTGCCGGCGTACCTGACGGCATACGACGAACAGCTCGCCGCCGCGCCGCTCGACACGTGGAAAACCTATCTGCGCTTCCACGCCGTGGATGCATACGCGGGCTCGCTGCCCAAACGCTTCGAAGACGCGAGCCACGCGTTCCGCAGCGGCGTGCTGCTCGGCACGAAGGAACAGCTCCCGCGCTGGCAGCGCTGCACCGGCGCGACCGACGCCGCGCTGCGCGACGTGCTCGGCAAGGCGTACGTCGCCGCGGCGTTCCCGCCGGCCGCGAAGACGCGCGCGCAAGGGCTCGTCGACAACCTGCAGAGCGTGCTGCACGACGACATCGGCACGCTCGCGTGGATGAGCGCGCCCACGAAGACGCGCGCGCGCGAAAAGCTCGCCGCGTTCACCAAGAAGATCGGCTATCCCGACAAATGGGAAGATTTCTCGGCGCTGCAAGTGGCCAACGGCCCGTTCGCGACCGACGTCCTAAACGTCCGTGTGTGGAACAACGCGCGCACGATCGCGCGCATCGGCACGCCGACGGACCGCGCGCGCTGGGGCATGACGCCGCCCACGGTCAACGCGTACTACAACCCGAGCAACAACGAGATCGTATTCCCCGCCGGCATCCTGAGCCCGCCGTTCTTCAACGCGACGGCCGACGACGCGGTCAACTACGGCGCGATCGGCGCCGTGATCGGCCACGAGATGACGCACGGCTTCGACGACCAAGGCCGCCAGTACGATCCGAAAGGCAACCTCAACGACTGGTGGCAGCCCGCCGACGCCGCGGCGTTCAAGACGAAAGCCCAATGCATCGTCGACGAGTACGAAGCGTTCGAGCCGGCGCCGGGCGCGCACGAGAACGGACGCCTCGTCCAAGGCGAAGCGGTCGCGGACCTCGGCGGCCTGACGATCGCGTACAAAGCCTTCGAACGCACGCCGCAAGCCAAAGCGCACAAAGTGATCGACGGCTACACGCCGGAGCAGCGCTTCTTCTTAGCGTACGCGCAAGTGTGGCGCTCGATCGCGACGGAAGGCTACATCCGCCAAATCGCCGCAACGAACGAACACCCCTGGGACAAGTACCGCGTCCTCGGCACCCTCTCCAACATGCCGGAGTTCCAAGCAGCATTCAAGTGTGGGGCCACGGACAAGATGGTGCGCAAAGACCGCTGCCAGATCTGGTAGCAGGCCCATTTGATCGACGCCCTTGATGCTGCATGGTCTTACACTAGTTATCGCCGTATCAACGGTTGCCGACGCCAGACACCACGATCCAGGCGCACGTGATCGTGCTACCAAACGGACGCGCGCGCATCGAACCACACTCCATTCACCTCGACGCTGCCGTTAGGTGTCATTGCCAGAGGCACGGCCGCGTCCGATACCTCTGCTACCGAGGCGAGAGCTCAGGGATCGAAGTCAATCATATCACGGGATTGCCCCGATTTTCAGAGTTGCCCTAGGTGAGCACGACGCGCCGCGGTTTGGCGCCATCGGCCGGCTCGGCGGCGGCGACACGACCGGACGCCGGGACGGCGCGGTCGCGGCCCCATGCGCGAATCGCTTCGATGCGCTCGGGGTTGGTCTTGGTGAGCGGCACGATGTTGCGGAACGAACGCACGAACAGCTCGTCGGTCACGACGTCGTCGCCCTTGAGGAACGCGTCCTTGGCCACCTCACGAACGCCGGCTTCGAGGTCTGAGCCCGCGAAACCGTCCGACTGCTGCACGAGCTGGTCGAGCAGCGCTTCGCTGATCGGCGCTTTCAAGTTACGGCGCACGTACAAGCCGATGATCTCGCGGCGCTCCTCGTCGCTCGGTAGATCCACGAAGAACAGCTCGTCGAACCGGCCGCGCCGCAGCAGCTCCGGTGGCAGCTGCGACACGTCGTTCGCCGTCGCGACCACGAACACGCGCGACGTCGCCTCTTGCAGCCAGAACAAGAAATGCCCGACGAGCCGCGTGCTCGTACCGGAGTCGGTCCCGCCCGCCCCCGCCAAGCCTTTCTCGATCTCGTCGATCCACAGCACGCACGGTGCGACGTGATCCGCGGTGGCGAGCGCGTCTTTGAGCCGGCTTTCGCTCTGGCCGAGATACTGCCCGTAGATGTTCGCGAGATCGAGCCGGAACAGCGGCAGCTTCCACGACGCAGCGATCGCTTTCGCGCTGAGCGATTTGCCGCAGCCCGGCACGCCGACCAGCAGCACGCCGCGCGGCGGCCGCAAGTTGCGCTCGCGCAAGTCGGCTGTCATCAGCGGCCGTTCGCGCTCCAGCCATGCGCGCAGCCCGGCCAATCCGCCGACCGAGAGATCGCGCACGGGCACGCGCTCGATGCCCGAGATGTCCGAGAAGATACGGTCCTTCGCCTTGACGAGCTCTTCCATGTCGTTCGTCGCGATGCTGCCTTTGGCGAGCAGCGTCGCGAGCACATTCTCCGCCTCGATCTGCGAGATGCCGGCGAGAATCGACGCCGCCTGGCGATATTCGGCATCGGCCCATTCGACCTGCATCTGGCCGCGGTACGGCTCGATGTTCGCGCGCACGATCCCGAGCATCTCGTCCTCGGTCGGCGTGTCGAGATCGATGCTCATCCCCAGCCGCTGCAGCATCGGCCAGATCGGCTTGGTCGTGATGACCACGATCGACCCGCTCCGCTCGCTAGCGAGCAGCGCGACGTCGACCATCTGGCGCGAGATGGCGGTGTCGTCCTCGATATCGGCCACATCGGTCAGCACGAACGTCATGTTCTGGCGCGACTTCATCTGCTCGGAAGCGAAATCCAGCGCGCCGACCAGCGAGCGGTCCTCGGATACGCTGCGACCGGTGACGATGTCGAAAAGCCCCTTCGACAGCGTGTGCACGTACACGGGCACGTTGATCTCCGCGGCAACCGACTTGAGCACCTCGAGCGCCCGCGCTCGCTCGGACGTGCGGAACGAGATGAACGGGATGCGTGCTTTGAAGTAGCGCACGAGGACGGAGCGGGTGGTAGCGGCGTCGGGCACGATGCGTTCCTAAAGGATGATCCGGCGGGTGCCGGCTGGCGGCGGGGCTTGTCGCGGCGGCGGCTGCAACGGCGCCTGCACCGGCCAGGGCACCGACAGCGGCGTCTTGCGCACCAGCGACAGCTGCACCCCTTGGTCGAAGCGCTCGCGGTTGCGCGCCGACTCGAGGAGTGCGTCGTGGGTCTTGCGCGCAAAGTCGTCGAGCGACTCGCGCATCATCTTCGCTGCGTCGGGCGGCCAGCACGGCGCCGCGACGAAACGCGCCAACGTCCCCAGCTCGCGGCGCGCGCCGGTGATGGCGAGGCCGAATCCGACGGCGTCGCTGCCGCGGTTGAGCCGCTGCTGGAGCCCGGTCGAGACCCGTCGCACGCGCAGCTCGAACACATCGGTGATGCGCCGGTAGATGCGTTCGCCCATCCCGGCGGAGAGCGCGAGGCGGGCCGAGCCGAGCACCGCGATCACGTCCTCATCGTGTTCGCCACCCTCAAACGCATGGATGAGATCCACCCATTCCGCGTACGTCGAAGGCGGCGTCGCGGTCACGACGACGGGGGGCGGCGCGGAGCGAGCACGAGCGGCGGCTCGAGCGACCATTCCGGAAACGATTCGGCGAGCTGCCCCCACGCGGACGACGGATCGATGGCCGGCTCCGTCGTCGTTTGCTGATCCCGCACCTCCGCGTGGCCCTGCGCGGCGTCGCCCCAGTTCACGCTCATGCAACGATCCTCCGGCCCGGGTCCGCCGTGGCGCCGACGTGCTCGCCCGAGCGAATCTCGGTGAGCATGGTGCGAACGCTCTCCGCGCGCGCGTCCTCGCATGTGACCTCTTCGCGCAGATCCACGACCTCCGCGCACAGCGCCTTCACGATCGACGCACCGGCCTCGCGCCGCGAGGCGTAGTGCGCGCGCAAGCGCTTCATCGTATTGATACGCATCACGTACTTGATGCCTTGGCCGACGCCGAAGAGCACCGCGAGCACCAGCCAAAGCGTCAGTGCCGATCGGTTGACGATGGCGAGGACCACGCAGACGCCCGCGACCACTGCGGGCCACCAGAACGTCATCGCGTTGAGCCGCGCGTAGTCGGCGGTCTCGCGTGCGTTGATGTGGTCCTCGACATCGCCGAGCAGCGCCGTCTCGTTACCGCCATCGGTCGTCGTGCCCGCCCAGTCGTCGATTGCAAGATCGATCGTGCCGGGCTGCTTCGCGCGCACGTCCGCCACGACGTCGTCGTACGCTTCGATGATCCACGCCACCGACAGCGCGAACGCGAGCCGCTGTGTCGCACGCGAAAGGTCGCCGACACCGATCCCCATCGCCGCGTTGGTGAGCACCGCGATGAAGCTCGACTGCTCGACGTACGCTTCGTTCTCGACCGCAAACCGCGCGTCGGCCTTCGCCCGGTCGCCGCCCGACTCGATCACCAGCTCCAACCGGCGCTCCTGGCGGCGCAGCGGCAGCTCCTTGTCGTCGTAGTTCGTCACAAGACCATCCACCAGCCCGTCGACGCGCTCGACCAGGCGCGGAGAGAGCACGACCTCGCCGCCGAACATCTGCGACACCTTGTCGCCGAACGTTCCGTTGATACCGACGCCGAGCAGACCGTCGCGGAGCCGGGGCCACGTCGGGCTGTACTTCTCCAGGTACGGATAGTGGCTGGACGGCGCGGCGAGCCGCATCCCCTGGATGGCGGCGCTCCACCGGGCGCGCTGCTCTTCGATCACGCCCACCCGGTTGCCGATCTCGCTCAACCACGCGGCGATAGCCTCATGGCTTTTCGCAAGGCTCGCGGCGCCGAAGACGCCGCTGGCGAGCGCGTCGACGAGCACGATCACGTCACGGTCCAGCTTGAACGGGTCCTGCAGCGCGAAATAGCGCACGAGCCACGCGCGCGACGCGTCGTGGCGCCCCAACCGCCGGCACACGAGCGTCATCAAGAGCGACGTCTTGCAGTCGTCGCGGCGCATCGCTTCGAGCAGCGCTTTCTGCGCGAGCTCGCGCTTGTCGGCAATCCACGCCGACAGGGCGACCAGCGCCGGCGCGAGCCAGTAGCCCGGCGCATTGATCATCGCTTCTTCGGTGGAGCTGCGCATTGTCTCCTGACGCACGATCGCCAGATCGGAGGCTTGCAAGATCCCCGTTGCGCGCCGCCGGATCTCCGCGTAGAAGCCGTATTCCGTCTCGAGCTGCTGGCGCACGCGCACCAGCCGCGTCTCGGAGATCGCCATCTCCTTGTGCGCGGCGTCGTGCTGCACGAACTGGTGAAAATCCGCCGTCAGCGAGGTGAGCTGTATCTGCAGCGACGCGCTCGCCTGCTCGATCGACTGCACGTTCGCCGACAGCGCGCGGATCTCGTTGCTGACGTGGACGAGCTTCGCCGAGATTCCGGCGAGCAGGCTGTCTGCGACCAAATTTGACACGTTCAGATCTCCGTGACGGTCACGCTGCCGTCGGCTCGCACGGCGCGCACGGTGGTGGCGTAGACTTCGACGAACGCGTAGTAGGGGTTGACCGCGATGCTGCGCGCTTTCTCCAACCCGCCCGGCATCGGCTCGCCGCGCCGGTAGTGCGTCACGATGCCGCCGGCGATGTCCAGGATGTGGACTTCGAATGGCTCGCCGAGATAGCACTTCGCGACGATCCCGAGCGGAAGCTGGTCCATCGTGAGCTCGGGGAACTCGGCGCGCACAGCATCGACGAGCGCGAGCGCCGCCTCGCGGTTGATGCCGTGCGTGCCGGCATCGAGCTTCGCCAGCTCCGCCATGTACGCGGCGGACCGCTTCACACGCAGCCGCGCGGTGAGCGCATCGCCCGTCAGCGCTTTGAGCTTCGGCGCGGTCGCCGACGAGCTGGTAAGCGGAGCCTCGGAGGTGGAAGGACGTAGCAAAGGTCGCGGCACGTAAACAACACTCCCGTACGCCCGTCATTGTGTTGCTCGACGAGCCTAGCGACCCTGATTATGGCTCGCTGGACACTTCTCCGCCACCCCGCCGCAACCGAAAGTAAAGTTTCCCCTGCCCGCTATCTCACGGCGCCAGGTCACCGCGCCAGGTCACGAACACGTCCGGACCCTCGATGCGGCTGGTCCGGGAGCCGGCGGATTCGATCCCATGTTGAACGCAGACACGTACCGCGGCACGATTAGTCATCACTGTCGATTTCGAGCCTGCCGGCGAGAAAGGCTCGAGCAATCTCCTCCATCGCCTCGTAAACATCGATGTCGCCTTTCGCCAATGCCTTACGGGCCAGTTCATAGGCGTCATCGTCGGCGGCCGCCTTACGCAAACCGACCTCCAGCACATAGACGACGATCACGTTTCCCGTCGCATCGCGCCGCGCGACGCAGCGTACCCGCCCGACGGTCACACGATGGAAACCCTTCAAGTCCTTGACAAGCGGCTTTCCGGCTCCCGTTCGACCGAATGCGACCAGTTTCTCACGCAATGCCATCCGCACTTTGGGCGGCAATGCGTCATAGTGCGCGCGCGCGTCAGGCGCCCATCCGATCTGAACGGGCGCTGGGCGCGGTGAAACGGACTGCGTCGATGGACCTTGAGGAGACCGGGAAACCTTTCGTGGTCGCCTGGGCGGCATGGTAGTGCTAGTATAGCCTTTAAAGGAGGATCGTACAATATTTCGTACGTTTTTCTGTACTTCCCGGGCCCGGCGTGCTACTATGAAGATATGACGACGGCGCGGACGGTAAGCGCGAGCGAGGCGCGCACCGCATTCCCCGACATTCTCGACGACGCCGCACGAGGTCGCACGACCGTTGTCGTGCGCCATTCAAAGCCGACGGCCGCGATCATTCCGGCGGCGGAACTCGAAACATACTATCTGGTGCGGCGCATGATGGTCGAACTCGGCGAATCGATCGCCGTCTCGACTGATCGCGCTATCGTCGCCGCTGTCGCTAAAGCCCAGAATGACATCGCCCGCGGCAAGATCATCTGGGATGAGGTCGTCGAGTAGCGGTTTGCAGCTTAAGACCGTCCGGTCACACGGTTGGCCGTCCGCGGCGAGCGATGCGGGCCGACGTTTCACGGAACATGGCGATGTTGTAGCTGTCGTCCCAACGCCGCTCACGAAAAAACGGCAAGTATCACTGAAATACTCGGACTATGACCGGGCTCATCTCCCTCCTCGAAGGATCGTCGGATTAGCTCTCGTAGTATTTAGCTAACACTTGCCATCATCCTGTTGCTCTCCCGCATGCGCGGATGCTATAATCTAGATGCGCGTACGCGCACAAATAAAGCGACTCGGCCGGTGCTACAACACCGACCGAGTCCGTCACCCGATGGAGAGACCCACCGAATGACAACCACCCGATTCGACGCGCTTGCGTCGAAAACCCCACCACGCCGCGGCGGACAGTTTCCCCACACCAACCGCGGCGGCATTGCTTTTCCTCTCGTCCGCGTCATCTGGCTCACGGCGATTTTTGCTCGCCGCGAATCGGTGACCATCGCGGACTACCGACGCCGATTCGGCGTCTCGCTGCGCTCCTTCCACCGCGACCTCGCGTTGGTTCGTGAAGCCGGCTTCTACCTCGAGACGGCAGCAGCCGGCCACTACCGCATGGTCAGCTTCATGCGGGACTTCGACGGGGTGTAGCGTGCGAAAACGAACGCATATGCCATGGTCCCACGCCGACCGACCCTCGACCGGCATGAACGTCGTACCGTTCAAGCCACCCGAGACGTTGGAACGGTTCGACATCGACTGGACGCGCGATGCGACGAACGATCGCGAGCGATCATTACGCGAAGCCTACCTCACGTACGAGAGCTCTTGCCGCCCGAACGGGCTGGTCTCATTGGTTCTGTTGGCCGTCGTGTGCGGGCGCCAGGGCGCAGTCGCTGGCGATCTCCAAGCGGCCGCAGATCTCGCCGAAATCATGTTGTTGATGAAACTACGAAAGCACCGTGACGCCGCTCTGGAGCGGTTCACACATATCTCTCGGACGGCGGCACCGTCTGGTCCTGACCTCGACGCAACCATCCCGGCAAATTGCGCGGTGTTGTGCGGCTGTGCCAGGAAATTAAGGCGAGCAACGGACGCTCTCCGGCGGGTGTTACCACGTAATGGTCGACATTGCACGGCGGACGGCGGTTTCGGCAAACTACGCTTTAACGCTAAGCCGGCGCCGAGCGCGAGCGAGATCGGCACGTCAGCACCGCAGCGGATCCCAGAGGCAACCAGCGATTTAAGTGGCGTCAAGCGCCAGAGTCATCCGGATGTCCGCGGTGGACTTCCGCAGCCTCGCGTTCCGCCTCCATTGCTTCACTCTCATCACCCACATCACGAAATCGCAGCGCCAGGTGTGAGAGGCTTGCAATCAGTCGTGGCACGAATCGCGCCGGCTGATCCTGCGCCAAGCGACGGTAAATCGCTACTGCTTCCTGGATCGCAACCAGCGCCTGCGCGTTGTCGCCCGCGTCGCTGAGACGGTTCGAAAGGTTGTTCAGACTGGTCGCGAGCTGGGGCTCGAATCGCGCCGGCTGATCCTGCGCCAAGCGACGACGGATCGCTACTGCTTCCTGGATCGTAACCAGCGCCTGCGCGTTGTCGCCCGCGTCGCCGAGATCTACTGCCAGACTGTTAAGTAACCCGGCCCTCTTGTCTTCTGTTTGATCGGTTGCTGAGGAAAGCAGCTGCCGAGTCACGGCTATGCTTAAAGGAATAACATTGGACGGCATCATTGCGGAAGCAAGAAATTCGAGTTTGGACACTCGCCCGGGTTTATTCTTTTCATCGATCATCTTCACTAACCAGCGAACGAACTGATGACTGCCTTCGCTGCCGTAGATAATTCCAATATCATGAACAAGTCTCCCGAGCCGGTCCACGATACCTGGTCCCACGCCATCGATTGCCGCCCATAGCCATTCAGTCGCCATATCTTCGCGAAGCGTCAATATCTCAATGTCAGAGCAGCAGCCACAATGTGCGGTGAGGGCGCATTCCAGCGGCCGCCCGACCACCAGATGAATGAATGAACGGCGGCGACAAATCGAAAAATGGCTGCGGTACGGAAGGCGCCGTATGCATCGTACTCGGATTGGCCGAGGGAATCGACGGCCGCGCCGAAGCCGCAACGCGTGACAAACGCGGCTAGCTGATGCGAAGCCTCGATCGCAATCCACGACGCGGCGAGCAGCGTCAGCACGCGTCAAAACTCAGGCGCTTCAGGCGTCTGACGAAAACGAAGCCTTGCGGCAAAGGGCTAATTGACACCCGGCCTCCCGGTGGGACGCGTACTCCGATCCGCTCCCACCGTTGATGCCAGGCCCGCTTGCTCTACCTCCCTGCGCTCTCAACCATATGCGAACCCGAAGGCCCGAAGCGACGCGCGCGATCAGCCCGCCTGGCGTTCTTCGGAAGCAACGCCGAGCATTTCACGGACGGTCGCCATCGGAATGAACATCTTGAGCGAGCCCGGCTCGAAGCGCAAGAAGCCGACACGCTCGTAAAAGGCCGTCACGTTCTCTTCGAGCGCATCGACCACGATCGCGACGCCGCCGATTTCGCGGGCCACACGAGTGCAACGAGCCATTGCATGCATCAACATTCGCGATCCGACGCCTTGGCCTTTCACGGTCTCGGATACCAAGCGATGACGCTTGTCCTTCTGAACGGATTCGATGATCACGGACGGCTCTTCACCTCACGCGCATAGCGGTCCGCAAGCGCGACGAGCCGGTCGTTTGCCCCCGGCGGGTTCGCTAACGCGGCGAGAAACGTACGACGCGCACGATCGTCGAGCACGATCCGCTCGTGATCCGCGATCACACGCTTTGCCCTATCCTCCACGGCGGTGGGCATGCGCCTCAAGAGGCGCCGTAGCCGCTGGCGGGTCGATGACCCGCCGTACGTAGCGAAGGCGCGTGGAGACGACTCCGGCCCACGACTTATCCTCCACGGTGCCGGCCTCGACAAAGCCTGCCCTTGCAGCGAGCCGTCGCGAAGCAGCGTTGTCCGCGTCGATGTGCGCCTCGAGCTGGCGGAGGCCATCGATCTGAGCAGCGCTTTCGCAAAGCAGCGCCAAAGCGCGCGTCGCGTACCCACGGTTGCGGAATCCGGAATAGATCCAATAGGAAACGTTGGCGCGGTCCGGCGACAAGAGGCGGATTTCACATCCGCCCACCAAGCGCCGCGACGACTGACGAATCGCATACGCGAACATCGGACCACCGGCGGCCCGTCCGTCGATCCATCGCGTGATCGCCGCCCGCGTTTGCTCCAGCGTGGCACGCTGCGCAGAGTCGAAGCGGCGTAGCATTTCGTCGTCCTCACCTTGCAGATGCGCGTCGACGTCATCGATCGTGTAACCGTCGAGAACGATCTCGCCGTCGGTCAGCGTTGCAGGAAGCCGGATCGTCTGCATCTTTCCGTACGCCCCTTCGCGGCGCTCCGCAAAACCCGCTCGCAGGTTGTCAGGCGATCGTCAGCAAGCCTTTCTTGTCGACGATCGTGAGTAGTTTGAGGGAGGCGCCCGCCGGGTGCTTCTCTCCGCATTCCCATTGGCTCACGATTCCAGTGCTGACGTTGAGATAGCGAGCGAAAACCGCTTGGCTCGCACCTTCCCGCTCCCGGATACGTCGGATCTTCGCGGGGCTCAACGCGCGTACCGGAATCAGACAAGTCTCGTCGAATCGGCGCAACGTCGTCTTGTCCACCACCCCCGCGGCGTGAAGGTCGTCGACCGTCTTGTGAATCGCGGCCATGACGGGGCTACGATACTTCTTCGTCCGATTACTCGCGGTTTTTTTCATCGTCTTCCTCGTGTATCTCGACGAGCGAACCCGCCGCGACAGCCTTGTTCAGAGCAGTTTCGTCGACGTTGAACAACTCCAGAGCAAGCTGCTGCAATCACGTCGAACATGCCCGAATTCCAAGCAAGCATTCAAGTGCGCAGCACGGACAACATCGTGCGCAAGGACCGCTGCCAGATCTGGCAAGCCGGCTTAGGCTTGTTGGCGAGCCGTCAGCCCCCGTTGCGAAATCGACGGCGCGTTTGATACAGCACCCGCCGCGCCTGTGAGAATCGGAGTCGTCCACGGATAACCAGCTGGGGCAGCAAATGCTGCCGGAACCTTAGCTGCCGCCGGTCGGTCACAGATTCCCGCAGCGACGATCTCGCTGGCGATAAGCATCGTAAACGGGATCTTCATACTCGCAAGCATCTTGGTCGGCTGGGTCTCGATCACGCACACGTGCAGCGGGATACAGCCTCGCGCAACGTGCAACGCGTACAGATGATCGCCGTCGCCACCGATAACGATGGCCTTGTCTGCTCTGCCTGCAATATGCGCGTGAAACAGATCGGTAACGATCGCGACGTCGACGGCCTTCTCTTCCCGGGCCTTCCAACGTCCAGCCCAGGGTTCGGTTGGTGGCGGGTTACCGTAAAATCGCGCCGAGATCAGGTCGTCTTTCTGGACGACACGTGTCAAGAGGGGCTCAAGCGCGGGATATCCCAGACCTGCCCTGCCCATCGCTCCTATAACATTGGAGCCGTCCATGAGAACGACGACGCGCGCCACCCTAGACCGCGCTATAAAGAAAAGCCCGCCGGCAGATCATGACGGCGGGGGCGTTGCTCAAAGGATACGGCCTTTATCCGCATTTTGTCAAGATGTCTGAGCCCCGCGCCTGCGTCTTCCAGATGCTCACCATCCAACCACGGCCGGCTCGCGTCAGCGATCATAACGTTACGCGTTCGTCAAGTCGTTAGTGAATATATCTCGTACGGCACACTCCTCGACATTCTTGGCCGAAAGGTCGATACGAGTCGCAGCGACGGCCGCTACCGTGGCCCCGCCGCTCGCGCGGTAAACGCAAACGTCCCCACCTGGCTGCGTTCCCAGCGTCGCCGCGGCGCCCCGCCGATGCAACCGGATCGCCCCGCCCCGTGTTCGCACGGAACCAGCATCGCGAAATGGACCGTATGGCAGCCGAAGCGCATCAGCTCGTAAAGATCGCCGCTCAAGAGGTCTTCGACGACCGCGGCCGCGTCGTCGGGCCTGCGTTGGCGCGTGCGCTCGACGTGTCGCCGCTGCACATCGCGAAGGCCGCCCGGCTGTCCGAGCGGGGCCTTCGCAACAATCCCACGTCGCCGCGTCTCCAAGAGCCCGGGCGCAGGATCGCCGCGCTGATCGCGCGGCTCGATCATCTCCTGGGCTCGCGCCGTTTCACGCTGATCTGGCTGAAAAGCCCGCGCCCGCAGCTGAACGACCGGTCTCCGCTCGACGTGCTGATCGGTCACGACTTCGCATCCGTCGAATCACTCGTCTACGCGCTCGAGACGGGCCAGCCGATCTGACCCGCGCGATTCGTGCCCGGCGCAGGAACGGCTTCGCGTGAATCCGGCCTAGTAATAGCGCGGTGGACCGCTGTTACCGCCGCAGAGCCAGCCGTAGTAGACGAACTTTTCGATGAATTCTTGGCACCCGGGTTTCGCGTAGACCCGCAGCTCGGCCCACGGAATCCAGCGCTCGACACAGAGGTGATCGGGATTTCGAACGCAGCGGCCGCGCGCGAATTGCACCATTTGCATGTAGATCTCGCCGACTTTGTTGCAGTTCCCGCGACGCAGTGGGAACTGCTTGCCGCACGCCCGGTCGGCAATGATGCGCACCGAGTTCGGAGTCGGGACGTCGTCCTCGCCGGCATCGCCGTCCTCATCGCTCTCGTCCACGCGGAACCGCGGGCCGCCCTCGAAAAATACGGCATGGCTCGCGTCGGCCGCTACACCGCACGTCGCGAGCACCTTGGCTCGCATGCCGCGCCCGATCGTCAGGACGCCGGTCCGCGCCGAACCGTAGGCGATGACGCGCGCCTCTCGCTCATCGGTGTCGAGGAAGTCGCGGGCAAAGAGCAGTTCGCCCGTTTCCATACCGCCGGGAAGCGAGATCGCGGACAATGACGGGTATGCGTGGCAGCCAACCCACAGCGTGCAACTGTCGAACCCGGTCGCTTTGAACGTGACCGTCCCGCCTTCGCACGCGCCTCCGCGATTTTCGCATTGGACCCAGAAGTAGACGACGCCGTTCGCATCGGTCGTCCCAGCTGTCGGCGTTACGGCGACCGCCCCACTGTCGACCAGCGGCTCGACGGCGAGCTGCGCGGTCGGCGGGTCGGCGTCGAGCCTGACCTTCACCTGTTCGCCGCAGCGCGGATTGAGCGAGGCCGGGCTACAAACGAGTTTCGGCATGCCGCACCTCCCGGTGCTGTCTTGCACTGAAGGAATCCCATCATACTGCGCTCAGCATGCGGGCGCAAGCCTTTCTGAGCTTACCGAGCGCTTCGATCCGACCGACCCTGGCTACCGCGATCGCGGCGCTCGCGCCGTAAACGTAAACGTCCCCACCTGCTGCGTCGGCGCATTGGAGCCGCCGACGAACCA
>Ga0066662_10000616_pt1 | contig 15682 bp, 10 predicted proteins | sample GraSoiAngelo_111_FD_133939 | JGI IMG/M metagenome (GOLD analysis project Ga0066662, IMG submission 133939) | Grasslands soil microbial communities from the Angelo Coastal Reserve, California, USA - 14_0903_12_40cm | ecosystem: Environmental > Terrestrial > Soil > Grasslands | place: USA...
CATGGCGAGCGCCCCTGCGAAGCCGATCAGCAGAAACAGGTCTGCTAACAGACAGAGCGACAGCGCCAATAGATCGACGACGCTTGCGCGCAGCACTACGATATTTAGAAAGCCAGCAAACACAATTGCCATGCCCGCGCCGAAGAACCAGACCGCATCCATGTCAAAGCTGTCGTAGTTATGAAACGTGAACAGCAGATGCACGCATCCGAGCGCGACGATCAAATAGCTTGCGATGTTATGAAGCGTGCGCAGCATAAATATCAAGATGCGTTCTCAACGCTGGCTCATCTCATGCACAGCTTCTACAAGAGCAATCACATTATCTACCGGAGTCTCCGGCAAGATGCCGTGGCCTAGGTTGAAGATATGGCCTGCTCGCCCGCCTGCGCGGTCAAGTATGCGTTTGGCCTGCGCGCTTATGAAGTCTTGATTAGCAAAGAGAGAAACAGGGTCGAAGTTTCCCATCACTGCAACATCGCCTAGCCGCTGCCATGCTTCGCCCAGGTCAACGCGCCAGTCAAGGCCAATCACGTCGCCTCCGGCCTCGCTCATCAATTCAAGCAGCGCCGCCGTGCCAGTGCCGAAGTGTATGACGGGCGTTCCCGTCTTGACGCTCTCTATGACCGCGCGCGTGTGCGGGAGAACATATTCGCGGTAATCGTCCGTGCTGAGGCAGCCAACCCATGAGTCAAAAAGTTGGACCGCCTGCGCGCCAGCTTCGACCTGCGCGTTCAGATATTTTGCAAGGCCGCGCGCGATCAGAGACATCATCGAGTGCCATGCGCCGCTGTCCGTGTACATCAAGGTTTTGGTGTGGACGTAGTTTCGTGAGCCTCCGCCTTCTATGATGTAAGAGGCGAGCGTGAAGGGTGCGCCGCCGAAACCTATCAAAGGAATGTTGGGCCGCAGCGCGCGGCGCGTTCGGTGTATAGCCTCCATAACGAAGTCCAGAGACTCGACCGATTCGACTTCCTGCAAGCGTTCGACATCGAGCGCACTACGAACAGGATTATGAATCACAGGGCCTTCGCCTTTTTCGAATTCAAGTTGGATGCCCATAGGTTCAATAATCAAAAGAATGTCTGCGAAGATGATTGCAGCGTCAACGCCGAGACGCTCGACGGCTGTGACAGTGACTTCCGCTGCAAGGTCGGGCGTCTTGCAGAGTTCGAGGAAACTCACGCGGTCGCGCACCTCACGGTATTCGCGCATGTAGCGCCCGGCCTGTCGCATGAGCCAGACGGGCGTATAGGGCGCTGGCTCGCGTCGGCAGGCGCGCATGAAGGGGCTGTTGTAAAGTTCGTCCGTTTCCGCGTTATTCTTTACGCTCATCTGCTCTCTTCCCTAAAATATTCAGATTGAACCGGAGCGCGTTAGCTTTCGTTAAGGTCTATTCGATTGCCTCTCGCTTTCCTAGCTGCATCGGTTTCGGCGTTTGCATCCAGACTACAACAAGAGGCAGCATAAACGGAAAGGCAGAATTCAGGAGTCAGAATACAGAATTCAGAATGGGAAAGGGCGGCAAACCACATTTACAGATTTTCTTTTATTCTGAATTGCGGACTCCTGGCTTCTGTATTCTGCTTTTTTCTGCCACAAACCCGGCTTGTGCGGTGTTTTATAGTTGAGAGCGGCGAGTTATGAGCGAAAGCGCGAGAGCCTTGACGGACTCAATGCCAGAAACGATTGAGAAAAACGCGCAGCCGCTCGGCTTCGACGAGGTCTTCACGCTGCATCACAGAGCCGTCTTTCGCACAGCGCGCGCAATGGTGCGCGACACGGGCTTGGCGGAAGATGTGACGCAAGAGGTCTTTCTAAAGCTCTATAATCATATGGACTCCGCGCCCAATGATGAGTTGTTGAGAGCATGGCTGCTAAGAGTTACCATGAACGTTGCGCGGAACACTTTGCGAGGCCAATCGAGAGCAACGGCGCGTGAGGATGAGTACGCAAAACGCGCGGAGGGCGCGGGATGGTTTACGGTCGAAGCGCCTGAGGAAGAGTATGAAAGGCGCGCGGAGATTGAGGAGGCGCGGCGTGCGCTTGATAAGATTAAAGAGCCTATGCGCAGCGCGCTGCTTTTGAAGCAACAGGGGCTGTCTTATAAAGAGATTGCGACGGCGCTACAAGTCAACGAAGGAAATGTTGGAAGCCTTGTGGCAAGAGGACGAAAAGAGTTCGTCAGAGTTTACGGCAAGATCGGAGGCGGCAGATGAGAGAGTGCATCGAAGAGGGCGTCTTACAGAGTTACGTTGACTGCGAACTCTCCCGTGAAATGGCAGAGCGTGTCGAGGCGCACGCAGCCCATTGCTCTACTTGCAGCGAAGCTCTCGATGAGGCCGCAAGCGAGATGGCTATGTTCACCAGAGCGTTCGAGCCGGTGATGCTTACGGATGTTCCGACCGTTCGACTGCGCGCTTCGCTTGACCGTGCGATTGCGGAGAGAAGCGCGCCCATTGAGATTTCAGAGAAGAAACAGGGCTGGAGCTTTAACGGCTGGCTCGCATCTTTCAGCGAGCTATTTAAAGTTTCGCCGCAACGCGCCATTGGCTTTGCGAGTCTCATCGCAGTCATAGCTTTCGCAGCCATCTTCGCAACAATCTATTTGCGTCGGGCTGGGAATAACGGCAACGATGTGGAAACTCTTGCTATCAACAAACCGAATGCACCAACTACAAATGCGACAGCTACGGTGTCTCCATCACCCAAAGAGAATAGAACAAACGGTGAACCGGACAAGGGTGGGCCGAACGATAATCAGAACAATCGCAGACAACCAAAGAAACAGACGAAGCCGGTTTTAGTTCCTGAGCCGGATCAACTACCACGAGTCGAACAGGCAAGCTATAAACCTCTGCCCGGCGAGCAGAACTATCTGAAGGCTATTGATTCGCTAACATCGGAGATTCAAGAGAGTGATGCGGCTACGATGAAGCCAAGCCTTCGCGCTGAGTACGAGCGAAACCTTGCGGTCGTCAATCAGGCGATTGATTCAACGCGGCGTGCTGCGCGTCGCAATCCGAACGACGCGGACGCAGTGCAGTTTCTATACTCGTCTTATCAAAGCAAGCTAGACTTATTGAGCGCCGTCGCAGAACAGGTGCGGCCAACTATTGCTACCAGATAAAGGTGAACAGGTAATTCCTTAAGATGAGATTTTATTCTTCAATCGTCACGGTCTTGCTCTCAACGCTCCTTTTGTGCGGCGCGAGCGCACATGCCCAGAAGTCTTCAGGTAAGGGAGCAGGGCGTGGCGAAGGAATGGGACGCGGCGAAGGCAAAGGTAAAGGTAAAGGAAGCGGCGAGGCAAAACTTAGCGAGCAGACTGTTGCGGCGACCGAGACTGTTAACGTGACGCTCACAACAGGCGCGGGCAACATCACTGTGCGCGGCTGGGACAGAAAAGAGGTTCACGCTCAGGCGAAAGAAGCGGACGCACGTGTTGAGTTGCGTAAAGTGGGCGGTGCGGATGTCGCTTCAAATCCTGCGTCGCATGTTGAAGTGCTTATTTCCAGCAAGTCGGATGATGATCCAGATGCGGATGAGTCGGACAGTCCGGTGACATTGGACGTTCCGCGCGGCGCTACAGTTTTTCTGAAATCTCAGGACGGCGACGTTGACGTAGAAGGTATCACGGAAGCTCACATAGAAGCCGTTGACGGAAGAGTTGATATGCGCCGCATCTCCAGAGCGATTGAAGCAACGAGCATAGGAGGCGATGTAAATCTGGAAGATTCGAGCGGGCGCGCGCGGCTCAATACAATCGGCGGCTCAATCGAAGTCAAAGATTTGCGTTCATCGGACGCGGGCGATTTTCTGAAGGCTAAGACGGCTAGCGGCGACATACTGCTTGACCGCGTCGCAACTTCGCGCGTCGAAGCCAACACGATCAGCGGAGTAATCAAGCTTGAAGGAGCGCTCGCGCGCGGCGGCTTCTACAATTTCACTACAACGTCGGGTGATGTGACGATAGTGATTCCTGCTGATTCGTCCTTTAGTCTGACCGCGAAGGTTTCTGAAGGCGGAGAGATCGTCACGGAGTTTCCACTCAAATACACGAGCAACACCTCGCCCGCGAGCCACCCCGTGCACACAGGCCGCCTCGCAGGAACTTACGGCTCAGGCGACGCGAACATCAATCTAATCTCTTTCAGCGGAACGCTACGGTTAAGGAAAAAGTAAAAAGGTAAAAGGCAAAAGTGAAGGCAGCGCTACGCGCTGAATTTTATTCTTATATTCACGCCGCAGGCATGTCCACACTTTTTCCTTTTGCCTTTTGCCTTAAAATATTTGTCACAAAGTTTTTCCTCGCGGTGTTTTCATATCAGAGTGACGAAGTATGAGCCGGGATTGGTGAAGGCTCGCACGGAATTTGAAATCAACTGTCGCTCTATTTTCCTGAAACATTCTGGCCTAAACATTGACGCGCTTCGGTCGCGCTTGAGAAGGATGAAGGTGAACGAGATGAAACAAAAGTTGACGACGATTCTATTCGTGGCGGTGCTGGTGCTGCTGGCTGCGCCACTTGCAATTGAGCAAGTGGGCAACCTGAAAGGCTTCGCGGAGAGGTGGGCTAAGAACAATTTCCTGAGCGGCGTAGTGATCGTTCATGCTAGCGAGAGAGCGGAAGCAAATAACGGACAACGTATGTCCATCTCAGTTGCCAATCCTATCCAATCATCTGCGGACGAATTCCACTGGAACGGGCGCATCAATCAGGGACAGACAATCGAGATCAAAGGCATCAACGGAAGCATCCGCGCAGAAACTTCGTCTGGCAATGAAACTCAGGTCACAGCGAAGAAGACCGGGCGACGAAGCGACCCGAAAGAGGTCGAGATTCGTGTCGTAGAGCACAGCGGCGGCGTCACTATCTGTGCGATCTATCCGAGCGACAGTCCCGGCAACCCGAACAGTTGCGAGCCGGGCGAAAACGGCTCATCACGCACGCATGACAATGACGTTCAGGTTAACTTCACCGTTCGCGTGCCGCAGGGCGTGCGCTTCAGTGGAAAGACTGTCAACGGCGACATTGAAACCAGCGCGCTCAGCAGCGACGTTGACGCAAAGACTGTCAATGGCTCAATCAAGATTGCCGCAGGCGGAATCGCAAGCGCGAAGACTGTCAACGGCTCAATCAATGCTTCGCTCGGCAGCGCAAACTGGACCGGGACGCTTGATTTCAAAACAGTCAACGGCGGAATCACCTTAGACCTTCCGTCGAATACGAACGCACAAGTTCAGGCAGATACTTTGAACGGCGAAATCTCAACGGATTTTCCCTTGACCACAGAGAGCCGCACCGACCGCAGGCACTTGAGCGGCACAATCGGCGGCGGCGGGCGCGAGCTATCTTTGAAGACCGTCAACGGAAGCATTAACCTTCGCCGCGCGTTAAGCGGATTTTAAGAATTGATTCATGTGGTCATTTCATCAATGAGTCAATGGCCACATGAATCACTGAATCAATATATCAAATTGAGGGATACCATGTTCATTAAGAGGATTACATTAACCACACTCATCGCGCTCGCCGTTCTGCTTATGACTGCAAGCAGCGCTCTCCCGGCTCAGCAGGGCGACCAATTGCGCGAGGAGTTTCACCAGAGCTATCCGATTGCGGCTGACGGTCGCGTGAGTCTTGGAAATATCAACGGCTCAGTGCACATCGCGGGCTGGGATCGCAACGAAGTCAAAGTTGATGCGGTCAAGACCGCCTACACTCGTGAGCGATTAGACGAAGCCAAAATTGATGTGCGCTCAGACGCCGACAGCATTCGTATTCAAACCGAGTATCCCAATAGATCGCAGACCTTCACGAACGGCGAAGGCCGCGCGAACAATCCTGCGACTGTAGAGTACACGCTCACAGTTCCGCGCAACGCTCGACTGGATTCGATTGAACTCATCAACGGCAATCTTGACATAGAAGGCGTCGCGGGCGATGTCAAAGCATCCGCAATCAACGGACGCCTGAGCGCGCGAGGGCTGACGGGCGCGACCAAGCTTTCAACAATCAACGGCAGCCTTGAAGCAGCGTTTGACCGTCTTGATGTGTCAAAGCCGATCTCGGTCGGCTCAGTCAACGGCGGCGTCTCTTTGACGATTCCATCCGACGCAAACGCGCAGTTGAAGGCGAACACGGTTCACGGAGCTATCAGAAACGATTTCGGTCTCCCGGTGCGCGATGGCGAGTACGTCGGTCACGAGCTTGCAGGACAACTCGGACAGGGCGGAGTCCTTATAAAGCTTGGCAACGTCAACGGCTCAATCACGATTCATCACGCCGCGGACGGTCGCCCCCTTAGTCACGCGACAAGTTTTCTTGCCGAGAAGATGAAAGATAAGGATAAGGACAAAGACAAGGACGACATGATTGACGATAGGGCTGAGGCTCGTCGCGCAGCACGCGAAGCGGCAGGCGAGGCCATGCGAGCGCAGGCCGAAGTCAGACGCGCTCAGGCTGAAGCCATGAGTGCGCAGCGCATCGCGCAACTCCAGGCTCAACGCGCGCAGGCCGAAAGCGGGCGCGATGCTCAGAGAATCGCTCAGCAGGTCTCAAGACAAGAGGCCATACGAGCGCGTGACGAAGCAAAGCGCGCAGCACGCGAAGCTGTAACGGCCAATCGAGAAGGCATGAACAGCCTTCGCCTTGTCGAGCGCGACTCGAAAACCTATCAGGTGAGCGGCATGCCGCATCTTAACCTTCAAACTTTTGACGGCTACATCGCTGTCCACGCATGGGATAAGCAGGAGGTTCAAGTCACGTCGAGCAAGCGCGCCGCCACAGAACAGGAGATGCGCGGCATAAACATTCGCTCCTCTCAGACCGGCTCGGACATAAACATCGCCGCAGACTTTGATAAAAACTTTGCGGCTAAAGTAGGCGGCATGGAGACTACGAATGCCTTAGTAAGTTTCGACGTGTACGTTCCGCGAAACTCGAACGTGCGCCTGACTTCGGGCGACGGCCATATTGAGTTGGAAGGCATAAACGGCAATCTTGAATTGAACACTTCGGACGGGCGAATCGAAGTGCGCGATTCAAACGGGCGTCTTACGGCTAAGACGGGCGACGGGCGCATTGAGGTGGAAAATTTTAACGGCTCGGTTGAAGTTAACACGGGCGACGGGCGAATAAATCTTGGCGGACGCTTCGAGCAATTGAACGCGCGCACAGGCGGCGGCTCAATCGTTCTCACGCTTCCGCAGGATTTCAACGCGACCATCGAAACGGATTCCAACTCCGTAAACAACGAAGGATTAACTTTGACGGAAGAACAAGGCTCGTCTCGTCGTCTAAAACGCTGGAAGATCGGACAGGGCGGACCAGTTCTGACGCTGCACGCGGGAGAAGGGCGAATAATCGTGCGCCGGGCCGGACAATGAAAGCACAGATTAACCACAGAGAGCCAGAGAGGAACACAGAGGATTTATAGATAGTTGAAATAGCAGCTTAGTAATTTGAAATCTCAAATCTGTAATCTTAAATTTATTAACTCCCTCTGTGTCCTCTCTGGCTCTCTGTGGTTAATCCTATCTTTCAACAAAAATCTTGGCGGAGAATAGAAGTTAACGAATAGATTGGCTATCGCGTCCTTAATTGCGAACACGGACAGGCGCTCGCTCTGTTTTGATGAATTCATCTGAAGATTAAGCGAAACTTCCGGGCGCTTGGGGACGTTTTGATTTCTGACACTTTGCACTCGCAAAGCGGTTCAGCCAATTCAACAAGCGATAGTCGCGCTGTACAGTTGGAACTCGAAAGTTCCTTGGGAGCAATCTATATGAGAAATGGACTGCCTTTACGGTTCGCCCTTCCGGGTGCAGTCTCTCAAAAAACTCCCGCGCCTGTTTCAATGGACCTGGAGTCAATTCGACAAACCGGACACCAATATTTAACGCAACGCCTCCTCTTCATATTGACAGCGCTCCTGGCGCTCATCTCTTTCTCGATTCCAGCGGCCAATGCACAGAGCTTTACGACGACGGCGCGTGTGAAAAGAGTCGCGCCCTTTCAAAGCTTCGACACTGAGGAAGGCTCAAGGGTTAGGATTACTTCCGACTCGTCGCTCGACGATTACAAGGTCTTCGAGAGCGCTGGCAGATTTCATATACTGATTCCGCAGGCTGACGCTTCCGAAACAGACAGTCTGCAAGGTCGCGCATTCGTGGACATGAAAGTCGAACGCGATGGCAGTGACCTTGATATCTCGTTCCTATTGCAGCCGGGTGCGAAGGCTACCGTTGCGCAGAAGTTCAACCGGCTTGATGTGACCTTCACTTTTTCGCCCGACGCGGCTGCAAAGATCGTGTTGGTCGCAGCCGAGAGAGTGACTTCAACGCAAGCGCCTCCGAGCGAACTTTCAAGCAACACTTTAGCGCGCAATGAAAATGCAAGCCTGTCTGCGACGCCCATCCCAACGCCTGACCCGAAATCATCTTCAAAGAAAAATGAGAAGGATGCGAAATCTTCTGATTCAAAATCTACGACCGTGACATCTCAGCCGGTCAGCAAACCCGGAATCGTTTTACCGGCAGAGAAAGCTGCGCCTGTTCGCATACCGAAACTTGATAAGCCGCCCGTGATTGACGGTCATCTTGATGATGAAGTCTGGAAGCAGGCAGCCACTTTCAAAGATTTCTACCAGTTCAAGCCGGGCGACAACATTGCTCCTTCAAAGCCAACGGAAGTTCTCATAGGCTACGACGCGAAATTCATCTACATGGCCTTTCACGCTTTTGATGAGCCGGGAAAGGTGCGCGCGACTGTTGCCAAGCGAGACAATATTTTCGACGATGATTGGATAGGCGTCCTTCTTGACACCTTCAACGACAGCCGCCGCGCTTACGAACTGCTCTTCAATCCACTCGGCGTTCAGGCCGACGCAATCTTCACGGAAGGCAGGAACGATGATTTCAGCTTTGATCTTGTGATGGACTCGAAAGGTTCAATCACAGATGACGGCTACGTCGTAGAAGTTGCGATTCCTTTCAAGTCGCTGCACTACGAGGCGGGCAAAGATAAGCTCTGGGGCATTCATCTCTTGCGCACAATCAAGCGGTTCAATAACGAGCAGGACTCCTGGATGCCAATAGCGCGCGACAATTCGAGCACGCTCAATCAGGAGGGTCACATCACGGGACTCGAAGGCATCTCGACCGAGCGAACGCTTGAATTGATTCCTAGCCTTACCGTTTCAGAGACGGGCAGGCGCGTGCCTTCATACTTGCCAGTTCCCGCAGGGCAAACTGATTTTGGCCGCATGGTCAACGAGCCTGTGAAGATTGATCCGGGCTTGACCGCGAAGTTTGGACTGACTCCAACCGTCACACTCGACCTTGCGATCAATCCAGACTTCGCGCAGGTCGAAGCGGACCAAACAGTCGTCACAGCCAATCAACGCTTTCCAATCTTCTTTGAAGAGAAGCGCCCCTTCTTCCTTGAAGGCATAGACATTTTCCAAACGCCGCTCACGGTCGTTCACACGCGCGCAATCATAGACCCGGACATCGCCATAAAGCTTTCGGGCAAGCGTGGCCGCAACACCTTCGGGATAATGGCCGCGAGCGACAACGGACCGGGAAACTTTACAGGCGCGGACCTGCTTGATCCGGCGAACGCGCCCTTTATCAATAAGAACGCTTACATAGGCGTGATGAGACTCAAGCATGATGTGGGCAAAGGCGAGAGCACCATCGGCATGGAAGCTACGACCTACAACTTTATTGAGAAGCACAACGACCTCCTCAGTCTAGACGGACGCTTTCGCCTTGATAAGAAGTCGGTCGCAAGCTTTCAAGTCGTAGGCACGACCACGCGTACCAACTTCTTCGAGCCGGACCAGAACCAGAACATCTTTCGCACTGGAAATGCCTTCGCCTACTTCTTTCGCTACGATTATGACAGTCGAAATTTCGGGTGGAACTACGACGCGCGCGGTTTCACACGAGACTATCGCGCCGACGTTGGCTTTACGCGCCGCACGAACAACAACCGTCACGGCCTCTTCGTCTATTACCACACTGACCAGAAGCCTAAAGCTACTCTCATCAGAACGAACTTTCACGTTCTGCCCGAAATACAGTTCGACTGGCAGGGACGCATACAGAGTTGGGGCTTAGAAAACCAGGTGGACTTTAACTTAAAGAATCAGACCAATTTCGGCGTTGGCGTAAGCCTCAACTACGAGCGCATCTTCGAGGAGGAGTTTGGGGCTACACGAAACGCTTCTTCGTTAAGCTGTTTCTCCGCAGCGCAGCTACAGTCGAATCCGCTCTGGCATTGCGGCTTTGCTGGAGACGATTCCGAACGCTCCACACATCGCAATAACATCTACGGCTTCGCAGGTACTACGCCGAGCAAGAAGTATTCGCTCAATATGTTCACGATCTACAACTGGGGAGCGTTTGACTTCGATTTCGGCGCAGGTCCACGTTTCCCGCGCGTAAGTCCCGCAGCGCTATTGGACCCGAACGCGCCGCTTGATCCGGGCAAAGGCAACGAATGGCATCTTGATGGCAACGTAACCTATCAACCTACAAACGCGCTGCGCCTCTCGCTCGATTACACGAAAGACCGGCTGGTTCGCCGCGACACCGGACGCCTGGCCTTTGACGAAAACATCTACGCGCTGAGGGGGACATATCAATTCACGCGATTCACTTTCGCCCGCGCTCGCATTGATTACGAAACGATTGAAGAACGCGTGCGAGCGCAGTTCCTTTTAGGTTGGGCGCCGAACCCTGGCACGTCCCTTTACGTCGGCTACAACGACGACCTGAATTTTAACGGCTACGGTCCGGTTTCAGGTCTTCTCGAACCAGGCTTTCGCCGCAACGGTCGGACCTTCTTTATAAAGATGTCCTACCTGTTCAGAAAGAGCTTCTGAAGAAGGTAAAAGGAAAAAGGTAAAAGGCAAAAGGGAAGAGAAAGAGCCGTGCCTCTCATCTTCCCTTTTGCCTTTTACCTTTTTCCTTTTACCTTACTGGAACACTCTCTCCACCGGAACAATCGCCACGTCTTCAGGCTTGACGTTGATCTTGTAAACCTGAATCACCTTGTCCTCGTCTAGTATCTCTGCGGGGCGCGGCGCGTTGTACTTAATCGGCGAAGGCGTGTTGTTGATTATCGCGTCGCGCAAACCTTCAGCATCTTTCGTGATCATAACGATTCGCATACGGTCCGATTTCAGGTAACGCTGTATGGCGTTGTTCACCTCCGCGAGCGTCAACTTCGATAGCCGGTCGCGCATGTAAGAGTTGAAGTCGGGGATGCCATAGTAGCGACTGTCCAGCGCGTAGCCAAGCTGCGCGTCCTGCGTTGCGGTCAAGACATTCACGTTCTTTGAGAGAAACTGTCGCGTGGCCTCGAATGCTTCCTGCGACATGCCGTTTTTGATGAGCTTGTCGTATTCATAGAGCGCCGCGCGCAGAGCGAAGTGTCCGTTCTGCGGCTCTACGGGACGAATCCAGATTTGGAAAATCTGCTGCTGGCGTCCAAGATTCGGGTCCGGCTGAAACTGGAACATGCCGCGCGGGAAATATTCTATGTAGGCGTAGTCGCCGTAGTTCAGACCGCGAAGTTCGCGCAAGCGCTGATACAAGTAACTATTTGACGAGCGATGCTGTCCGAAGTATGAAGCGACAATAGCGAGCGCAGGCCAATCCTTATCCTTGCGCGTGACATCAACGGGGAAGCCCAGAGAGATTGCGACGGAGCGCGTGTCGCGCTTAACTATCTCAATACGCATTCCTGGATCAACCTTCGGCGCATTGAACTTCACGCTCTCAGGCCGACCTGCGGGAAGCTTATTGAAATCCGCCTCAACCTTCTTAACAAAGCCCGCAGGATAGCCGCCCGCTAAACCTAAGACGAGATTCGCCCGCGTGTAGTGCAGACGATAGAAAGCTTGCACGTCGTCTATCGTAATGTGTTCGAGCGCGCTCAGAGTTCCCATGTTGTGATGGCCGTAAGGGTGGCCCGCGTAGATGATGTTGTAGAGTTGCTCTTTGCCAAGCTCCTCGTCGTTGCCTTCGCGCAGAGAGACTTTCAGGAAGTTGACGGCCTCTTCCTTCAGTCGCGTGAAATCCTCCGGGCGAAAACCCGGATCAAGAAGCATCTGGCTGATGATCGAGTAGTAACGGTCCAGATTGTCAACGTGCGTCGTGCCCGTAAAGACTGTCATCTCTTTATCAATCTGGTAGCTGAAAGATGTTGCCATAGGGTAGAACGCATTTGTTATCTGGTCGTAAGACATCTGGCGAGAGCCGCCTTCCGCAAGCATAGCTGCCGTCAAAGCTGCAACTCCCTCTTTGCCCTTCGGGTCTGAGGCAGAGCCTGTCATAAAGAGTATGCGGAATGTGACGAGCGGCGAGCGGTTCGGCTCAAGCACGCTTGCGATTGTTCCTGCTGCCGCGCTCGCAGGCTTTTCCTTCGCAGGCAGTTTAGATGATGAGCGCGCAGCGCCAACAGCACTACGGGTTGGCGGCTTAATGGTCTGGTCATCTTGCGCAAAGGCTGTCTGTCCGAAAAGAATTAGAAACATAGCAAGAATGGTTACGACGGCTTGCGTCATTGTTATGACACTCAGAGATTTTACCGATTGTGATTTGCAACCTCTCATCATTCCGCGCCTCCTTTCGCTTTCGAGGTGAGCGTGACGATGGTCCGGTTGTTGTCAACGAAATATTTTGCAGCCGCCGCGCGAATGTCTTCGGGCGTTATCTGATCGTAGAGCGCGTAGAGCTTGTTGATCGTCTCAGGAGTGCCGCGCAGGGCTATGTATTCTGCGAGCGTGCTCGCAATCGCTTCGGAACTATTCAAAGAGAGCGCGAAGCTGTAACGCATACGCGAGCGCGTCTGGTTGAGCTTGTCCTGCGGAATCAACTCCGTCGTGTAGCGTTTGAAGGTCGCAAGGATTTGATCGCGCACGTAATTTATATCCTTCTCGTCTTTGACGCGCGCCTCGACGTAGAAGAGTTCCGGGTCCAGGCGATCCGAGAATGAAGTGTCAAGAGAGTCAACCTTCTGCTCTTTAAGAACAAGTTTTTGATAAAGCTCCGAGTTTTCTCCGAAGGCATAAGATTGAAGCAAGTCAAGTGCGGCGTGATCCTTTTCAGTGTCTGAATAAGCCGGACCGCGAAACGCAACATCAACGTAAGGCAAGCTTGGCGAAGGCCAGTCAATGTGCTCTTCGCGCGGCGCGGTCTGCTGAGGCTCACCGAGAATCTGCGGACTGAAGTTTCCGCGCTGCCAGTTGCCGAAATATTTCTTCACCATCGCAAGCACTGCGTCGTGCTGAACGTCGCCTACGACCGTAATGTAAGTGTTTTCCGGGCGATAGTAGCGATTGTAGAACTGTAGGCTGTAATCATATTGATTGGGCATATCCTCTATGTCTTTGATGAAGCCCATAGTGGTGTGCTCGTATGTGTGTTTTTTGAAAGCTGCGGCGCGCAGGACTTCAAAAATCTTTTCAGAAGGGTTGGCGCTGTTCTTGTTGAACTCGCCGAGCACAGCCTTCGTCTCTGTCTTGTAACCGTTCTGGTCGTACTTCAAATGCTGGAAGCGGTCCGATTCGAGTTCGAGAATTTTGTCCATATCTTCTTTAGAGAAGACTTCGTGAAAGACCGTTCGGTCATCAGTAGTGTAAGCGTTATCGTCCACCCCGGCGCGCTTCAGAATCTCGTTGCGCTGCTCGCCCGTGTAGTGCTCGCTCCCGCGAAACATCAGATGCTCGAACAGATGCGCGTAGCCGCTCTTGCCCGGCTCAGGTTCGTTCCTGGAGCCTGTGCGGACCACTATGTAGAGCGCTACGAGGTTCGGGTAATCGGTTGGAATCGTAATCAAGTGAAGCCCGTTCGGCAGTTCGTCAATCGTGTATTGATAAGGAAATATCTTCTTCTCCGTCGGCGGCTGTTTAGGTTGCGCCGCAGGTGCAGGTCGCCTGCGCTGCGCTAAACTGGCGCAGGCCAGGCACAACAGGAGCGAGACGATTATCATTAATCTCATGGCAGAAAAACTCCTGAAACTTTCTTGATAGATTGAATGGAGACGGACATATTATACATAAATGATACGCGTAGAGCGACGATTGGAAAGATATTATGGGGAAGAGCAAGCATTGCTCTATTGAATGATGGGCAGGGATTCAGACCATTGGTTAATCTATTTTCTTCCGGCAATCTCCGGTGCGAGGTCTTCAGGGAGTTTCAAAATATCTTGCCAGCCGGAATTGTCTTCGCGCATCTTCTCTGTAAGACCATCGCGCAACTTGCGTAGCCTGTCGCTCAACGCGCAAGGATAGTTGTTGATGTCCGTGAAGCGTGCTCGCTGCTCTTCAACAAAATCTTTCTGCTTCTTGATGGATGGAATCGCGTCGTAGCGCCCATGCTCCCAGAATGGCACGAGCAATCTCTCGACGCGCACGGCATCTGGAATCTCAACCTCTTCCTCATCAAGGCCGATTACGTCCCGCACATAGTTTCCATTTTTATCCGCACCGCGAAAGATTTGCAGGTAACCGGGGAGCGTAGTCTTGTCGGGTGAGTTAGAGGCTTTGAGCGTCGGCAGGTTTTCAATCAGACATTCTTTGAAGATGACGCCAGCTATCTTCGTCACCTCGCTCGACAATTTCGTTCCCACGCCGAAGCCTGCCGCTTCAGGAAACTCTTCGACGATGCGCTGCAACTTTTCAACGTTGAGGTCGCCCGTCAGGATTGGCATCAGCCCGCGCAGTCCGTTCGCTTCAAAAAATTCGAGACACCATTTTCCCAATTTCGCCAGGTCGCCCGAATCAACGCGAAAGCCTTTGAAGGCGCGGCGTCGCGCGTCTGTCGAAGTCGCAGCCATAGCAGCGTGAACCGCTCCCATGTGAACATCAATCGTATCGAGCAGAAGCGTCGTCCCATTCGGATTGGCATCTAGCCAGCGCTCGAACGCGACCTGCTCAAAATGTTTTGGCTTCCCTGTTCGCGGCTCAATCTCAGGCTCATACATGAATTCCAGATAGGACTGTTGCCAGTAGTGAGCTTCAGTTCCGACCGCCGGGATGTCCAGGCGATGCGCCGCCTCCATGTTCGACGTGTCGTTGAAGCCTCCTATGAAGGCGTAGGTTGCGACCTCTACGGCGCGTTCAATGTCTCCGTTGCGGCGTAAAGAAAAGTCTGAGAGCCAGCGACCTTCTGCTGCCATGCGAAACTGCATGGCTAGGCTAGCCGTCGTCATAGGAAGATCAAACGCGTGCTCGAACTTTATCTCCTGCGCCTGCGTCAGACCGAATGGTCCTGTGATGTCCGCGAAAGGCTCTTGCGCGAAGACGATTGTTGCGGGACGAACTGCGCGAACAGCGCCAACGAAGTGCATGTCTTCTATGGCGTCTGCGAAGAGTTTCAATCCGCCGCGATCCTGTTCGAGAAAGCGCACGCGCGGGCGATCAATCTGGCTCTCAATCAAAGAATGCACAAGCCGCTCATGCCCCAGACACGGCGCGAACCTGAGTTTACGCTGCGTTACATAAAAGGTCGCCTGCGCCTCGCTCAGAGATTTATCACGAAGCCGCGTCGCGTCCTTGTAAGACGCATCGCCCATCGCGGCGTGATAACGATCAATGTTTAGTGTAGCCATTTTTCAAAGGCAGAATTCAGAATACAGAAGTCAGGAGTCAGAAGAAAAGAA
>Ga0066662_10000617_pt1 | contig 15680 bp, 14 predicted proteins | sample GraSoiAngelo_111_FD_133939 | JGI IMG/M metagenome (GOLD analysis project Ga0066662, IMG submission 133939) | Grasslands soil microbial communities from the Angelo Coastal Reserve, California, USA - 14_0903_12_40cm | ecosystem: Environmental > Terrestrial > Soil > Grasslands | place: USA...
TCAGGGCAGCTGCGGATCAGCAGTACGATCTTGAAATAGCAATTGTCGCGTCGGCGCGTGCGCTTGGACTGATTGCAAAGCACGTAGGTGGGGGAGGCCTGCCCGACGGAGTGGCCCGATATATCGACAACAACAACAATGAAACACTGATCACCTTGGAAGCAAAGTCGTCCATCGGGACGCCCTCTCTAGGCGCGATCGACTTTGCAGGAATCGAAGAACACATGAAGAAGGAGGGGGCGAAGGGGGCGGTTGTCGTGGCGCCCTCCTATCCCGGTTCTTCGAAGGGCGATGAAGCGTCTGCGGCTAATCGTGCCAAAGCGATCGGTTGTTCCTGCTGGACTGTTGAGCAGCTCGCATCAGTGGTAGCTGCTGCCGAATCTCGGGAGATCTCGGCAATGGACTTTCTTAGCATTGTACTGAAAGCGTTCGCCCCGGACGACGTCGCTGCGGCGGTGAAGAAATTGCTCACCGAGCCGGAGTTCGTCGGGACTGAATTATACACGGCGGTTATCGATGCGATGGAAGAGCTTCTCCGGAGGCAACTCGGAAAGCCATTAAACGTTGATATGGTTCTAACTGCCGTCAGCGAAAAGAAGAGGGTGACGGCTGACTTTGTCAGCCAGGCAGTCAGGGTTGTAGCGAAAGCTAGCAAGGGGCTTATTCGCTTGAGCGGATCGGAAATTAGCGTCTTGGGATCATTTGAGGAAATTAGGCGCCGGTTGGGCGATTTGATCAAAGCGCCGATCACCGCGAGACGACTGGGGTCGACATTTAGAGAAGATGGGAATTAGGCGAGCAAAGCAACCCCGTTCTATCCGGCTTAGCTAGGTGCTGCTGCCTTCGCACGCTGAATAGCCTGCTCGACTGCGTTGCGGGCTTGCCGGACCTTCTTGGGTGAAATCGGTCGGATAGCCACGATCTTCGCGCTCGTACAGGCGAATGAGCGTCCAACAGTTTTGTTGTCGTGATCTGGCTCCAATTCGCCCACCGGGTTGACGACATAAACCACCGGCTCTTTATTGTTTTTGGCCGCAAACAGCTGCGCGTCCTGCAGATGTCCGGTGATGTACACTCGATCCATTCGGTAAACATCCGTCGGAGCAAACCCGAACGTATTTGATCTGCCCGTTTTTTCAGGGGGCAGGATAAAGTCCCCCACGCGTAGGCCTCGATTGCCGCCATGATACAGCGCGGCTACGCCGCCTTGCTGTTTGCGCTTTCGCGTTCCGAGCCTTTGGTTCACAAGCCCCTCCAAACGTTATTGCCGGCCGCGCGCCGATGCGCTGCTTGGCCTCTCCTGAAAATCCGGGTGGTGATGGCCGTTGCCGTTCTCCATCTGCTCCAGCATCATTCCGAACCAGCCGGCGGCCTGCCAGCGATCGGTGCCCTGTCGCACCAGCCACGTGGCTCGCGGGGCCGTAGTGGTCGGACTAGCGTGTGGGTCCGACGCCGGCCCGAATTAACGCCAAGATCTCCATCGCGGCTGATGCTTCAACTTCGACGTCGAGGATCAAGCGGGTCGTACCATCGAGCGACGTGATGGCTTGCGCTATCTGAGCCGATGGAGGCCGTCTTACGGGCGGCAGCAACTCTTCGGGTTGGACCCCCAGTGCTTTAGCTATATAGCCCAAGTTGGTCGGGTTCGGCTCGTTCTCTCCCCTGCAATATGCCGCCACCAGATGCCGTCCGATGACAAATCGATTGCCCTTCTTGCGGTGATTATCAGGAACGAATTTGCTTGCCTCCCTGGCCAGCTGTGCGGCGGTCCAATGACGCTCCGCTAAAAGGCGCTTCAGTCGCTGCGAGAAAGAAATGAGATGATTGGAGGGTTGAGCGGGCATGTAGATCAGTAGCAGGTAGAAAGGCTTGTTACAAAACATACCGCGCCTACCTTACAGCCCAAGATTGGCCCAAGGCGGTTCATCTTACCGCAAGCCGGTGAAACCGAGGCACGAAAGCTTTCGTAGAGCGCTGGGCGGCGACTCAGCGCAGCGGCTTGCGTTTCAGGCACTCGCGCAAGAGTTCCTCCATCACCTGCCGGGTCTCGCGCTGATCCGACCGCGAGGCGGCCAGGCCTTCGCGCTCGGCTACGATATCGCACACCATCTGGGTGGCGTCGGACGACAGGTAGTCGCGGCTGTCATGGCGATGGATATCGTAATGCATGGTCCCCTCATGCCGAAATTCTTGCGATCAAATGCCCAAAACGATTCGGAACGCGCCCTGCTGAATCGTCTCTTGTGTGTTTTTTGCTATTTGCCTCTCCGCCGCGCAATTGCATCAAAGGACATTGTCCTTAGGGACATGGTCTGAAGGGTCATCTGATCGTCGCGCCGCGGCCTGCGGCGATCTCGTCGACGGTCGATGACCTTCATTGACCTAAATCAAGCGCGCCTGTGCCGGACGACTATGGTTGTGACGATCAACACAGGAGGTCGCAATGAGGAAAATCAGCATCAAGCACGCGCTATTGGCGGCCGCGGTATTCGCGGTCGGTTCGTTCGCTTCACCCGGATGGTCGCCTGTCGAAGGTCCCTCGCTGTCCATTGAAAGCGCACAGGCGAGGGTGGGACGGCCGGGGACGCCGATGAGCGTCGCGGGCGTGGCACGGCGCTCGACACGCCGGGCGGTAGTCGGCGGAGCGGCGGTTGGCGCCGCCGTAGTCGGCTGCCATCGCGTGCTGGTGAACGGGGCGTATGTTTGCCGGTGAGCGCGATGCTCGGGCGCCGGCAATTCCGGCGCTCGCAAATGGGTGGCGTGGGACGTCTGCCCACGCCGCGGCGGCGATGATCGCAGCTTCGATGATTGCGTGCAGCGTCAGCTGCGCATCCGCAATTCCACTCACGCCTTTCGGCTCCGAACTCCAGGCGCAACGCCATTGCCCGGCTGATGCGGTGGTGTGGCTCGATTTCCGCAAAGGCATCTACTACGCCAAGCGCCAGCGACACTATGCCCGCGGTCCTTCAGGCAGTTTCGTGTGCCGCGGGGAAGCGCGCGGCAGCGGATATCGGGGTTCGCTGCTCGGTTTGCGATAGCGTTGGGCGGGCTGAAGAATGCTGTACTGGACAGATGTTGCGCCGCGGGTTCAGATGGCTGCGCCGAACCTGAGCCTGTCGCAGCCGCAAACGTCATCGCCCTCGTGAGACCCATGCGCCCAATCGGACTGCCTGGCTGGCTTCGGATAGCTCTCGTCGCCGGCGTCGCCGTCCTGGTCGCGGGCGCCTGCCTTTTCGGATATCGCTGGTATTCGCACCCGACGACGCTCAGCATCGCGGTCGGATCGCTCGACGGCGAAGCCGGGCGAATCGCAAACGCGATTGCCGGGCGGTTTGCCGAGAAGAAGGCCGAGGTTCGGCTCAACGTGGTCGAGACCTCCGGGGCGCTGGAAGCCGCCAACGCGTTTTCTTCCGGCAAGACCGACCTTGCCATCGTGCGAGGCGATGTCGGCGATCTATCCAAAGCGCAAGCGGTCATCGTCGTGGCCCGCGCGGTGGCCTTGCTGGTCGCGCTCCCGCCGGCGATCGACGGACTGGCCGAACTGAAACGCGCCACCATCGGCGTGGTCGGCGGCGAGACCAACCGCAAGCTGGTCAGCGTCCTGACCAATGAATACGACCTCGGGCGCGCCAATGTGAAGTTCAAGGACGTGGCGCCCGCCGATGCAAAACGCGCGCTCGACGGCAAGGAGGTGCGGGCGATCCTCGTGGTGGTACCCTTGACCGAAAAATATCTCTCGCTGGTACGTACGCTGTTTCCGCAGAGTCCGAAGACCAACCCGGTCTTCATCGCGATCGAATCGGCCGGCGCGATCGCGGAGAAGGAGCCCGCCTATGAAAGCTTCGACGTGCCGAAGGGCACGTTTCGCGGCTCGCCGGCGCTTCCCAGCGACGACCTGACGACGGTCAAGGTGACGTATTATCTGGTCGCCAAGAAGCAGCTTGACGCCGATCTGATCACCACGCTTACCCGGGAGCTCATGAACGTCCGCCGCGATCTGATCGGCGAAATGCCGGCGCTCAGCCAGATCGCGGCCGCCGACACCGATTCCGCCGCCTATCTGCCGGTGCATCCCGGCGCCGCGGCGTTTTACAACGGAACCCAGCTGAGCTTCCTCGACAAATGGGGCAACGCGATCTTCCTGGCACCGATGATCATCGGCGGCCTCCTTTCGGTGCTCGCGGCAGCCTGGCAATTCCTCCGCGCAGAGGAGCCCGGCAGGCACGAGCGGGAGCTGGATAGGCTCTATGCCTTCAGCGACCGCGTCCGCACGGCACAGACTGAGGCCGAGCTGTCGGACATCGAGCACGAGATCGACGGCGTGCTGCAGGCGCAGCGGGTCAAGCCCGGCGCCGGCGAGGAGGATGCGCTCGAGGTCACGGCGCTCAATGTCGCCGCGCACCGCCTGCAGAGCCTGATCCACGACCGCCGGCTGCTGCTCGCCGGCCGTCCCGGGGCGTCCGCGCCCGCCTGAGCATCAGGCCAGCGCCAGGGCTGCGGCTTTCGCTTCCGGGACCACGTCGTGGTCGTAGAGCCGCCTGCGAAACGCAGCATGGGCGGCAATCTCCGCGTCGCGCACGCCGAGATCCGGATTGGCAGAGTCGTATCGCAGACCGTTCTCGCGCGCGCCCCGCTGCACCAGTGCGACGCGCTCACGGCGCAGCCGCTCATAGGCGAGCAGCGCCCGGGCCGCCGTCTGCGGGGTCGCCAGCGCCAGAATCGTCGCCAGCGCCATGCCGTCCTCGATCGACTGGTTGGCGCCCTGGCCCAAGTGAGGCAGCATCGGATGCGCGGCATCGCCCAAGAGCGTCAGCCGGCCGCGGCTCCAGCCCGGCAGCGGCTCGCGGTCATACAGCGCCCATCGGAACGTCGATTGAACCTCGTTCAGCAATGTTCCGATGCGCGGATCCCAGCCTGCGAACTCGCGGCGCAGCACGTCGGGATCGCCCGGCGCCGACCATGATTCCTTCATCTCCGCATCCGCCGGGACGAAACCCACATAGTTGATCAGCTTTCCGGAGCGCACCGGAAACGTCAAAAAATGTTTTCCCTTACCGAGCCACATCAGCCATGACGCGGTCGGCCAGTGCGGGATGCGCTCATGCGCCAGCACGCCGCGGTAGGCGACCGAGCCGTGGAACACCGGACGTGACGGCGGCGTGACGTAGTGCCGAAGTTCCGAATGGATGCCATCCGCCGCGATCACGACATCGCCTTCCGCAACCGTTCCGTTGGCAAAGGAAACCCGAGCCGTGTCGCCGGTCTCTTCAAAACCGCTGCAGCGACGTCCGGTATCGATGACCTCGGGCGGCAGCGAAGCGGCCAGCAAGTCGACCAGGTCCGCGCGGTGCATGCCGAACGTCCCATTCCAGCCCGCGGAATCGGTGACCTGCACCGGCGCGATCGGCGTCCCGTCATGGCGGAAGTATTGCGACTCATGGCCTACCCTGGCGCCGTGTCTTTCGACCGCCGGCCCGAGCCCTACCCTTTGCAATTGGCGCACGCTGTTCGGCGTCAAAAATACCCCGGCGCCGACCTCGCCAAGGCTCGGGGCCTGCTCATAGACCTTAACCTTCAGGCCCTGGGCGGTCAGCGCATTTGCCGCGAACAGCCCGCCGATGCCGCCGCCGACGATCACGACGTTCGGCCGCTTTTCCACCATCATGAACTCCGTAGGACGCGCCGCACGGTGCGACCAGATATCGTGTTGTATCTTCACATAGACTGAAGCAGGCTTGCCACCACAAAGGCGCGGTTCAAGCGCGGCACCGAGAGGAACTTGCATGCGGGAATTGTCGAGACAGCGCCGGTTTTCCGTCTGCGCGATTGTGGTTGGCCTGGTGTGCCTCGGCGGCTGGATCGGCCTGAGCGGACCGGCGCGGGCGGACGGCTATCCCACGCGGACGGTAAAGATCATCGTGCCGTTCCCGGCCGGAGGAACCGCCGACGCGGTGCCGCGGCTGGTGGCGGACTGGCTGTCGCGCAAATGGGGTCAGCCGGTCGTGATCGAAAATCGGACAGGCGCGGCCGGAAATATCGGCGCCGAACAGGCCTATCATTCGGCGCCCGATGGCTACACCTTGCTGTCGGCGCCGCCGCCCCCATTGGTGATCAACCAAAGCCTCTATCCAAAGCTCGGATACGATCCGGGTAAATTCGAGCCGATCATCGTGATGGCGCAGGTGCCGAACGCGCTGATGGTCAACCCGAACAACGTCAAGGCTTCGACCTTGCGCGAACTGATCGACTACCTGCAGAAGAACCCCGAGAAGGTTACCGCGGCCACGCAAGGCAACGGGACCACCTCGCACGTCACCTCCGAACTGTTTCAACTGATGGCCAAGGTAAAGTTGCGCAACATCCCTTATCGCGGCTCGGCGCCGGCGCTGCAGGGGCTCGTTGCCGGCGACGTCGACCTGATGTTCGACAATCTCGGCGTCTCGCTCCCGCTGGTCGAAGCTGGCAAGCTCAAATTGCTGGCGGTCGCTTCGCCCAGCCGCCTTCCATCACTGCCAAATGTGCCGACCATTTCGGAAACGCTGCCCGGCTTCGAAGCGGTCGCCTGGTACGGCATCGTGGCGCCGCCGGGCACGCCAAAAGAGATCATCGATACCGTTAACGCCGATGTTAACGAGGCGCTACGCCAGCCTGAATTGCAGGAGCATCTGAAAAAGCTGTCCGCCGAGGTCTTTGGCGGCTCGGTCGACAAATCGTCCCGATACTTGGGCGAGGAGGTCGCGCGATGGCGGGCCGTGATCAAGGCCGCCAATATCGAGATGCAATGAAATCGGCCGGATGGAACCCGATCGCGGGTGCTGCAATTGACTGGAGACTTCCTAGATAATGGACGTTGTTTCCGGCGTTTGACGAGGCGTCCTATGGATACGAAAGCCTTTTTTGCAATTGCGGCTTGTGCGGCAGTTCTGGCCGGCACTCCAGCGGCGGCTGATCAATACCGGCCGGACGAGTTCCTGAGCCTCGACCTGTCCAAAGCGGTGTTCTCGCCAAAACCGCTCGGACCCGAGGCTCGGTTCGAGCCGCTACCGGTGCAGGCAAAAACCGACACTCAGGCGAGGGCCATCAAGACGGAGCCGGTGCATGTCGACCCGGTGCCTCGTCATGCACACGCGATACGGAAGGCCGCGACGGCGGTGAAAGTGGTGCGTGCGACGGAGAAGCCGCGCGCACCGGCGCGAACCAAAGTGGTGCAGCGCCACCGCAACCCCCTTGATGCGCAAGCCTCGGATACGCGCATCCAAGTCTGGCCGTGCCGTTCCGGCGGCATCTGCAATTGGCAGAGTCAATAAGCGACGCGGCAGCTACTGCGCGATCTTGATATCGCCGGCCTTGGCCACACCGGTCCAGCGCGCGATGTCCTCGGCGAGAATCCGCGAGAATTCTGCCGATGAATTGCCGACCGGCAGGATGCCGAGCGGCTTCAGACGCGCCACGACGTCCGGCAGTTTCGCGATCCGGATGATCTCCCCCTCCAGCTTTTTGACGATCTCGGGCGGCGTGTCTTTCGGCGCGAACAGGCCGCTCCAGAGCACGGCATCGACGTCCGCGCCGGCTTCTTTCAGCGTCGGCACATCGGGCAGCTCTTCCATGCGTCTGGGCGCGGCGACCGCCAGCGCCCGCGCGTGGCCTCCGAGCACCTGGCTCAATGACGGCCCGGCATCGGCAATGGTCGCGGTGACCTGACCGGAAATCACCGCCAGCACCGAATCGTTGGCGCCCTTGTAGGGAATCACCTGCATCGGCGCGCCGGTCTTTTGCTTGAACAATTCGGTCACCAGCTGGAACGAGGCGGATGAACTGGCATAATTTGCCTTGTCGGGATTTTGCTTCGCGAAAGCCACGAGCTCCGCGACGGACTTGATCGGGGACGACGGATTGACGATCAGGATCAGCGGAAACGACGCCAGTTCGGAGATCGCCACGAAATCGCGTACCGAATCGTAGGGCAGCTTGGCAAAGACGGCTTGGTTGATGGCCATGCCGCTGGCGCCGACCAGCAGCGTGTAGCCGTCGGGCGCGGATTTTGCGACGTATTCGGTGGCGACGATGGCGCCGGCGCCCGGCTTGTTCTCGATGATCACCGGCTGGCCGAGGCTCTCGGACAGTTTCTGCCCGTAGACCCGCGCGATGATGTCATTGCCGCCGCCGGCGGTAAAGCCGACGATGATGTGGACTGGTTTGCTCGGATATTTTCCCGGGTCCTCCTGCGCCGAGACGGGCTGGCAAGCGAGTGCGAGCAGGACGAACCAAAAGCCTTTGCGCAAGATGTTCATGGAATGCGACGTTCCTTACAGCGGGGTGACGTAGACATGCAGCACCGCGGCTCGGCCGTCGTCGACCGCGCCGAGACAGCGGTCTATCGCTTCCGCAAGCCGATCCGGTTCGGTGACGCTTTCGCCATAGGCGCCGAATGCCCGCGCCACAGCCGAGAAATCCCTGAGCTCGCCTTGCCGGCCGGATCGCAGTCGCGACTGGAATTCGTCCGTTTCTGCGGCAGCGCCCTTTGGATAGACCCGCTGCACCGCGGATTTGACCGCCTGCCAGCCGCCATTGTCGACCACCACCGTGAAAACCGGAATCTGGTACTGCTGCGCGACCGCATAGACGCTGTCGGGCGAGGAGAAGTGATAGCCGCCGTCGCCGATCACCTGCACCACCCTTCGTTCGGGCCGCGCCAATCGAAGCCCCAGCGCCATCCCGCCGCTGAAGCCCAGGCCGCCGCCTGCGAGGCCGACATAGCTCTGCGGCCTGGTGCGCCGGATGTGCTCCTGCAGGATGGGACCGTTGCGGATCGCTTCGTTGATGACGATATCGTCCTGCGAGAGTTTTGCGCCGAGCGTCGCAAGCACGAACGCAGGTCCCAGCGCGCCGGAAACACCCTTGTTGGCGCTCGCGTTAGTGCGGCGTTTTTTGGCAGCTTCGCGAGCGCCGCTCCAGCTTTCGATGCGCGCGGCGACACGGCGACGATAGGCGTCGTCGGCCCGCGCCTCCACCGCCTCGAGCACCTGCGCCAGCACGACGGCGCAGTCGCCCTGGATGCGCAAATCCGTCGCAAATCCCCACATCGGAAAGTCGGCCTTGAGAGGATCGACATCGATCTGGATCCAGCGCATCGCGCCGGCGCGCTTCGCGGCGTGCGGAACGAACGGCACGTCGGTGTCAAGTAATAGGCCGAGGTCGGCATTTTCCAGCAGCGGCAGCGGCTCGATGCCCGCAAAGCACGGTGAATCCTGCGGGATGTTGAGATCGATCGAATTGAACTCCGCCACGCGAATGCCGCAAGTCCGCGCCAGCCGGTCCAGCGCGGCAACAGCTTCTGGCCTGCGGCCGAGATAGGCGGTGAACGCGACCGGATTTTCCGCGGCCATCAAAAGTTCGGCGATGGCGGCGGCCCGCGCCGGATCGATGCCGCCGGCCTGCACGCTGCCGTAGCGCGAACGCGGATAGCTCGGCATCGCGGCGTCGTCCCAGTGCTCGGCCAGCGTCTCGCGCGGCAGCATCATGTAGACCGGCCCGGGCGGATCGCTATGCGCAAACGCGCTGGCCCGCGCCAGCGCCTCCTTCACCACCACGCCGGAGGGCAGGGAGTATTCCCATTTGACGTAAGGCCGTACGATGCTCGCGATATCGAAGGGGTCCTGCACGAAATGCACATAGGTGTCGCGCGAGCCGGTGAGCTCGCCGTGCAGCGTATACGGCGCGCGGCCGGCGAACAGCAGCACGGGCAGGCGGTAGCGGAACAGGTTCTGGATCGCCATGCAGGCGTTCGCGGTGCCGGCGTCGACATGGACGAACACCGCCTGCGCCCGCCCCGTGGCCAGCGCATAGCCGCCCGCCATATGCACCGCGACCACCTCGTGCGGGCACAGGATCATCTCCGGATGCTTGCGGCCCTCCTTGTCCCAGCGCGCCATCTCCTCGATCAGCGAGACGTGGTCGGTGCCGAGATTGGCGAAGATGTATTCGACGCCGAGGTCGACAAGTCCTTCCAGGAAATAATGCGCGGTAGAGTGGCGGCTCATGCCTGCTCCGCCACGAAGCGATTGCGCAGCGTGCCGATGCCGGTGATCTCGATCTCCACGATATCGCCCGCCTTGATGTCTGGGGAAGCCCCATCGGTCCCCATCCAGATCACGTCGCCTGGCCACAGTGTGAAATATTTGGTCAGCTCAACGATGAACGGCACGACGCCGAAGATCATATCGTTGGTACGGAAGCGTCCGGTCTCCTTGCCGTTCACCTTGATAATGGTTTCGATTTGGTCGAGATCGGCTTCCGTCTCGATCCATGGCCCCATCGGCTTGAAGGTATCGGCATTCTTCGAGCGCCACAGCCCGCGATCGGCCTTCTGCCACGTCCGTTCGCTGACGTCGTTGCCGATGGTGTAACCGAACACGCAGGACATCGCGTCCTCTTCGGTGAGGTGTTTTGCCTTCTTGCCGATCACCACGACCAGTTCGCCCTCGTAATGGATTTTGTCCGTCGCGGTGGCCGGGATCACCACGTCTTCATCATGGGCGATCAGCGCGTTCTGGGCGCGGTAGCCGATCTCGGGCCGGTCCGGGACGTTGGGCACCTCGCCGCGCTTGTTGGCGGCCTCGGTGAGATGCTTCAGGTAGTTCAGGCCGACGCAGTAGAAGGTGCGCGGCATCACCGGGATTTCGATCTTCACGTCCGCAAGCCGGTACGACCGCGGCGTGCGTTGCCATCCGCCGAACGGGTCGCCGCTGACCGCGACAACCTTGTCGCCTTCGACGATGCCCCATGACGTCTCGCCGTCGGCGGTGTACTTTAGCCAGCGCATGCAAGCTCCTTCATTCCGCCGCGGCTTGCGGCTCCGATTTCCATTCGCCGGCCGCGGGCCGTTTCAGCCCGAGGTTTTCCCGCAACGTCTTGCCCGTATAGTCCTTGTGGAACAGGCCGCGGCGCTGCAATTCCGGCACGACGTGACGGACGAAGTCGGCGTAAGAGCCCGGCACATAGGTCGCGGCGATGACAAAGCCGTCGCAGCCGCGGCCTTCGAACATTTCTTCCAGCCGGTCGGCGATTTCCTTCGGCCCGCCGACGATGGCGTCCTGGGTCTGGCCGCGACCGGAGAAGGTGATGAAGTCCCGCGTCGTCGGGTTGGGCTTGCCCGACGTCCTGAGCACGCCGTCGCGGATGCCGAGCATGCCTTGCATGCCCTGCAGTTCTTCCGTGCTGAGCGGCTCATCGATGGCTTTGGCGGCGAAGTCGAAGTTCAATCCTTCCGCCAGAAGCGACAGCGCGTCGATCTCAAGCGGCAGCTTTTCGATCAGCGCCATCCTGTCCTCGGCCTCGGCCTTGGTCGCGCCGGGCACCGGCGTGATCAGGTTGCACAGGAACATCTGCTCTGGATCGCGGCCGGCTTTGGCGGCCTCGGTTTTGATCGCCTCATAGCCCTGCTTGGCGTTGGCGAGATTGCGTGCCGCGGTAAAGATCACCTCGCCCCAGCGCCCGGCAAAGCGCTGGCCGCGGCCGCTGGCGCCGGCCTGGATGATCACGGGATGGCCCTGCGGCGAGCGCGGCACGGTAAACGGTCCGCGCGACTTGAAGAATTTTCCCTTGTGGTCGAGCCGCTTCACTTTGCCGGGATCCGCGAAGCGTCCGCTCTTCTTGTCGATGATCAGCGCGCCGTCCTCCCACGAATCCCAGTGGCCCAGCACCACTTCCATGAATTCGTCGGCGCGGTCGTAGCGCAGGTCGTGCTCGAGATGCGCGTCCTTGCCCATGTTGAGCGCTTCGCCGTCATTGACCGAGGTCACCACGTTCCACGCCGCGCGGCCGCCGGTCATCAGGTCGAGCGTCGCAAAACGGCGCGCCACGTCGAACGGCTCGTAATAGGTGGTGGAGCAGGTCGAGGCGAGGCCGAGCTTTTCGGTCGCGGCGCCCATCATAGTCAGCACCACGACCGGATCCATTTTCACGCAGCGGATGCCGTATTCGACGGTGTGGGCGTGATCGTTGCCATAGCGGTCCGGCATCGCGAGGCGATCGTCGAAGAACGCCATGTGGAATTTGCCGGCTTCCAGTATCCGGCCGATCTCCTGGTAGTAATCCGCCGACGTCGAATCGTCGCGCGATTCCGGATGCCGCCAGGAACTCGGCAGGTTGGTGCAGTTTTGCGCTTGCAGGAAGCCGACCAGCGCCATTTGCCGCGTCATGTGCGTCTCCGTTCGACTAATCCGTCATTGCGAGGAGCGAAGCGACGAAGCAATCCAGGCTTCACTTGGAGCCCTGGATTGCTTCGCTTCGCTCGCAATGACGGAGAACATTGTTGCCACTCATGCCAGCTCGAGCTCGGCGGCGAGCTTGTACTCGCCGGCAAGCGTGCGCAACTTGTCCCAGGTCGCGTCCTCGACTTCGATGCCGGATTTGCGACGCTGCTGCTCGCGGATGTATTCGATCTCGCCCGGATAAAGAACGCCGCTTGATCCTTCCGACGGCGGGGTGGCTTTCAGATAGCGCGCGAACTCCGCCACCTCTTTCTTGAAATCCTGCAGCGGCCGGAACGCGGCGACGTTGAACACCGCCATGAAGCAGCCGTCATTGTGCCGGCCGGTGGGCTCCACGCCGAAGCCGAGGCCGGTCAGCAGGCCGCACAGCACTTCCACCATCGCGGCCAGGCCGCTGCCCTTGTACCCCTCGGTGCCGCCCAGCGGCAGCAGCGCGCCGCCATTGCGGAAGGCTTTCGGATCGGTGGTGTGCCGGCCTCCGCTGTCGACGATCCAGCCGGCCGGAATTTCCTCGCCGCGCGAAACTGCGAGCTGGATTTTGCCTGCCGCCACCGCGGAAGTGGCCATGTCGAGATAGAACGGCGCCTCGAGGTCCGATGGTACCGCGATCGAAATCGGGTTGGTGCCGAGCCGCGCCTCCCGGCCGCCGAACGGGGCGACGTGCTTTGGCGAGCGGCCGGAATCCGCGGTGGCCAGTCCAATCATGCCCTCTCGCATCGCCATCAGCGGATAGGTGGCAAGCCGCCCGACGTGGCTTTGGCGGAATACCGTGCAGGCCGCGACATTCGCGGTCTTCGCCTTCTGGATGGTCAGCTGCATCGCCTTGGCGTTGACGTGAAATCCGAAACCCCAATGGCCGTCGATCACGGTCGTGGTCGGGGATTCCTGCACGATGGTCCATTTCGCGCCCGGCACGATGTGGCCGGCCTTGATGCGGTCGATATAGGTCGGAATCGCGATCACGCCGTGCGAATCGTGGCCCGCCAGATTGGCGTTGACGCAGCCGACCGCGACGGCGTTGGCCTCTTCTTCCGACGCCCCGGCGGCCTTGAGCAATGCCGCGCCGATGCGGGTGAGACGGTCGGCTGGTACGATCGGCATGGGTTCCTCATGCCTGCGCAAAATGCAGGTCTTGGTTCTTGTCTTCGTTCTTGGCCCCCCATGCTCTCAAAGCGCCGCGAGCTTAGCAATGACCCCGCGATGGAAATTGTTGTGCCCCGCAATATGCCGCCGCCTGAATTATGCGGGGGTCGCTTCCGCCCCGCAATTATGCAAGTAAAGCCTTCAAGCAAAGCTCGGGTGAGGAGAGGCAAGTGACAGGACCGGCAAAGGCGCTCGAGGGCATCCGCGTGCTCGATTTTTCCACCACCATCGCCGGTCCGCATTGCACCCGGATGATGTCGGACATGGGCGCGGAGGTCATCAAGATCGAGACCGAAGACGGCGAGACGATGCGGATCCGTCCGCCGGTGCGCGGCGGCTGCAGCACATCGTTCGGCAACTACAATGTCGGCAAGAAAAGCGTCGTGCTGGACCTGAAATCCGTCAAGGGGGTTGAGGCGGTCAAGCAGCTGGTCACCAAGGTCGACGTGCTGGTGGAGAATTTTCGGCCCGGCGTGATGCGCAGGCTGAAACTCGACCATGAAGCGCTGCGTCAGCTCAATCCGAAACTGATCTATTGCTCGATCTCGGGCTACGGCCAGACCGGACCCTCCGCGGAACTGCCGGCCTATGCGCCGGTGATCCATGCCGCATCGGGCTACGACCGCGCGCACATGGCGTATCAGCCGGGGCGCGAACGCCCGGATTATTGCGGCATCTATCATGCCGATATTCTGACCGGCGTGTACGCCTACGGCGCCATCACCTCGGCCTTGTTTCAGCGCAACCGGACCGGGCAGGGCCAGCACATCGACGTCTCCATGCTGGAATCGATGCTCAGCCTGACGCTGAATGAGATTCAGGCTGCGCAATTCCCGATCAAGCCGCCGCAGCGGCCGTTGTTCGGCCCGATGGAGACGGCCGACGGCTATGTGATCGTCGCGATTGCCAGCGAAAAGACCTTTCAGAGTCTGGTCGGCGTCGCCGGGCGGCCGGAATACGTCTCCGACCCGCGCTTTGCGCTTTATGCCAACCGACGCGACCATTGGGGCGACCTGATGGAAGGCGTCGAAACCTGGTCGCGTACGCTGAGCTCGCAGCAATGCCTTATCGAGCTGAACAAGGCCGGCGTGCCCTGTTCGGCGTATCGCACGGTGGCCGAGGCACTGGCAGATCCGCAGAGCGCGCATCGCAAAATTCTTGCCGAGGTGTCCGACGATGCTGGCGCGTTCAAGGTGCTGAACCTGCCGTTCCGCATGACCGGCGCCGAGGTCGCCCCCGGCCCGCGTGTTGCCGGGGTCGGCGAGCACACCCAAGAGGTGCTGGCGCAAATCGGCATGGCGCATGCCGGTGTGACGAGCGCCGCGGCGAAGTAAAGATGTGGTTTGCTCCCGCGCGCAAGCCGCTATGGCTGTTGGCGTTTGCATTGCTTGCGCTGGCCAATCCCGCGCAGGCCGCCTGGCCGGAAAAGACCATCCGCATCGTCGTTCCCTTCGCGCCGGGCGGCGGCACGGACGTAATCGCGCGCACGCTGGCGCAGGAGATGATGAAAGACCTCGGCGGCTCGATCATCATCGAGAACAAGCCGGGAGCAGGCACCATCATCGGCACCCAGAGCGTCGCCGGCAGCGAGCCCGACGGATATACGCTGCTGATGGCCACCTTCGCCAACGCCGTCAATCCGGGCCTTTACGCAAAACTGCCTTATGACGCCCACGCCGATTTCGCGCCGGTCGCGCTGATTGCGCGCTCCTTCAACATCGTGGTGGTGAACGCGGCATCGCCGATCAAGTCCGTGGCCGACCTGATCGCCGCCGCCAAAGCGGATCCCGGCAGGCTGTCTTACGGGACCTACGGCACCGGGACATCAGCGCATCTCGCCGGCGAATTGTTCAAGCGCCTGGCCAAGGTCAACCTGACCATGGTGCCTTACAAGGGCGCGGCGCCCGCGATCACCGACCTGCTCGGCGGCCGCATCGAGGTGATGTTCACCACGGTTGCAAGCGCAGCGCCGCTGATTGCCGGCGGCCAATTGCGCGCGCTCGCCGTGACCTCGGCGGAGCGGTCGCCGGCGTTTCCGGACGTGCCGACGGTCGCGGAGGCCGGTGCCCCCGGCTACGCGGCGGAAAGCTGGTACGGATTATATGCGCCCGCCAAAACGCCCGCGGCGATCATCGAGCGCCTCAACAAAGCCGCAAGGGGATCGGTGCAGTCCGACGCCTTCAAAAAGCTTGGCATGAACGAAGGTCTGGTCATGGCCGCCGGCGAGCCGGCCGAACTCGATCGTTATGTTCGCGGCGAGGAGGA
>Ga0066662_10000621_pt1 | contig 15610 bp, 17 predicted proteins | sample GraSoiAngelo_111_FD_133939 | JGI IMG/M metagenome (GOLD analysis project Ga0066662, IMG submission 133939) | Grasslands soil microbial communities from the Angelo Coastal Reserve, California, USA - 14_0903_12_40cm | ecosystem: Environmental > Terrestrial > Soil > Grasslands | place: USA...
CGGGCTATGTCGGCTTCGACCAGGGCGGCCTGCTCACCGACGGCGTCGACCAGCATCCGCATTGCGTCGTGCTACTGGACGAGATCGAGAAGGCGCATCCTGACCTGTACAACGTGCTGCTGCAGATCATGGACCATGGCAAGCTGACCGACCACAACGGCAAGCAGGTCAACTTCCGCAACGTGATCCTGATCATGACCACCAATGCCGGTGCGGCCGATCTCGCACGCCAGGCGTTCGGCTTCACGCGCAACAAGCGGGAAGGCGACGATCACGAGGCGATCAACCGGCAGTTTGCGCCTGAATTCCGCAACCGGCTGGACGCCATCATCTCTTTCGCGCATCTCAATACCGACGTGATCGGAATGGTGGTGGAGAAGTTCGTGCTGCAGCTCGAGGCGCAGCTCGCCGACCGCGACGTCACCATCGAATTGTCGGAACCGGCCAAAGCCTGGCTGATCCAGCACGGTTACGACGAACAGATGGGTGCACGCCCGATGGCGCGCGTCATCCAGGAGCACATCAAGAAGCCGCTGGCGGACGAAGTGCTGTTCGGCAAGCTGAAGGGCGGCGGCCACGTCCGCGTCGTGCTGGTCAAGGATGAAGCGGCCGCCGATGCGGCCCAGGAGAAGATCGGCTTCGAATACCTCGACGGGCCGGTCACGCCGAAACCGGAAAAGCTGCCGGGCGCGCGCAAGCGGCCACCGCAGCGTAAGCCGAAACCGGGCGGCCCGCCCGGTGGATCGAAAGGCCCGGCTTCCAGAGGGCCGCTCGTCAAGGTCTGAAGCTGCCCGAATAACGTGAAAGCCGGCGCACCTCGCCGGCCTTTTGCTGCCATGACCGATTGGGTCGGCGCTCGGCGCCAGACCGGTCAGTGCTCGGACAACAACTGGTCGACGCGCTTTTGCAGCCTGCGGCGTTCCGCGTCGGCGGCACGCAGGCGCCGCGCCCAATCCAGCGGAATCGGCCGGTTCTCGGTCGCCGAGCCGAACGCCAGCCCGGCTTGCTTCTCGCTGCGCCAGACCACTCGCGCATCGAATGCCCGGCTCTTCCTGGCGATCAGCAGATCGACTTCGTCCGGCAGCAACGCCGTATGGTCGAACTCAACCTTGACGCCGGTTTCCGAGAAGTTGCGCACCACGCAGTTCATCGTCGAGCAGCGCTGGTTGTAGGCGATGACGCCGCCGTAGATGACGCGTGCGCGGGCGGTCTGCCGACGGTCCATCATGATCGCCTCTCTTGTTAAAGTTTGGCCAACGATAACAGACGCGACCTCCGCGTGCATATGTGGAACTTTGCGATTGTATTTTTAGGGTTACTACGCCGCGCTCTCGCGAAGGCCGCGCGCGATCGCCTTCTGCGCGTCAAACTCCCGACGCCGCCGCGCCAGCTCTTCAGGGCGCATCAGCGCTACGTTGTTGTAGTCGCGCTTCCACGATGCGTCCGCGCTCCAGCGCAGCGGCGATTGCACCGTGGTCTGTGGGCCGGGCGCGGATTCCAGCACGCGCAGCGCGAGCTCCAGCGTGAGCGCCTGCGAGGCCGGATCGTGCGGCTTGCCGGCCGAATTGCCGAGCGGAAAGTCGCTGAACAGAAACCGCGGCACCGCGGCATGTTCGACAATGTCCTTGGCGCATCCCATCACCACGGTGGCAATGCCGTTGGCCTCCAGGTGCCGAGCAACCAGGCTGACGGTCTGGTGGCAGACCGGGCAGTTCGGCACCAATACCGCGGCATCGACCTTGTCGGCGCGGCACCGGGCCAGGATTTCCGGCGCGTCGGTTTCCAGCGTAACGCGATGGCTGCGGTTGGTCGGCGCACCGAAATAGCGCGGCGCCACTTCGCCGATCCGCCCTTGCGCCGCAAACCGTTGCAATGCCGCTAGCGGAAACCAGGTGCCGCTGTCCTCGGCCGAGGTGTGGGTCCGGTCGTAGGCGATATGGGAAATACGCAGGTCGTGCGGCTTCGACGTGTCGCCGTCATAGACCGAGTAGAATTTCGCGCCGCCATTATACGTCGCGCCGGGACCCTGGTCGCCTTTGGCCGGATCGAACGGTGCCGCGGTGGTAACGACGGCAACGCGCGCCTGGACAAGGGGCTTCCGCAGCGGCTGAAACGGCGCTGTCGCGTAGTGCGCCCAGCGGTACGGGGTGTCGTAGCCGATCGCCTCGTAATAGGCGCGCGTCCGCGCCATATAGGCGACGGGCACGTCGTCATCCGCCTCGAAGTCTAGCGAACGGTCCGAAGCTGCCGTCATGCTTGCGCTCCCATATGCTGCCAAATAGCTAACTGGCCGGGCCCGCCTGTCAAGCGCGGCCGGTGAGGAAGGCAATGTGACGCTGCGAAAAGTCAAAGGCCTGCGGTTGCTGTGCGCCGCTTTGGCGTGCTCGGCCTATGCCAATGCCAATGCCGAGGATGCGGCGCCGGCCGGAGAATTTGTGCGGCCGAGCGTGGAAGAGCTTGCCGTTCCGGCTGATCAGCGCAAAGCCGATGCGCAAAAGGCGGAGACTTCAGCCGATGCCGGCACGCGCGAGGCGATGTGCCTGATGATCGAATCGGCGGCGCGGGCCAACGGTCTGCCGCTGGAATTCTTTGCCCGCGTGATCTGGCAGGAGAGCCGTTTTCAGTCCGATGCCGTAGGCCCCGTCACGCGCAGCGGCCAGCGCGCGCAAGGCATCGCGCAGTTCATGCCCGGGACCGCCAGCGAGCGTCGGCTCCTGGACCCGTTCGATCCGGTGCAGGCGCTGCCGAAATCGGCGGAATTCCTGAGCGATCTGCGCAACCAGTTCGGCAATCTTGGCTTGGCCGCGGCCGCCTACAATGCCGGGCCAAGGCGGGTGCAGGACTGGCTCGCCGGCAAAGGGGGCATGCCCGCTGAGACGCGCAACTATGTTTTCGCCATCACCGGCTCCTCGATCGACGACTGGGCGGCGGTGGGCAGCAGCGCGAAGCCGGTGGACCGCGCAGCGGGGTCGGGTTGCCGCGAACTGATGGCAATGCTGCGCCGGGCGCCTAATCCGTTCGTTACCCAACTCGAGCAGCATGTGAAGCTGAGTGCGGCGCGAGCTTGGGGCGTGCAGCTCGCGGCCGGCTTCGACCGCGACCGGGCGCTTGCGATGTACTCCCGCGCCATGAAGCGGCTCGGCGCGGTGATCGGCGATCAGGATCCGAGCCTGTTGGGATCGCTGTGGCGCAGCCGCGGCACGCGCACCTTCTACCAGGTGCGGATCGGGGCTGACACGCGCCTCGCCGCCGATGATTTGTGCGGCCGGATCCGGCGCGCCGGCGGGGCGTGCCTGGTGCTGCGAAACATGAGCAAGGGCTAGCGAGCTATTACTTCGTTGCCCGCTCCAGAAATTGCACCAGCGCGGCGCGGTCCTGTTCCGAGCCGATGCGCTGCTCCGGCATCTTGGTGCCGGGCGTGTAAGCCGCAGGTCCGACCTCGAACAGTTTTGCGACGGTCTCCGGCGTCCACACGATGTCGAGGTGCTTCAGGGCTTCCGAGAAGTTATAACCGGGTAAGCTAGCGATGCGGCGGCCGAAGATGCCTGCCAGCGTCGGCCCGGCGCGATTAGCCTGCTCAGCGCCAAGCGTATGGCAGGCCACACAGGCGCGGAACACCTCGGCGCCGCGATCACCGGCATAGGCCGCCAGAGGATCGCCTTGCTTGTCGAGGAGCAGCGGGTCGACCGGCTCGCCGGTCACCGCGTTCCAGCGCCGGATAATATTGTCGGCACCGCCGGTGAGCAGGGTGCTGCTGTCGGGCAGAAACGCGACCGACCAGACCGGCAGTCCGGGACCGACCAGAGTGCGCGCCAGCGTACGCGGCTTGCGATCGACCACCGCCACCGATCCGCCGATGGTGGCGGCGGCGGCGAGCGCGCCGTCCGGCGAGATCGCGATCGAGATCACCGGCCGCGGCCCAACCGCGATGTCGCCGAGGCGCGCGCCCTCGCGCGAGAGCAGGTACAGTTTGCCATCGGAACCGCCGGTCGCGATTTCACCGTCGTTTCCAATAGTTACGGCATTGAGCGGAACCGGCATCGCAACGATGGCGGGCGAGGCGGTGTCGGCCAGCGGCCAGATCCGCAAGGTTTGATCGTAGCCCACGCTCACCAGCGTGCGGCCGTCCGGCGCGAATGCCACGCCGTTGACGTTTTGCGTGTGCCCCTCGAGCACCCGGGGCGCGCCACCGTCGAGCGGCCACAGCCGCACCGTATGATCCCATGACGCCGAGGCCAGGGTTTTTCCATCAGGCGACAGCGCGAGCGCGGCGATGGGCGCGGGGTAACCCTCCATTACCTTGTCCGGCTGCACGTTGCCTGCGGTCCAGATCGCGATGCGCCCGTCCGCGCCCGCGGTCGCGGCGCGTCCGTCAGCGAGCAGGACCACCGCATTGACCGCATCGGCATGAAACCGCAGCACCTGTTCGGCCGCGTTACGCTTAAGCGACCAGCGGATGGCGGTCGAATCGAAGCTGCCCGAGATCGCGGATTGTCCGTCCGCCGAAACGGCCAGCGCCCGCACCGGTCCGCCATGGCCGCGCAATTGCGCGAGTGCGGGGCGCAGTCCGCAGAGTAGGGCGGCCAGCACAGCGGCAAACAGCGGAAACGCAAGGCCGCGATTGCGACGATGTAGCATTCGCGGCAAATTTCCTCCATTCACGCGCGCTCGGATGGGGCGCGATGATAGAGGGTCCCCGGGCTCAAGGAAATCTCGCATTTGCAGGGCGGATCGGTGAATGCGGACGTTGACTGACCGGACTTCCGGCCGCGTTATGCCACCGCAACCGATTGCTCCGGGATCCCGCTTGTCTCTTCCCGCCCTTGATTCACCCAGATGGCAGAGCCCAGCGCGCGCTTTTGCCTGGGGACTGCGCTCGATCGCGTCGACCGTGCTCACCCTTGTGCTGTTCGCGACCTATCTCGGCATCGGGGCGCTGGCGCATGACACCGGTTTCAGCCTCGGGTGGGTGCTGGCCAGCACCGCGCTGGTCTGGGCCGGTCCCGCACAGATCATCCTGATCTCGACATTGGGCTCGGGCGCCACCGCGATCCAGGCCGCACTTGCGGTTACCGTCAGCGCGATCCGGCTATTCCCGATGGTGGTGTCGGTGCTGCCGATGATCCGCACGCCGCAGACCAGGCGGCGCGATCTGATCCTGCCCACGCATTTTATCGCGGTGACCTTGTGGGTGGAATGCTTTCGGCTGCTGCCGCAGGTGCCGCGCGAGCGCCGCGTTGCGTTCACCAATGGGCTTGGCATCGGGCTGCAATCGGTGTGCCTGACCGCGACCACCATCGGCTACGGCCTGGCCGCAAACTTACCGCAGCTGTTCGGTGCCGCGATCCTGCTGCTGACGCCGTTGGCGTTCCTGCTGTCGACGGCGCGCAACTGCCGGCAAGTCTCCGACATCGCCGCGCTGGCGCTCGGGCTCGCGCTGTTTCCGCTGGTGTCGCTGCTGCATACCGGGGTCGATATCCTGATCAGCGGGGTGTCGGCGGGCACCATCGCCTACGCGCTGCACCGCTGGCGGGAGCGCGCATGAGCTCCTTCATCGGCGAGGGGCAGGCCTTGTTGGTCCTGGTGCTGGCGGGCTTCCTGCCCAACGAAGTCTGGCGCATGCTCGGCCTGTGGCTGGGCGGCGGCGTCGACGAGGGCTCCGAACTGCTGGTCTGGGTCCGCGCCGTCGCGACCGCGATTTTGGCCGGCGTGATCGCACAAATCCTGGTGTTTCCACCCGGCGCGCTTTTGAGCTTACCCGGCCCGCTGCGGTATGGCGCGGTCGCCGCCGGATTTGCGGTGTTCGTCGCGACGCGCCGGTCGATCTTCGCTGGCGTGGTGTGCGGCGAGCTTGTTATGTTTGCCGGCAAATGGTGGCTGGGCTGACGAATGGGCAGGCGAAAATGCTGTACGCACGATCGATCGCGATTTGCTGGCTGGCGGTCGCCGCTCTGATAGCGACGAATGCGGAGGCCGCCGAATATCCGGTGCGGCCGATCAAGCTCGTGGTGCCCTATGCCGCCGGCGGCCCCACCGACGTGCTCGGCCGGCTGGTGGCGGATTTTCTCGCCCGCGATCTTAAGGTAGCGACCGTCGTCGAGAACAAGGCGGGTGCGCAGGGGGCCATTGGCGCCGAAGCCGCCGCGCGGGCCGAGCCGGATGGCTACACGCTTTTCGTGGCGGCGGCTTCCATCATCGTGCTCAATCCGATGCTCTACAAGAAGCTGCCCTACGATCCCGTGAGCGATTTCAAAATGCTGGCGCTGATAACCGACCTGCCGGTCGTGATGGAGGTGCATCCCTCGGTGCCGGCAAGGACGGTTGCCGAGTTCGTCGCCTTTGCCAAACAGAATCCCGGCAAGCTCAACTTTGGATCGGCCGGTACCGGCGGCACCATTCATCTCGCCGGCGAGATGTTCAAGCAGATCGCCGGTGTCGACATGATCCATGTCCCCTACAAGGGCGCCGGACCGGCGCTGACGGATCTTTTGTCCGGCAATATCCAGGTGATGTTCGACACGCTGAGCACGGCGTTGCCACCGGTGAAATCCGGCTTGTTGCGGCCGCTGGGCGTCAGTTCGACCGAGCGCAGCCCCGATCTTCCCGACGTCCCGACCATCGCCGAGAGCGGCTATCCCGACTATCGCGTCAGCGTCTGGTACGGCATCGCCGCGCCCGACAAGGTGCCCGACGAGGTGTCGCAGAAGGTCAGCGCGAGCCTCAATCGCGCCCTGAATGACGACGCGTTCCGAGCCTCGCTCGAAAAGATCGGCTTTCCCGTGTTCCGCCCGCGCAGCCCGGCCGAGATCGCGGAGTTCATTGACGCGGACCGGGCGCGGTGGTCGAAAGTCATCAAGACGCAAAACATTTCGCTGGACTGAACCGGATGATGGCAGCCGCGCAGGGTGAGCTTCGCGAAGGCGAAACCGCGGTCGAGCCGCGGGAGGCGCGCGACGCCGGGCTGGTGTTCATCGGCCGCATCCGCATGCCTTGGACTTCCCGCGAGCAGACGCCGCGGCAGGGCCGGCATGACGGCCCGGTGTGCCGGCTGGAGATATTCGAGCCCTGGGTGCCGGCGCTGAAGGGCGTCGATTTCTACTCGAATCTGGAGGTGGTGTACTGGCTGCACCGCTCGCGCCGCGATCTGGTGCTGCAGAGCCCGAAGAACGACAAATCCACGCGCGGTACGTTTTCGCTGCGCTCGCCGGTGCGGCCGAATCCGATCGGCACGGCAATCGTCAAGCTGGTCGCCGTCGAGGGCAACCTCGTGCTGGTGCGCGGCCTCGATTGCGTCGACGAGACGCCGCTTCTGGACCTCAAGCCGGACCGCTGCGAGTTCACTCCCGTAGCGCCGTAGGATGGGTTGAGCGCAGCGAAACCCGTCACTCCGGGTGCACCGTTCTGATGGGTTTCGCTGCGCTCAACCCATCCTACGCGTTCAGCGCCGCGATCAGCCTGGTCGCATTGTCCTCGAGCACCTTGGCGTCCTCCTTGTGGCTTGCCGGCGGCAGCAGCGCGATGCCGTCATGTCTCGGCATCACATGCATGTGCAGGTGGAACACCACCTGGCCGCCCGCGGCCTCGCTGAACTGCTGGATGGTGATGCCGTCGGCGTCGAAGGCCCGCATCGCGGCGCGGGCGATTTTGTGCGCGCCGCGCGCCACATGGGCGAAATCCTCGGGCGAAATATCGAGGATGTTGCGGGCCGGCGCTTTCGGGATCACCAGCGTATGCCCGGGCGTGCGCGGCAATATGTCGAGGAAGGCGAGGACGTGATCGTCCTCATAGACCTTGTAGCAGGGCAGTTCGCCGCGCAGGATCTTTGCAAAAATGTTGCTGGGGTCGTAGGCGGTCATGGGCTGGTTCCTTGCTCAAGCCGACTTGTCGGCGGGCTTGCGGAAGGGCCCGGCCTCGCTCAGTTCGCGCGCCGCTTCGGCCACATAGCGGCGCTCCCGTCCGAGATATTCCCGCACGGCGCGGCGCAGGTCCGCATCGACGATATAATGCGCGGAGTAGGTGGTCTGCGGCAGGTAGCCGCGCGCGATCTTGTGCTCGCCCTGCGCGCCAGCCTCGACCCGCGTCAGGCCATGCTCAATCGCAAATTCGATCGCCTGATAGTAGCAGACCTCGAAATGCAGGAATGGATGGTGCTCGATGGCGCCCCAGTTGCGGCCGAACAGGGCGTCGGAGCCGATGAAATTGATCGCGCCCGCGATCCAGCGCCCGTTACGCCTCGCCATCAGCAGCAGGACGTCTTTGGCCATGGTCTCGCCGATCATGGAGAAGAAGGAGCGGGTAAGGTAAGGGCGCCCCCATTTGCGCGAGCCGGTCTCCATGTAGAAATCGAAAAAGGCATCCCAGGCCTCCTCGGTGAGGTCGCTGCCGGTCAGACGGTGGATCGTGATGCCCTCGCTGAGCGCCTCGCGGCGTTCGCGGCGGATCGCCTTGCGATGCCTGGAATTGAGCGAGCCCAGAAAATCCTCGAAGCTTGCATAGCCTTCATTGTGCCAATGGAACTGCTGGTCGGTGCGCTGCAGGAAGCCGTTCTCGGCGAGAAATTTCCACTCGTCTTCGCGGGCGAAGGTGACGTGCACCGAGGATGCCCCGGTCGCCTCGCAGAGGCCGAGCAGGCCCGCGGCGAGCGCCTCGCGTATCGATCCCGCGTCGAACCCTTGCCGGACCAGCAGCCGCGGTCCGGTGGCCGGGGTGAACGGAACCGAGGCTTGCAGCTTCGGATAATAGCTGCCGCCGGCGCGCTCGAAGGCATCCGCCCAGCCGCGATCGAAGACATATTCGCCCTGCGAGTGGGATTTGAGATAGCACGGCACGATACCGGCCACCCTGTCTCCCGCCTTCGCGATCAGATGCCGCGGTCCCCAGCCGGTGCGGGGACCTGCCGAATCTGACTTCTCAAGGGCGGAGAAGAAAGCCTGAGATATGAAGGGGTTGTATTCAGAAGATGAACATGAATTCGAATCTGCTGCTAAGCCGGATGAGGGGCTGTTGCCGTGCCCGTTGGGCGACCCCGGCTCACTGCCAGGGTTGGCGCAAGCGTCCCAGTCCTCCGCCGAAATCTGGCTGACCGACGCTACTGCTTCGAGGGAGATTTCCGAAAATGCCATCGACTGCTTGGACCGGCCGCGCCTGCTTGAGGTCCTTTGGCGTGGCGACCAGCCCAAGATCGTGCATCGCAGCGACGACTTCAAGTGCGGCGGCAGGTCAGGCTTCCGGGCAAAAGCCCTCGAAAATCATCTGGTCTGCATGCCGCGCGGCGATGCCGCGCTGCTGCGGCGTGCGCACCGTCCAGGTCAGGAGCGGGCAGCCGAACACGTTGCGCGCGACCCATGGCGCCGCCGCCGGCAGGTCGTCGACCCAATAGGCGACAAAATGCGGGCGGGTGCGGAACGCGTGACGCAGATGCATCATGCCGCGGCGTTGCGCAGCCGTCGCCTCCGGCCAGTCCGCCGCGGTGTAGTCGCCCTCGGCGACGATGCCGCGCGGACGGATCGGGATCAGTTCGCGAAGCGCCGTTACCTGGTCCGGGTCGAACGACATTCCCGCCGCCGGCCCGTCGTAGGAGGCCAGCACTTCGGCCATCCGCCTCACCAGCCTTCGGTCGCCATCGAAATGGGTTTTGACCTCGATCAGCAACGGCACCCGGCCGGCGACCAGGGTGCAGAGTTCGGCCAGGGTCATCATGCGTTCCGGCGTATCCCTGAAGGCCACTTGCTTCAGCTCGGCCGAGGTCTTGCCGAGCAGCGCGCCGGACCCTTCCGTCAGCCGGCCCAGCGCATCGTCGTGATGCACCATCGCCTCGCCGTCGGCGGTGAGCTGGATGTCGCATTCGATGGCGAAATTGCCGGCGACCGCGGCTAAAGCCGCGGCCGGCATGTTTTCGACAACGCCGCGGGCGAGGTCGTGCAGCCCGCGATGGGCCACCGGCCGCGCGGTCAGCCAGTCCGGCGCGCGCATCGGCTGCTCTCAGGAGACTTCGAAGATGCCTTCGACCTCGACCGCGGCATCGGCCGGAAGCGAGGCGACTCCGACGGTGGTCCGGGCATGGCGGCCCTTGTCGCCGAAGGCTGCGACCATCAGGTCGGAGGCGCCATTCAAGACCTTCGGCCCGTCAAGGAAATCCGGCGCCGAATTGACGAAACCGCCGAGCCGGACCACGCGGACCACCTTGTCGAGGTCGCCGAGCGCCGCCTTGATCTGGGCCAAAAGGTTGATGGCGCAGCCGCGCGCCGCGGCGTTGCCCTGCTCGACGGTGACGCCGGCGCCGAGCTTGCCTTTCGCGATCAGCTTGCCGTCCTGTCCGAGGCAGACCTGGCCGGATACAAACAGCAGGTTCCCGCTGCGCACGAAGCCGACGTAATTGGCCACCGGCGCGGCCGGCTCATGCAACGTAATGCCCTGGGCGGCCAGCTTCTGCTCGATCGTCCCTGCCATGGTGCTCCCTTTATAAACTGGGCGTGAAAAGCGTTCGGCGAGCTTATTCGCCCATCGCCGGGGCACATGCAAGCAATCGGCGCCTCCGGACGCCGCCGATCGCGCGATTGCGGCAGCCGCCATGGTTGCGGCGCAATAGTGCTGTTATTATCCTATGGATTCGCATTGCAGGAGATGAGATGAGCCGTTTCTATCTGACCGCGATTACGCTTGGCGTGGTCGCCCTCGGGCCGGGCGCGTCCGCACAGGCTGCGGCCGGCGCATCCTTCCTGCCGCATCAGGCGATGTATGAGCTGAGCCTGATCAAATCGCGCGGCAGCGCGTCGATCGAGAGCGCGCGCGGGCGCATCCTGTACAATTTTTCCGGCAGCGCGTGCGAGGGTTACACCTCCGACTTCCGCCAGGTCTCCGAACTCGATAGCGGAGAGGGCAAGACCACGCTGAGCGACCTGCGCTCCACCAGCTGGGAGGATGGCGCCGGCAAGACCTACCGTTTCAAGATCGACACCCGGATGAACAATACCGACGCCAGCGCCATCGACGGCATCGCCGAGCGAACCGGCGACCGCATCTCGGTCAAGCTGAAGCAGCCGGTCGCCAAGACCTTTACGCTCGACGGCAGCACCGTGTTCCCGACCGAGCAGATCCGGCGCATCATCGCGGCCGCCCGCGAGGGCAAGTCGATCCTGGAGCTCAGCGTCTATGACGGCTCCGATACCGGCGAGAAGGTCTTCAATACGCTGACGGTGATCGGCAAGCCGATCTCCGGCGACCGCGACGTCGCCGCGCCCGATCCCTCGACGGCCCACGACAAGATGAAGGCGCTGACGCGCTGGCCGGTCACCGTCAGCTATTACGAGCGCGACGCCAAGGCCAAGGACGGCGAGCAGACTCCGGTCTACGCCATGTCGTTCGAACTCTACGAGGACGGCGTGTCGCGGGCGCTGGTGCTCGACTACAACGATTTCGTGATTTCCGGCAAAATGGGCAAGTTCGACGTGAAGGACGCCAAGCCGTGTAAATAGCGGTTTCCCGGACGCGATGCAGCACCATAAGCGCGTCTACGCGCGTCTTCGACGCGCTATAGTGCTGCTTCGCAGAGCCGGGATCGTACCAAGCGCCGGCGTCCGTTACGGTCCCGGCTCTGCGAAGCGGCATGAAGAATGCCGCATCGCATCCGGGACACAAACTCACCCCGCCTTCTCCGGCCCCTCGTAGGAAATGCCGCGCATCACCGCGGCGTTGCCGAATTTCTTGCGCAGGTCATCCATCGCGCGTTCGGCGTGCGCCGAGCGGCGGTCGAGCATGTCGGTCTCGTCGGCCGGCGAGCCGGGCTGCAAGGCGCTGACGCCGACGCCCATCAGGCGGAAGGCGGTGCCGTCGATCTCCTTGGCCAGCATTTCGCGTGAGGTGGCAAAGATCTTCGCGGCCAGCTGGGTCGGCGAATGCACGGTCTGCGAGCGGGTGCGCTGCCGGAAATCCGCGGTCTTCAGCTTGAGCGTGATGGTCGATCCGGCAAGACATGCTGTCTTCAGGCGCGAGGACACCTTCTCCGACAACCGCCACAGCAAGCGTTCCAGGGTCGCGAAATCGCGGATGTCGGCCTCGAAAGTGGTTTCGCTGGAAATCGTCTTGGCGCCCCGGTCGGCCACTACCGTGCGATCGTCGATGCCGCGCGCCAGCCGCCATAACCTGCGGCCTTCGGCGGAGAATTGTCTCATCAGCTCCATCTCATCGGCGCGCTGCAGGTCGGCGATGGTGCGGAAGCCGCGCTGAATGAGCTTCTCCTCGGTCGCCGGACCGACGCCGTAGATGAAGCCGACCGGCTTGTCCGCAAGCAACGCGCGGGCTTCTTCCTGGTCCAGGGCCGCAAAGCCTCTGGGCTTGTCGAGGTCGGAAGCGATCTTGGCGAGGAACTTATTGCAGGAGAGCCCGACCGACACCGTAATCCCGATGTCGCGCTCCACATTGCGGGCAAACCGCGCCAGCACTTTCGCCGGGATCATGCCGTGGACGCGGGCCGTGCCGCTCAGATCCAGAAACGCCTCGTCGATCGAGAGCGGTTCGACCAATGGCGTCAGCGCCTGCATGGCATGGCGCACCTCGCGCCCGACGCGGACATATTTTGCCATGTCCGGGGAAATCACCACGGCCTGCGGGCAAAGCGCTAAGGCCTTGAACATCGGCATCGCCGAGCGCACCCCGAAGGTGCGCGAGATGTAGCAGGCCGCCGCCACCACGCCGCGCTTGCCGCCGCCGATGATGACGGGCTTATCGGCCAACGCCGGATTGTCGCGCTTTTCCACGGTCGCATAGAAGGCGTCGCAATCGACGTGGGCGAGGCTCAACGCGGGCAGGGCGTGATGCCGCACCAGCCGCGGCGAACCGCAGGCGCCGCAACGCCGCGCCGCGACCTCGAGGTCGGCGAGGCAGTCGCGGCAAAAGCAGCGCGGTCCGTCGAGCTTCGGGGCGGCGACGGTCACGGCACATCGCGCTCCCAGGTTTCGCCCAGCGCCTGGCGTGCCGCGGCGATATTGGTCGGATGCAGCTCGGCCGATTCGGCAAAGGCCTTTACCGTCTGGTCGTCACGCAGCACGAAATCGAGCACGCTGACCAGAAATTGCGGATCGGACGCCGCCTGGCGCAGCGTTTCCGGGCCGATGCCGCTTTCGGCCAGGAACGCGCCCAGCCGCGCGGGCTGGCCGGCGATGAAGGAAAGCGCCTGAATGGCCACGATTTCAGCTACTTCGCGGGCGTTCTGCACACGCTTTGTCATGTACTGCGTTTGCCTTTCCGTAACCTATGGCCTCTACTTTTCCATGAGCATCATGCCCGAGTCTGCCGCAACGTGCTCAAGCAAGTGGAAACCGCTTCGCAGAAAGCACGCAGTTGGGCTTAACAGGTTAGAGCGAATCTGGCGCTAATTTGAGTTCTGCCTTGGCGTTCGACGGGCCGCACCGGCCTGCCACGCCGCGGGGCGTGGAATGGGAGGGACGGGATGGCCAAAACCGTCCTGATCGTGGAGGACAACGAGCTCAATATGAAGCTCTTCCGCGATCTGTTGGAAGCCCATGGCTACCAGACCGCGGGCACCAGCAATGGTTTCGAGGCGCTCGACCTGGTGCGGAAGCTGCGTCCCGATCTCATCCTGATGGACATCCAGCTGCCGCAGGTCTCGGGCCTCGAAGTGACGCGCTGGATCAAAGACGATCCGGAGCTGCGCGCTATCCCGGTGGTCGCGGTCACAGCCTTTGCGATGAAGGGCGACGAGGAGCGCATCCGCGAAGGCGGCTGCGAAGCCTATCTGTCCAAGCCGATCTCGGTCGGCAAATTTATTGAAACGGTACGGCGTTTTATCGGATAGGAGTGTTTCAGTGTCCGCGCGTGTTCTGGTCGTCGACGACATCGCCGCCAACGTCAAGCTGTTGGAGGCCCGGCTGTCGGCCGAATATTTCGACGTGCTGACCGCCGCCAACGGCGCCGAGGCGCTGGCGATCTCAGCGCGCGCCGAATGCGACATCATCCTGCTCGACGTGATGATGCCCGACATCGACGGCTTCGAAGTGTGCCGCCGCTTGAAATCCAATCCGTCCACGCATTTCATCCCGGTGGTGATGGTGACCGCGCTGGACAGCCCGGCCGACCGGGTGCGCGGGCTCGAGGCGGGCGCCGACGATTTCCTCACCAAGCCCGTCTCCGACGTGGTGCTGATCGCGAGGGTGCGCTCGCTGACCCGGCTGAAGATGATGACCGACGAGTTGCGCATGCGCGCGATCACCTCGCTCGAGATCGGCGTGCAGGCGCCGGAGCGGAGCGCCGTTGCCGATGCAGGCAAGGGCGGCCGCATCCTGTTGGTCGACGACCGCGCGTCTTCCTATGAGCGGCTTGCCCCGGTATTGGCCGCCGAGCACACCGTCGACGTGGAGTCCGATCCGGCGGAAGCGCTGTTCCATGCCGCCGAAGGCAACTACGACCTGTTGATCGTCTCGCTGGGCCTGCAGAATTTCGACGGCCTGCGGCTGTGCAGCCAGGCGCGCTCGCTCGAGCGCACGCGCCAGGTGCCGATCCTCGCCATTGCCGATGCCGACAACAACACGCGGCTGCTGCGCGGGCTCGAGATCGGCGTCAACGACTACCTGCTGCGGCCGGTCGACAAGAACGAGCTCCTGGCGCGCGCCCGCACCCAGATCCGCCGCCGCCGCTATACCGACCATCTGCGCGACAATGTGCAGAATTCGATCGAGGCGGCGATCACCGACGGCCTCACCGGGCTGCATAACCGCCGCTACATGGAAAGCCATCTCGGCACGCTCGCCGAGCAGGCCTTTGCCCGCGGCAAGCCGCTCGCGCTGATGATGCTGGACATCGACTTCTTCAAATCGATTAACGACAGCTACGGCCACGATGCCGGCGACGACGTGCTGCGCGAATTCGCGGTGCGCATGCGCAAGTCGATCCGCGGCATCGATCTCGCCTGCCGCTATGGCGGCGAGGAATTCGTCATCGTGATGCCGGAGACCGACCTGCACGTCGCGGGGCTGGTGGCGGAGCGGCTGCGCCGCTCCATCGCCGGCGAGCCGTTCGCGATCCAGAAGGGCGCAACGCGCATTGACGTCACGATCTCGATCGGGCTGTCGACGCTGGAGCGCAAAGGCGAAGCCGTCGCCGACGTGCTGAAACGCGCCGACACCGCGCTCTACCGCGCCAAGCACGACGGCCGCAACCGCGTCGTCGCCGCCGCGGCGTGATCGTATAGCGCGGGAAGCGTTCCCCGGACGCAGCGCAGCGGCGGTTCTTCACGGCCTGGTGCGCTGCAGGGCCGGGGCCGTACCAAGCGCCGCTCTCTCGTCATGCGCGGGCTTGACCCGCGCATCCATCCTCTTTGAAGAGTGTTGCGAAGAGTGATGGATACGCGGGCCTTCGCCTCGCCGAAGCGGCTTGGGCCGCGCAGGCGGGTCAAGCCCGCGTATGACGCGGCGTATGTTGCCGCATTCGTGCGATTTCCGATTCACCTGTCAAACAGCCAAGCTTCTGCATACTCGCGGCGCGAAGCGTCCGAGGTTTGCTGGTCCCTCGCGCGACCTGCGCGAGGGGGGTGGAGCGGCGGGAGGCGCCAGGGGTGTGCGCTACGCACCCCTTAGAGGCGGGAATAACGTACCCA
>Ga0066662_10000622_pt1 | contig 15602 bp, 11 predicted proteins | sample GraSoiAngelo_111_FD_133939 | JGI IMG/M metagenome (GOLD analysis project Ga0066662, IMG submission 133939) | Grasslands soil microbial communities from the Angelo Coastal Reserve, California, USA - 14_0903_12_40cm | ecosystem: Environmental > Terrestrial > Soil > Grasslands | place: USA...
CCAAACGGCTTTAACCGCAGAGAACGCAGAGAGCGCAGAGGAAGGCAAGTAAGGCGCGAATGACGCGAATAGCGCGAATTTACGCGAATTTTTTACGTGCAAGTTTCGCTGATAATTCTTCGCCCCTTGAGACGAATTTGATTGTTAGCAATACAGAGACATGGAGAAAAACGATAAGAATTTGTGGAGGTGATCCGAATATTTACCTTCCCGCCAAAGACAAAGTCTCATCCGCAAATACGGGAGGAAAAGGGAGGTCACGGAGAAGCGCCGAATTCTTTTCGGGTCGCGAAGAATTTGAAACATAGCAATGCAATACAGAGGGCCCACAAAGGTTTCACAAAGGACATAGAGAAAGCACTTAAGAGAAAGTAAAGAGGTTATTTTTTCGTGATCCAGTCCGGAAAGATTCTTCGTGGCCTGAAACGAATTTGATCATTCAGTAGCACAACATCAGGTCAAACATGGTTACATTCTGTGATTTCTCTATTTAATAGCGGATAAGGCTAACTAAATTTTCCTGTCTAAATTTCCTTGACTCAAATCCAGGGTTCCCGTATGCTACGTGCGCTCGTTGACACCCATATGTGGTGCCGGGCATATTGCTCAGGAAAATTTACACCTTACCTTCCCGTTCATTTTGGCAGGCAATTATGAATAGCCTGCTGAACGGCGGAATTCCCGCTCCTCATCTCGAGATTCATGACGACTTGCGATAGCGAGACGGGAGATCTCTGGGCGCGCCAACCAGCAAGCGCTGCCCGGCAGTTATCGCCAATGCCGCCGAAACAAATTTCTGGAGCGCAAGCTTTTCCCGGTCTAAGGATCAGGCAAATACCGGATGTAGCCAAGGAGGATTATCGATGAAAGCAGTCAAGCTCGGTTCGGTTTCAATCTTCATTGCCGCACTGCTGGTAGCAGGAGCGGCCTATGCACAAGTAGTCGACCCTGGCGTTCGGAGCACAACGGGAGTGAATGCCGGCCAACCGCTGGCGTCCGTATCAGCCAACGCAAATGATCTGGCATTTTTCAATGCCGGACTCGCACAGTTCAACGAACACCAGACAGTTACCGGAGATAACCCCGGTCTGGGGCCACGGTTCAACCTTGACGGGTGCGGCGGATGTCACTCCCAGCCGGCGCCCGGTGGTACGAGCCCCAATGCCAACATCTTTCCCAAAGTGGGACCCAATCCCCAAAGCCAAGTCATCGTCAATGGGGTGGTAAGCGGCAACACGAATACCATTCCCTCATTCATCACAGCGACTGGTCCGGTGCGCGAAGCCCGGTTCCCGTTCTTCTTTAACGCCAACGGCACCGCCAACACCGCGAACCCGAACGGCGGAGTGGAGACCTTGTTTACGGTGAGCGGCCGCGCCGATGCCGGCAATTGCAGCCTGCAACAGCCCGGCTTTGCTGCGGCCCAGGCTGCCAACAACCTCATTTTCCGCATTCCCACGCCGGTATTTGGTTCGGGCATGATGGCCAACATTGACGACTCAACCCTGTTGATCAATCAAGCAAACAATGCCAATAACTCGTTCGGTGTTGCCGGAACGTTCAACCACAACGGCAATGACGGCACCATCAGCCGCTTCGGCTGGAAGGCGCAGAACAAGTCACTGCTGCTGTTTGCCGGCGAAGCCTACAACGTGGAAATGGGTATCACCAACGAAATCTTCCAGCAAGACCGGCCACTGCCGGGAGAAGACGGTAATGGCGGCAGCGGCAACCTTGGTTTACCGGCCAACTGCCTGAACCTGGCACAGATCGGCTACCCGGAAGACATCACGCATTCCAATGGGACCAACGCGGCCAGTTCGTCCAGTGATATCACCTTGTTTAAGGTCTTCATGGAGGATCTGGCGCCGCCTAGCCTTCCACCACTGTTCCGGGCGGCTCAACTTCAATTGCCAATGGCCGTGCCCTGTTCAGCTCCGTTGGCTGCGCAGTCTGTCACACAACATCGCTCAAAACACAGCCTTCGCGGTTGACTGCGGGTTTGAGCAATGCCACTGCAAACCTGTTCTCTGATCTTGAGATTCATCACATGGGTACGGGCTTGGCGGATAACGTGTCCCAAGGCGGGGCCGGCGGAGACCAGTTCCGCACAGCGCCGCTGTGGGGAGTAGGGCAGCGCATCTTCTTCCTGCACGATGGCCGCACCAGCAGCCTCATTACGGCTATCAATGCTCACGGCAGCAATGGTTCTGAGGCCAACACCTCGCTGAACACTGCCGCCGCGTTGAGCCTCAGCCAGCAGCAGGACCTGATCAATTTCCTGCGCTCGTTGTAGTTTCTGTTTTTTTCAGGCGAGATCACAAATGTGATCTCGCCTTCTTTCACACACAACATAGCGCGGCAGGCCGCACCCAAACGGCAAAACCTTTGCAACACAGAGGAACAGAGTAAGCAGAGGCAATAAGAATCACAACCTTAACCACGGAGACACGGAGAACACTGAGACACGGAGAAAAACGATAAGAATTTTGTGGAGGTGATCCGATATTTACCTTCCCGCCAAAGGCAAGTCTCATCCGCAAATGCCTCTGGAAAAAGGAAGGTTGCGGAGGAGGATCGCTGGAATTTTTCTTCTCAGACCGCGAAGAACTTCAGGATTTACAGTTTAGAGGAAGCCGAGTTAGTTAGTTCTCGTTTGTTATTGGACAGTGTTCTGAAATCCTCAGACTTGGGAGGAACGCAGCTATGCAGTCGGGATGTTGGCGACTACTCATTATTGTTACGATGTGCATGCCATGGATGGCATGGGGCCAGCTTATTCAGGGAACTCCGGAACAGAGTCCGCCGATCCAGGCTGTTACTCCTAGTGGCGGAGATTTTTCTGATGTTACAAAGCCTGATCCGAAGAATATAGTGCCGAAGGACACTATTATCATCAAGGGCGCGTGGTCAAGCGCCAGCGATTCCAAAATCCCAGTGCCGGAAGGCAGCAGCGTAAGCAACAACATCTTCACGGATCCTTATTTCGGCATCAGCTATCCTCTGCCTCCCGATTGGGTGCAAAAGTACACTCCACCGCCGCCATCAGATACGGGAAGATATGTGCTGTCGCAAATCAGCCGGGCTGATACTTACAAAGGCGAAGCCAGAGGCAGTATTTTGTTCACCGCCCATGATATGTTTTTTACCCCGGTGCCTGCGGCCAATGCGCGGCAATATGTAAATTACACCAAGAACCACCTGCCGGAAGATTATCAACTCGAGTTGAAGCCGACCCAGACGACAATTGCAGGCCAGCCCTTCACATTCTTTGCCTATTGGTCTGTGGTGGCCCAACTGCACTGGTATGTACTGGCCACGGAGATTCGCTGCCATACGGTGGAGATCGTATTGATGAACCATGACCCGAAGGCTCTGGAAGAGCTGGTGGGGGATATGGACAAGAAAATGAAACTGCCGGTAGAGGCCAGCTCTACTGGTGGAACCGGAGGCGGCAATGTTCCTGTGTGCCTCAAGGACTATGCCCAGGGTGAGAACGTAGCTGAACGGGTTGATCCTGTGCTTACGGTACAAAGGTATAACGCAATCCCGGTGCGCATCATCATTAATAAGGAAGGCAAGATCAGGTATATCCATTTTCTCAGCGCCTATCCTGAGCAGGAAAAGACGATCACGGATGCTTTGAAGCAGTGGAAGTTCAGGCCTTATGAGAAAAACGGGCAGCGGCTGGAAGTGGAAACCGGCCTCATGTTTGGACGCCCCTCACTTCCGGTAGCTCCGGCCACGCCGGCGACAACCGATTGAAGTTTTCCTGCATGGATGGCGCACCACCATCCATGTGATGTTTTAGCCACAGATCAAACAAGGCGCGCCAGAGTTCCGCGCCCTCTCTCAGGTTTGTGGTTTCGGGCGAGGCATAAAAGTGTCTCGCCCAATTTTTTCGTGCGAAACCGGCTTACGCATTTCTTAAGCGCTCTGGCGGGACACAGCATCCTGCTGTGCCCTTACGCAAATCTTCGCTACTCAAATGTCTAGCTTTGTAGCCCAGAAGCACATCACCAGGATGCATCTGAGCGGATCTGCTGTCGCAAGGAGAGGTCTTGGCCAGGCGCTTCCGAGGTCTTCGCAGCGAGCCTAACAGCTCTTACGATGCGGTGGTGATTGGTGCGGGTGTAGGCGGCCTGGTGTGCGCCAACCTGCTGCTCCGCGCGGGCATGAAGGTGCTTCTGGTGGAGCAGCACTCCCTGGTGGGGGGCTATTGCAGCACGTTTCGCCGCAACGGTTATACCTTTGACGCGGCCACTCATTTTTATCCGCTGCTGGGCAATCCTGCGACGATTACCGGCTCTCTGCTGGCGGACCTGGGCATCACAACCGAATGGGTCAAGATGGACCCGGTGGATTCCTTCCACTTCCCCGACGGTTCGCGGTTCGCGGTTCCAGCCAGCTTTGATACTTACCTGCAAAGGCTCAAACAGGAATTTCCCGCCGAAGCCCATAATATTGACACGTTCTTTTCTCTCGTCCGGAAAACCTATCTCATCGGCCTGGTTCATTATTTTCGCAATGTAGCCACGGACCGCATTGTTCCCTACCAGCACCTGACCATTCGCGACGTGCTGGAAAGCCACTTTACCGATCCCAAGTTGAAGCTGCTGCTTACCGGGGACATTGGCCATTGGGGTTCACCGCCTTCGCGCACCTCGTTTGTCTTCGACTCCATGCTGCGCCTTGCCTACTTTCTGGGAAATTACTATCCACGCGGGGGATCGCAGGTGTTTGTCGACGAACTGGCCCAGCGCTTCGAGGAAGGCGGCGGGCACATCCTGATGAATACCAACGTGCGGCGTATTCATATTCATAATCACAGCGCACGCGGAGTTGAGATCGAGACCGGAAGCCTGCGCCACCGCGAGAGAAAACACATTTCCGCCGGTGTAGTGGTCTCAAATGCCGACCTGCGGCTGACACTGGAGCGAATGATCGGTCCGGAGTTGCTCGATCCTGATTACCTGGGGGGGATCAGGCAGCTTCGCACCTCCATGCCATGTTTTCTGCTGCACATCGGGCTGAAAGACATTTCTCTCGAAGAGTTGCGAAGGGCGGAGGGATATCACTGGAGTTCCTGGGACGCAGAAAACGTGGCAACCCAGGCCTTCAAAGTCTTTCTGCCGACGGTGTTCGATCAGGGGCTCGCGCCTCCGGGCGGGCAGATCATTATTGTGCAGAAGGTCACCAGGGTTGATTTTGACAATGTTGAAGACTGGAGCGCGCACAAAGCTGCCATCGAAAACTGGATTCTCGGTTCACTGGAGCGCTGCATCCCCGGCCTCTCCAGCAAGATCGTGGTCAAGCTGAGCGCCTCAGCGCAGACCTCATACCGGTACACGCTCAACCATCACGGCGCGATGCTGGGCTGGGAGATGTCGCCGGACCAGCTTGGAGAGCATCGCCCTGGAATTCAGGGGCCCTTCAAGAACCTTCATTTTGTTGGACATTGGGCGCAACCCGGTGGCGGCATCACTCCGGTGATGATTTCCGCCGTGCGCGCCGCCAGACAGATTACAGAAAGCACGGCAGTTCCCATAGGGTCGATACACAGCAGCCAAAATCTACCACAGAGACACAGAGATACGGAGGCGCAGTGTAGTGGAGTAAGAGCCGATTTTCTTGCCGCTGATTAACGCTGAAAAACGCTGAAAAACAAACCTAACCACAGATCGACACAGACAAACACAGATTTTGATAAGCAAATGACAGACATCATTCTGATTGCTAATGCTCGCCGCTCACCGACTGCTGAACTGCAAAGAGCGCTTGGCGATGTGCGGCTGATGAGCCCCCAAGATTTTTACGCATCTCATGCGGCTGATCGAGAACAGAGCTACATCTACTTGCCCACGGCTGACGGCACTCTGCCCGATTCAGCTGAAACTCAGCGCGTATTGCAGCATGCAGCGCAGGTATCAGCCGGACGATTTGTCCTGCTGTCCAGTGCATTCGTTTATGGCATTGGGCCGGGCAGGCAGGCGCTGGTTTGGGAAGATTACTCCCTTCCGGGTTGCGAGTCGCAGAAGATCTGCGAACAGTGGAGATCGCTGGAATCGCTGGCTGTAAAATTATTGAGCGGCGGGACAATCCTGACTGTTCTCAGGGTTTGTCCGGTTGCAGAGCCGTCTGTGTTCCCGGCGCGCTTGCTCTCCCATGGCTGGACAACCACCCTTCCGGGACATGATCCTGTCTTTCAATTCCTGAGCGTGGCAGATCTGGCGCGTGCCATACTTTGCGTGCTGGAACGGCAAGCCTGCGGGACATTCAATGTTGCGCCTGACAATGTAGTGCCTCTGCATCAGGCAGTGAGGATTCTGGGCAGCATACGTCTTCCCTTCCCGCGCACGCTGCAACGTATCACCCGTGGGGCAGAGTGCCTCGAATACCTGCGCTATTCCTGGAGCATCTCCGGCGAGAAGATGAAGCGCGAACTTGGATTTGTACCGCAGAACTCGAGCGTGACAGCCCTGCTGCAAATGCGCGGAGGTGAAGCCGAGACAAAACAAGCTGCCGGGTTCGACCTGTTTGGCATGGACAAAGATTACATCCGGTTCTACGGCAAGACGCTGTTCAAGTTTCTCAGCGAGTTTTACTGGCGCATTGAAGATAGAGGAATGGAATATATTCCTGCCCAGGGCCGCGCGCTGCTGGTGGGAATGCATCGCGGCTTCATGCCGTTCGACGGCGTAATGGCGCTGCACACCATCGTGAAAAAGATCGGCTGGTATCCACGCTTTCTCATCCATCCTGGCTTATTGAAGTTTCCGTTCCTGGCCAACTTCATGACCAAACTCGGTGGCGTGGTGGCCTGCCAGGAAAGCGCGGATCATGTTCTTGCCAGCAACGAGTTGCTGGGAATCTTTCCTGAAGGAATTCACGGCGCGTTCTCACTGTACCGTGACGCATACAAGCTGCAAGGCTTTGGCCGGGATGCCTTCGTCAAACTGGCGTTGCGCCACCAGGCCCCGATTGTGCCCTTTGTGACAGTCGGCAGCGCCGAGATTTTTCCCATTGTCGGCAAGATCAAGTCAAGGCGCTGGACCCGTTATGCCGGATGGCCATTCATTCCCATCACGCCTACGTTTCCTCTCGCGCCGGTGCCGTTGCCTTCCAAGTGGCACACGCAATTTCTGCCGCCCATCAGCACCGAGCAGTATGGGCCGGAGGCGGTAGAAGACCGCGCGGTAGTGAGAGCGATCAGCCGCGAGGTACGCATGGCAATGCAGCAGGCCGTAGACGACATGCTGGCGCGGCGCAAGTCTGTTTTCTTCGGATCAATTTTCGAGCGGAGCCAAGATGAGGGCCAAAGCAAGCCTCTCCCGGTTTAAGAACGTTTTTTTCACCGTGGCTCGCCACGCTGTTCTGCACATCGTCCACCAGCGGGCCGCGCGATGGCCCCGCCTCGCCCGCCGGATTCCGGGAACTCGTTTGTCAGGCCCGAGAAGGCTTCGTCTGGCCATTGAAGAGATAGGCGGCACCTTTATCAAGTTCGGGCAGATGCTGGCCATGCAGTCTGACCTTATGCCCCTGGAATATTGTGCCGCGCTTTTCAGCCTCTTCGACCAGGTGCCTGCCTTTCCTTATTCAGACGTGGAAAAAACTTTTCTGGAGGACCTGCAGCGGCGTCCACAGGAAGTTTTTGATCAGTTCGACCCTGCTCCCGTCGCTACAGGCTCTATCGGGCAGGTTCACGTCGCAATGTTGCAGGGCAAGAAAGTTGCGGTGAAGATCAGGCGGCCAACCATTCTCAGCGATTTTGACGCCGATATCGCAACACTCCGCTTTACGGTTGGCACGGTGAAGCTGCTGCGTATCCGTTCTCTCTACTGGATCGTTGCTCCGACGGAAGAATTCATTGCCTGGACCCGGGAAGAACTCGATTATCGCCGTGAAGCCCACTACATGGATGAACTGGGCCACAACGCCAAAGACAATGCGCAGGAAAAAGTTCCGGCGGTTTTCTGGAGTTGCACCACCACGCGCATACTCACGGTGGAGTTTCTGGATGGGATTACCATCTCAGAGTATCTGCGGCAACGGGAAGCCGGGAAAGTACCGGCTGCCAGTCCCGACTTTGATCCAGGGATTTACGGTGCGCGTCTCATCGACAATTTCCTCGGCGACGCTTTCCGCCATGGCATGTTTCACGCGGATTTGCATCCCGGCAATCTCATGATCATGCCCGGGAATGTGGTTGGATATATCGACTTCGGCATCTCGGGGATCTTAAGCCGTTACTCGCGGCGCCACCTGATCTCGATGACATTGGCTTATGCGCGTGGAGACATCGAAGGCATGTGCGAAGCTTTTTTCCGCATCACCACCTTCGACAAGAAGGCGGACACGGGCTCCTTCCATCGCCAACTGAAGGAATTATCGAGCACCTGGTACGGCGCAGACAAAAGCGAAAGCCGCCTGCGCAAGAGCATTACTTCAATCATGCTTGAGCTGCTGCTGCTCTCCCGTGCAAGTGGTATCTGGCCACAGCGGGATGTCATTAAATACATTCGCTCGGCCATTGCGTTAGATGGGTTGATGAAGACCCTTTCACCGGGACTGGATATCGGCCGCCATCTCGAAGAGGCATGCGAGCGCCACATCAAGCGCGATGCATTCCGCAGCCTGGTCTCGCTGGAAACGCTCTCCGGCTGGTTCGGCGGCAATGTCCGCCTGGTTCGGGATGGTTTCCTGCGCACTTTCGCCATACTGAGGAGAGCTGGCGCAGGCACACCGCCGGCATCTGCTTCCTTTGCCGCAAACTCGAAGACTCCGGCACGCAAGGGAGGCGCGTGGCCACTGCACGTCTTATGGATCGCTGTCTGCCTGGCAGCCATTTGGCGGCCGCAGAGACTGACTCCTCTGCAACTTGCCATTCCTCTGGTGCTGGTGCTCGCACTGGTGGCGTGGCAAGCGCTGCGACATCCGCGATCCTCCGCCAGCGAGGCTTCCAGTACCCAACCATGATGCGCCGCTGGACACATCGCCGCCCACACAGGCCCGCCGCGAGTACGCGCACCGCCAGCGGCACTGCAGCGCTTTCCGGCAACCATCTGGCCATGGAACAGCATGCCCGGCAGGCGCGCCAGCATTTGCAGGAACTGGGACCAGCACATTCGTGTCTTGCTTTGTATCTGGCTTCGCGTCTGGACGCCCTGCCGGCGGAATACTGCCGTGAGTTTGCCCTGGCTCCTGATTCTTCTCAGGTACTTCCCCCGGCCCAGGTGCATGAAATTCTGGGGCAGGAATTGGGAGCACAGTTTGACCGGGTCTTCGCGGAATTTGATTTCCTTCCCTTTCAATCCACGCTGATCGCCCAAAGCCATTATGGGCGACTCAGAACCGGCGCTGAGGTTGTCGTCATTTTGCTGCATCCTTTCTGGTATGGATTGCAAAACAAGATTGTCCCGGAATTTCTGAATGTCACGGAGATTGAGGCGCTATTCGGCGGCCTGTTGCCCTTCGATGTGCTGACTGATTTCAGCACTGCGCTTGGGCGTAAGGCCGACCTGGCGCTGACGAGAGAAGCCCTGGAGTTGCTGGCGCGGGATAGCGCATCGTTTGAATTCCTTTTTTCGCCCCGGACTTTTGCTGAACTCTCAACCGCGAAGCTGTTGACCATTGAGCGGCTCCAGGCGCCCTCTCTGCTCTTCCAGCATCAGGACAACGGGGCGCGCCGTCTTTGTCACGTGTGGCTGCAACAGGCTGTGCATGGCCGCTGCTTTCCTGTTGATCTGCAGATGCACAATATTTATGTGCTCGAGGACAACAGGATTTCTTTCCTCGGTTGCGAATTTGTCGGGCTCCCCAGCAGCACCAGGGAAAATCTTTCAAAGTATCTGGGCGCCTTGATGGCAAATGATCCCGATACAGCCGCCATGTATCTGCTGCGCGAAATGGCGCCCCGCCACGCACACCACAAAATCGATACTGAGCTGTTTCGTACGAATTTCCGGCAGGCCGCCTACTTTGGGATGCTGGAGCCCATCCTGGGCACAGACAGCAATGCGCTGGCGCAGCTTGTCTTCCAGCACTGGAAGACCGCACTGGACCATGGCTATGTTCCGCAGCCACACCTGCTCTGCTTTTATCGCGGCCTGTTTTCTGTGGCGAAGATCGCCAAGCAGCTTTCGCCCAATATCGACGCGCTGCACGAAGGCATGGAGGAGTTTCAGACTAGTGATGTCTTCGGGCAGATGCGCGAACTCATGGACTGGCGCTACTGGTATGAGAATACCGATAAGTTCGCTTCGGCCATGGCGCACCTGCCCCGCACTCTGGATGACGCGCTCAACCATGCTTCAGCACTGCCGCTCGACAACATGATGCAGCCGCCTTCCAGCCGGGAGCCTGTGCACACGAGATATTCTCCGGGCGACTTCATCATTTTACTGGTGCTGCTGATCCTGATTCTGCAACTGCCTGTCTCGCCAGGATGGTCAGGCAAGATTACGCCTCTGGTGCTCATGCTGGCAGGGGTTGTTGTGTTGTTGAAGAAACAGTGAAAGTCTTTTACCACAGCGTGGCGAGCCACAACCAAAACCTTTTACCGCAGAGGACGCAGAGGAAGCAAAATCGACCACGGAGACACTGAGGCACGGAGAAATACGGGGAAAGATAAACCTTACCGCTGATCCACGGCAAGCCGTGCCAAGTGACGCTGATGGAATTGGTCAGCGCTGATCAACAGGAATGATTGAGGAATTTATGAATGAGACGGGCACGATGACATTGGAGACAGCCGCAACCGATGTGCTGCAAGAGGCACAACAAGATCTGGCTTCCGGTATTGAACATGCCTTTTCCTCCAGCTTCCCGGAACACGACTGCCGGTTGGAAACCATCGGTCAGCCCCTTCCTGATTTTGTTCGTGGCACGTATTACCTGAACGGTCCGGCCCGCTTCGGCGCTGGCGAGTTTTCCTGGCGTCACTGGCTCGATGGCGATGGAATGGTTTCTGCCCTGCGTTTCGAAAAAGAAATGATCCGGGTGCGCAGCCGCTACGTTCGCAGCCGCAAGTTTCAGGAAGAACAGAACGCCGGACGTCCTTTGTTTCGCACCTTCGGCACTGCATTTCCCGGCAGCCAGCTCAATCGCGCCCACAACGGTCTCGAATCTCCGGTGAACGTGAGCGTCTATCCGTTTGAGGGGCGGCTGCTGGCCTTTGGTGAACAGGGTTTACCTTGGGAGCTTGATCCGGAAACGCTGGAGACTCGCGGACAATTCACCTTCGGCGGCCGCCTGAATGACGCCAGCCCGTTTTCAGCTCACCCCAAGTTCGATGCCGAGACTGGTGAGATGTTCAACTTCGGCATATTCTTTTCCGCGCAGACACCGCGCCTGTACTTCTATTGTCTACAAAATGGAGAGATGCGTTACCGTAAATCTGTGCCTCTTGAGTATCCGTGTTCAGTCCACGACTTCAGCATCAGCAGCAATTACGCCATCTTCTATTTAAGTCCATACCTCCTGGATATCAACGGCCTGCTGAAGGAAGGAAAGACGGTGATGGAGTCGCTCCGGTGGGAGCCCGAGCGAGGCAGCAGGTTACTCGTCCTGGATCGCAAAACCGGTGAACCGATTATTTCCCTGCCGGTAGGAAATCGCCACTGTCTGCACCTGATTAATTCATTCGAGCAAGGCGAGCGCCTTATCGTGGATGTGGTTGAGTATGATGAGCCACTTTATGGTTACTACCAACCCATCCCGGATCTGTTCAGCAATGTCTCGCAGGGTGGGCCTGTACGCTTGGTTATAGATCTGCAATCGCGAGAGATCATCGAGCGAATCGCCCTTGACTACCTCAAGGCTCCCGATTTTCCAGCTACTGACCCCCGCCGTGCCATGCATTCGTATGACGAACTCTGGATGCTGGGAATTTCCACAACCGGACGCCCCGGCAGAAAGTTTTTCGACCAGTTAGTCCATGCGCGCTGGGACCAGCACAGCGTTGGGGACATTTATCAATGCCCGCCGATGCGCTACCTGGGCGGCGAGCCTGTCTTCATTGGCGAGCCCGGCTCGGGAAACGGAGTCGTGATCTGCCAGGAATTCGATGCCGCTGCCCGAAAAAGCTCGTTCCTGGTATTCGAGGCAGCCAGGGTTGCCCCTGGCCCTGTAACCCGGATTCCGCTGGATGACCTCCTGTATCTTGGCTTCCACGCAGGCTTTAGGTTCGGATAGTGTCTTCCTGGAGTGCCAGCCTCGATTTTTACCCGCTTCGCAAATAAGAAATTGGCTGCTGTCTACCTCGATGGGTCTATGTGTATTCAGAACCGAGGTATGTAGCTGAAAGCACAGGGACAGCAGACTGCAAGCTCAGAAAGGAGCAGGTATGATCCGTGATCTTACCAAGTCCACAATTAGTTTTTCATGGGCGCTATCACTGCTGGGAATAAAGCAGGCAGCGAATCTCTTCCGGCCGGGGCAGCAGCGCAACGGTGATTCGCTGGGGCACGTCACGCAAGCGACCGTAGATCAACTGGACGATTCGATGAGGGGCATCTTTCGTACAGGTGACAACCTGCAGGCTCAGGCCGTTGACTTGGCATTTGCATCTTTGAACCCCATCAACTGGATTAATCCCGGGAACTGGATGCGTTCGGCTTTCGGCCAGCAGGGCGGGAACGGCCAGCGCAATGGAGGCGGCGGGGGCCAGCAGCAGTACGGGTCCATGTACGGAAACGGCGGACAAGGCGCAGGCTGGCAGTCTTATCAGAATGGACAGCAAGGCATGGGCCAGCAAGGGTATCAGAACGGGCAACAAGGCCAGCAATCCTATGGAGGCAGCACGCGCGGCGCGGGATCTTACTACCAGACAGGACAAGGCAGCGCCACCGATGCAGCTTTCGCGTTGCTGAACCCACTCAACTGGCTCAACCCGAACATGTGGTTTGGCGGTGGACGCTCCGGTGGAAACTGCGGCTGCGGTCAAGGTCAATGGCAAGGACAACGCGGATCAGGGACAGGACAAGGCGAGAGCCAAGGCATGTGGCAGGCTGGTGCGGGAATGGGGCAAGCAATGGGACAGGCCGGCGCCGCCATGGGACAAACAATGGGGCAGGCTGGTGCAGCTATGGGTCAGGCGATGGGGCAAGCCGCTTCCATGTTTACGCCCGGAATGCAGGGGAACGGCGGAAACAATGCGGGCGCACCCGCAGGCAACAGCAGTGCTGCGGCCGGTTGGGGATCAATGCCCGGTGGCAGTTGATGAAGGGGATCGCTTACAAGGACTTGCAGCAGGTAAACAGCAATCGTGCTGAGGCCGGTTTCGACTGAAAACTCTTGACTCTGAATATTTCACAAATGGCGTTTCCTGATGCGTCATCGGTCATGGTTTCTCGCACAAACTTCAAGATGAGTGTGCCAGACCGTGACATAGTTGAAGTACTCGATATTCTGACGAAAGAGGCGCAGAACCAGCTTGGCTTCAACGAGCAGGCAATCTTCTCCTTGGGCGATGGCCTTCAGCGCGTTGTGGTCGATGGTGTATTCAATCTGCTCAGGCCGCAAACCTGGGCTCCTGACAATGTCCTGCGGCTGAGTTTCCGCATTGCCCAGCAGCTTGCGCGCACTTCAGAGTTGTTTACTTCTCCCCAGGGCGCGAATCTGGCGTGGCAGGAGCTGCGCAACAAGGTTGAAGTTTTTGTGCTGGTGAGCAATCTCGAATCCATACTGGGTCTTTCCGGCAATCAGTTCCTGCCTTTGCCGGAACTGGTAGAGAAGGCTTACAGTCTGCCTGCATTTCAAGCTCTATGGGCAGTAGAGGGAATGGGCCAGTATTACACCAACCTGTATTGGCAACTGCACGGTCCACCCAGAGGTTTGCTGCGTGAAGAAAATGCGCATGTCCCCGACGCAAGCCTGCTGATGCTTCATGCAGGCATGGGTCTGTTTTTCGCGAATTACCTGCTCGGAGCAGGAACGCCCACACTGGTCACCGGATCTTCCCCCACGGAATTTCGCGCTGTGATCCAGGAATTTGTGAGGCTCGCCAGGGAGAATGCGCGGGAAGGTTATTTAGGTCCGGTCATCGAGTCTTTGGGACTGGTCACGCGCGATTTTTATCCGGACATGGTGGGCAGTGTAGATGGCGCGCTGCGGCAGGTGGCGCCGGAACTTCTCGGCTATTACTGGCACGGCGTGGGACGAGCGCTGTACTTCTCACGCCGCTATTTTCTGCCGGTATTGAGCACCGTGTGGACAGGTGTAGACAATGAAGCGGAAACGGCCCCGGAACGGGAGAGCGCTATGGCCGGGCTGACTTGGGCGGTTGTCCTGGTCAACATGCGCCAGCCGGAAATCATGGAAGGCGTGCTTCGCACCTATATAGAAGATTCGCCGCTGCAGAATGGTTTTGCCAATGGGGTCGCGTCTTCGCTCATCATGCGCCAGGACACAACTCCAGACGCGCCGTTTATCTCGTCATTCTGCCGCTACCAGCCCGTAACCCAGCGGCAGTCCGAATCATGGGAGCAGCTTGTCGCGCGTCCCTGCACCCAGGGATTGAATCGCTTTTACCCCGTGCTCAAGCAGCATCATGCGTTGGGAGAGGTATTCCGGTACCAGGATCTGGAAGAGCTGGCCTGCCGGCTTGAAACCGGGAATGGAGTAGCTGCACGGAATTAGTGGAATACGAATGGATGATCGCAGCGGGACCAATGGGATGAACGACGATCAGGGCTCCAGCAACATGGTGCGCGTGTTCGGCCAGTTGCTGATGCTGCCGATCGCCGCCCTGGTTTATGGCATGGACATGCTGATCAAGACCATGCAGGAGATGCAGAAGGTCACCAACCAGGGCATGCAGGTGGTTACCGGACCGGGTGTGCGTCCGGAGACCTCTGCTGAAGCGCAAACGAATTCTGCAAACACCTATGCAACCGCCAATGCAACACAGAACGAGGAGGAAAAACTCTTGAGCTACGACAACAACAATGGAAATGGATTGGACAAAAACCTGCGGGACGACATGTTGAAGCTGGTGCGTTACAAGATCCTGTTTGTAAAACGCGAGTACGAGCATGCCTTTCCCGAGCAGGAAGACCTGGTCTACGACAACATGGACGGCAATGCTTTTACCGCCTGGAAAGTAGCGGAGTTCATCCAGGAACTCGCGAAGGTAAAAGACGAAACCACAGCCGAAGGGCGGGCGGCTGTGGGTATCCGGCTGCCGCACAAGTGGAAACATTATCCCGGCGAGAAGTACACCTTCCAGGGCTACCTCACCGGGTTTCCGCCTGAAGACAAAAAGTACCTGCGGGTCTTCTACCAGGTGCTGGAGAGATACCCACGCGAGAAATTCCGCCACGACGAGCGGCAGATCGAGGTGCTGGAAGAGATTCGCGACAAGATAGGCGCAAAACCGGCATCTGCACGGGAGGATTGATTCCTTAGATCTCCGGGCCGGCTGATCGTGTTTTCTTCCGACGACAGGATTGGTGTCCGCCCGAATCACCTCTGCATTGAATACTGATGGTGGTAATTGCAGGTTGATCCAATCCGTGGACCTCGTGATTTTGCTCAGGAGGCCGATGGCCCAGGCATGGCGGTGGAAGAGCTTGTTAAGTCAATCAACCGGCTCTCCTGGGCCA
>Ga0066662_10000623_pt1 | contig 15594 bp, 13 predicted proteins | sample GraSoiAngelo_111_FD_133939 | JGI IMG/M metagenome (GOLD analysis project Ga0066662, IMG submission 133939) | Grasslands soil microbial communities from the Angelo Coastal Reserve, California, USA - 14_0903_12_40cm | ecosystem: Environmental > Terrestrial > Soil > Grasslands | place: USA...
GGACTTCTTCGCGGCGTTGGGCCTGGGTGGCAACGACCGACGAATCCACCTGGGAGACACGCACGGCGTCGTAATGGTCGCCATCCAAGCGCTCCACCGCCGCGTGCAGAAGCTTGAAGCCGAGCTCGCCGCGCTCAAGGCGTCAGGTGACGATCTCGAGCGATAGCGGCCTCGACGAGGCGACGGCGCAGTCGGTCCTTGCGCGGCTCGAGAAGGACAACGGCCTCCCGGCTGAAACGGGAAAGCGCTGCCTGCGGGAGCTCCTCAGGTTCCTGGACCTCGCGGCGGCGATGAGGGCGAACGGCGATTTCCGGCCGCTCGTCCCGTCCGCGAACGTCGACGCGGCGTGGCACGCGTTGATCCTCCATACGCGGCCATACATGGAGCTGTGTGAACGCAGGTACGGCGAGTACCTCCACCACGATGTCACGCCGCCGGCCGACCGCGTCGCCGTACGAGAGCTGTTCGACTACCTGCGTACGCGTGTGCTGATGGAGAAGCGCTATGGGACCCTGGACGAGGACCTCTGGCCGCTTCCGTGAGCGGCTCGGAGCGGCCCGACCCAGGGGCTGAGGCGCCGCCCAGGCGTCTGTGCCTGGTCGGCAAGTACCCGCCGATTCAGGGTGGCGTCGCCGCACAAACGTATTGCGCTGTCCAAGCCCTCTCCGCCCGCGGCTACGAGGTCGACGTCGTCACCAACGCGCGGGAGGCCGAGCCCGAGCTTCGCCAGCTCATGCTCTCCGAAGACGAGGAGCGGTTGCTCGCTGGGGCGGCTCGCATCCACTTCACGAGTCCGCTCACGGACGACGCGTACGTCCCGTGGACGAACCCGTACGCGTCGAAGCTGCTCGGGCTGACCCTCTCCGCGGTCGAGCGGTCGAACAGCGAGGCGATCGTCGGGTGGTATCTGGAGCCCTACGCGCTCGTCGCGGCGACAGCTGCACGCATCACCGGGCGTCCGGCGATGTTGATCCACGCGGGGAGCGACCTGGGCGGGCTCGCGCTGCACGACGACCTGGCGCCCGCCTACCGCTGGAGCATCGGCTCGGCCGACAGGATCCTGACCCATCCGCTGCTGATTCCGCGGCTGCTCGCGCTCGGCGGCCGCGTCGAGCAGTTCGTCTTTCCGGCGGCCTCTCGCTTGCCGCCGTACTTCCGCGACCCCGCCTCCCCGCTCGACGTGCAGCGCTACCACAGCGCGGCGATCGCCCGGGATCTCGCCGATTGGGCTCCATCGCCTCCGACCGTCACACCGGCGCTTGACCCGGAGCTGCCCACGATCGGCGTGTACGGGAAGGTCGATGTGGCGAAAGGCTCGTTCGACCTGCTCGCAGCTCTGAGCGAGCTGGCGTCCGAGGGCGTCGAGTTCAACTTCGTCGCCGCGGTCGGCGGCCATCGCGAAAGCTACGGACGCTTCCTCGACCTCGTCTCGAGCGACCGAGCTCTCGGACGGCGGACAACCGCCCTCCCATTCCTGCCGCCTTGGCGCGTCCCCGAGCTGCTCGCGGCCTGTGACGTCGCGTGTTGTCTCGAGCGACGCTTTCCGATCAGCTTCCACAGCTCGAGCCTGCCGGCCGAGATCGCCACCTGTGGAGTGTGCCCGGTCTGCTCGCATGAGGTGATTGCACAACGTGCCGGCGACCGCGTCCACGGCGAGACCTGCATCGAGGTGCACGACCCGGAAGATCACGGAGAGCTGACGAACGCGCTGCGCTGGGCCATCACGAACCGCTCGGCTGCTCGGGAGATCGGCCGGCGCGCACGCTCGGCCGAGCTCGAGGTCCAGGGCCGCTTCAGCTCGAGCAGTGGCGTAGCCGAGGCGATCGACGACTGGGTCGCGACGGCTGTCCCGCGGCGTCCCATTCGCTCGGCTTAGCGCGTCGGCGCGGCGGAAAGGTCGCGGCCGGGCGAGAACGTCCGCATCAACGCCGACCGCGCGAGCCAGGACGTGATGTACCGGTGACGGTACGGCTGCCCGTCTGCCGCGCCCCACGCCCGCCCGTAGGTTCGCCCCAGTCGAGAGATTCGGGAGGCGCGATGTCGGACACAACTCGTGGTAACCGCGGCGGGCGGGCACCCGCGGCAGCGGCAAGGGCCGCAATGCTGGCGGCGGCTGCGTTGCTCGTCGCCGCCGGATCGGCGCACGCCGATGGCATCGGCACGGCGACTTTCACCGATCCTGGGCAGCATTCCTTCACCGTGCCGGCGGGCGTCACGCGCGTGACCGTGACCGCGGTTGGGGGGCGCGGTGGGTCCGGCTGCTTCGGCTGGGACGGAGGGCGCGGGGCCGCACTGACCGCGACTCTGCCCGTGTCTCCCGGCGAGGTGCTGGCGGTCGGCGTCGGCGCGGCCGGCGCGGATTGCACCTTGGCCCAAGTGACCGGCGGCGGTGGCGGCGGCTACTCCGACGATTCCCGCTTCGCAGGTGGCGGCGGGGGCGCGTCCGCCGTCACGGCGCCGGTCGTCCCCGGGTTCACGTCGGTCCTGCTCGTTGCGGGCGGCGGCGGCGGTAGCGGCGCGCTCGAGGACGCCGGGACGGGCGCCGGCGGCGACGCCGGTTCGAGCGGAGGCGACGGACCTTCCGGCGCCCACGGCGGGCAGGCGGGGTCGGCGACGGCGGGCGGCGCGGGCGGCGCGAGTGACGCCCCGAACAACGGGCCCGGTTTCGCGGGCACCGCCGGTCAGGGCGGAAACGGCGGCGGCGATTCGTTCACGCCCAACGGCGGTGGCGGCGGCTACTTCGGCGGCGGCGGTGGCGGCGGCGGCTACTTCGACGGCAGCGGCGGTGGTGGTGGCGGCTCCAGCTACGCGTCTCCGATCGACTCCAACGTGCAGGGCCCGACGCCGACGTTCACGCAGTCGGAGGTCTCGATCGCCTACGCGGCCCCGACAGCGGACCTCGCCGGCCCGGGGCTGAGCGGCGGCGCGTACGCGTTCCCCGGCACGCAGCCGCTCGCGACGGCCGGCAAAGCGGAGGTGTTCACGCTGACGAACAACGGCTCCGCGCCGCTTCAGGTCTCGGGCGTCGTCGTCGGCGGCGCGAACCCCGATGACTACCTCGTCGACAACCGCTGCCAGGATCCGGTGGCGGCGAGTGGATCGAACGCCTGCCAGATCGGCGTGCGCTTCGCCCCACAGGCCCAGGGCCCGAGAACGGCGACGCTGACGATCGACAGCAATTCGGTCAACGGGCCCGACACGGTCGCGCTCTCAGGCACCGGCGGCCCGCTGCCGCAGGGACCGAAGGGCGACCCTGGGACTAACGGGAGGGACGCCCAGCCGTCGATCGGCTCGGGCGCCGGCGACCCAACGCCGCTCACACCCCTCGTTCTCGGTGCGAGGACGCTGACGGTCGACCGGCACGGGAACGTCCACGACACCATCACCTGCCAGACCGCTTCGATCGGCGACTGCGTTGGCGTCGACGAGCTCACCACCACGGACGACTCCCTGCTGCGCAGGCTCCTCGGTCCGGCGAGGGCCGGGAGGACCAGGGTCGTGACGCTCGGGGAAGCCACCTTCCGGGTCGCGCCGGGTACGAGTCGCACCGTAACCATCAGGCTCTCGGCGACGACGCTCAAGCTGCTCGCGAAGCATCACATCGTCAAGGCCAGGCACATAATCGTCGCGCACGACTCGCGCGGGGTCGCGCAGACGAGCAGCGGTCCGGTCAGGCTGAAGGCAGCCGCGCCGAGACGCTGACGCCGACCCCTCCGACACGGCGGCCATAGCACGGTCAAAGGAGCTAGGCGAAGATCGCGTCCGCCGTGCACGCCCGCGCCGGACGTGTCACAGACGGGGGGTTAGCGCGATCCGACGTCCAACGTCAAGCGTACTCAGGCACCAGAGCTTGGGCGCGAGTCAACACCCTTTCGATGTGCGCGCGCGCCAGCTCAGCCGCCGATTCCCGGTCGGCCCTGCCGATCGCGTCAATCAGCTCCGAATGCTCGGCTTGGACCGCGCGTAGCGCGTCGAAGTCGTACCGAATTCCATGCTGCAGGCGAAAGATGCGCACCTGGTTCCGCCACTCGACTATGTGACGCGCGGCGATGTCGTAGCCGCCCGCCTGGGCGAGCGAGACGTGAAACTGCGTGTCGGCGTCCGCGAAGGTCGATTCAACCTCCTTGCCGACCTCCCCATACCGCCCTTCGACAAGACTGCCCATCGCTTGGTGATGGTGCAGCGCGCTATCCCAAAGCGCGACGCCGGATCTCTCATCTGCCGCCGTGTCTTCCGACGCCATACGACGTTGGCACAGGGCGTCGGCAACCATCGCCTCTACTCCGGCGCGTATGCGCGTGATTTGCCGCACGTCGTCGAGGTCGTACTGCACCAGCCAGTATCCGTAGCGGGCCCGCTGACGGAACAAGCCCTCTCCGGCGAGAACGGCGAGCGCCATGCGGACGGGCATCCGCGAGGTCTGGCCGTAGCGGTCCATGATCGACGACTCCGTCAGCGGGTGTCCCTCGGTTGGTAGCGGCTCGATTTCGCCGTGGAGGATGTCCCAGAGCAGTCTCACGCGAACGAGGTCGCGCGCCGACACGAGCTCCGAGGATGGCTGGGTGGGGGAATCGACTTCGGTCATCGGCTTCTCCTTCTGGGATCCCAGGGTAGCACGTGCTGGGATCCCAGAGGTGGTGCGGCATTCTACGGCGCGTCCATGACTCCCATGGCGGCCTCGAGAGCCGATTGAATGGCGCTCTGCATCCACCCGTGGAGAACGCATAGATGCTCGCCAGCGAAGAACACGCGGTGCTCTACGGCGGGATGGGGCTCACAAAGGACATCCTGGTACCTCTCGTGCGCACCCGGGCCGAGGTACGTCCACGCGCCGCCGCCGGGCGTTCGCTCTTCGATCCAGCACCAGTGCTGAATGTCGTCGATGTCCGCGCCGATCCCGGGGTGGAGGCGCTCGAGGTACCTTTCGATTTCGTCGTCTCGCGCTTGCTTGCTCAGCGACGTGAACCGCTCCGCGTTGATGCCCGACATGTACGCCGCTGTGAGGATCGCGGGCTCTCTTGAGCGCTCCTCGCTGACAGCGACGAAGCGGGAAGGGGAGGTATCGACCTGTGGGCCCGGGCCACCGTCCCGTGCCCGTGTCGGGCGAAGCAGAGCATCGGGATCTGCCTTGGCGTTGTCGGCCGGATACCAGCACTGCTGAAATGGAAGGTCGGTATAGCTCGCACCGCCAAAGATGCGGTCGTCGATCTCCCAGCGCCGCTCGCGGACCAGCACGAGGCTCTTGGCCGCAGCGATATAAGTGAGATTCGTCAGGGCCTCGTACTTGTGCGGAGACAGGGCAGGGACGAACTCGATTCTCGCTGTCGCCGAGGCTGGGACCGCGCAGATGACATAGTCGAACGCGCTGGCGCCCTCGGTCAGGATCTCGCCGTCGGACGAGAACACGCGTACGTGATCCGCCCACGCCTCCACCGCGACTCGCGTCACCGTGACGCCGAGACGAATGTCGCATCCACGCGCGCGCAGCCTCCTCGCGAGTCTGCGGGGGAGGTCATCCATTCCCTTCGTCAGGCGGATCCGAGGCGCCCCGCGCACCCAGAGATCCTCGATACACGCCTCCAGCGCGCTGACACGCTCCTCCCAAAGCGCGCCCGTCGCTCGTCCAATCAACTCCCAGCCAGCGGGCGTGAACCAACGCAGCGGTGGGGTGGACGGCGAGCGCTGGGGCGCACCGGGAATGGTTCCGGCCCACGGTCCAGCCCAGCCGGACAGATCCTCGAACATTCCCTGAGCGAGCTGCCAAAGGGTGATTGAGGCGAGCGCGCGCGCAGCCGGGCCGAGGCCGCCGTTGAAGACCGACCACAACTCGTCGATTTGAAGCTTGGCCTTGGCGAAGGAGAGGACCGACGAAAGTATCTGTTCGGGGTCCGTTTCCCCCTTTTCGAGAGCCCGCGCGGGGAACAGGTAGCGCGGATCGTCGCCATATCGAGGGATCAGGTTCCTCCAGTCGGAGATCCGCTCCTTGCCGTCACGCATCAGGAGCCAGCCGTCGGCGTTGTGCTGGATGAAGTCTCCTCGGTCGAGGTTGAACTCGTCGACGACGTAGTGCATCGTGCCCTCGTGACGCGGCGGTATCCGCATCGGGCCGAACTCGCCCGACACCTTCCCGACATGCCACGTGCGGATGCGTCCGCCCACTCGTCCCTTGTCCGCTTCGACGAGGACGACCGCATGACCGGCGCGCTGGAGTTCGTAAGCGGCGACGAGCCCAGCGATGCCACCCCCGAGGACGCACACTTTCTTGCTTCGGCCCCGACCGCGCCGGTCGGCGAGCTCGTCCGTCGGGAAGCGGAAAAAGTCGAGCTCGCTCGAGTCAGCGCGCGGATGATCCGGCATCCAGCGATATCGGCCCATCTGCGTCCAGCCTATGGCAAATCGGCGGTGTAAGAGACGACTCGGGGTCGCCATCACGCGCACGCCGCTTGAGCGCATTCACGCGGGGTTTCTCAGCGCGCTCGTTCAATCTGACCAGCTGGACTGGTCCAGGTCGACGGCGCGCGTTCCTGTCGTGCAGTCAACGCAGTCTGGGGAGCTTCCCGCCGACCTAACGAAGGTTGAGCTCGCCTGCGCTACGGCCGGACGCTCGCGATCGTGTCGGAGGGACACGATCGACCGCCAGCACGGGCGCGGCGCCTCGCCGCGTGGGCTCAGTTCTCGATCAGGATCGGCTCGGTCGAGACCTGAAGTTGCGTGCTCGGGCTAGGGCAGCCGTTCGGGCTCTGCTGCGTCACCTGCGAGCTGCCGCCGCTGAGGGTGCGAAGCGTCGTGTAACCGGAGGGGATCGGGACGCAAACCGGCGTCGTCGACTCCGTCCACAAGATCTGCCCCTGATATCCCGCCGGACTCGAGCGCGTGAGGTTGCATGTCCACACGCCCGTCGTGCCGTCCTTCGAGCATGGGGTGGTGATCGTGGCTCCGGTGAGCCAGCCCGTCGTCGGATTCACCAGCGCGTTCGTCGCGCTCCAGCCGCCAGGTGCGGGGCTCGCCGGCCACAGCGTCCCCCACGACGGGTTCGCGTACGCGTACCAGTAGGCACGGCCGACGCCATTGCTCAGCATCTGCAGGTAGTAGCGAGCCACGAACGCCCGCTGACTCGCGCCGGTGGAGTCGCTGTAGCCCGGGAACGTGTTGGCGTTGTTACCCCAGCTTCCCTCGGTGCTCCACAGCGGGTAGTTCGCGTAGCCGCCGTACGTGGCCATGGCGCTGCGCACGTGCGCGATCCATTGGGGCAGATAGCCCTCCGGGAAGCCGCCTTCGTTGTTCGAGTTCATCGGGTAGGTGTGAACGTCGACGATGTCGATGTCGCCGGTCGACGCGGGGTCCGCGGACAGGAAGTTCTCGAGCGTCCCGTTCGGGAGGCAGTTACCGGTACACGTGCCGTAGAAGCGTCCGTCGAAGTCCGAGACCGACGGGGTGAGCACCTGCAGCCCTTGGTTCGCGCCATGGATGATCTGCGCGGCGTCGTGCGCGAACGCGACCATCTGAGCCGTCGTTCCGCCCCAAGCTCCGTCCCACTCGTTCCACAGCTCGAAGTACTTGATCCTGCCGGCTGCGTGCTGAACGAGCCGCGTGACGAAGTTCTTCCAGGCGGTCTCGCTGGGGACGACCGCGTTCGACGACGTCTGGCACCCGCCGGTGGTGCCTTCGGCCCATCCCGGCGGCTTTCCGAACGTGTAGACGAAGTTCGCGTTCGGATACGTGTTGAGCCAGTTGTCGAGCTGAGTCCAGTTGTCCTGGCTGGAGGTGGGCTCGATGTCGCACCAGCTGACCCCTGAGTCCCAGAGCCGGATCGCGCTCACCCCCCACGGCGGCGCCGGGCACGAGCTGCCGCTCGCCCCGCAGATGTCGGGATACGACGGGTAGTTCTCGAGGTGCTGGCCGAAGAAGGAAGGGTCGATGGTGGTCGAGGCTCGGGCCGTCCCGGCTCCGACCGCCAGCGCAAGGACGCACACCAGCGCAACAGCCGTTGGTCGCTTCGGTCCGTTCTCTGCGGGTCGCGCCCGCGCGTCCCGAGGCTCGTTGCGCGCGGGGGTGTGTCCCTGCGAGCGCCGCGAGCGCCATCCGGGTCGATGAAGCGGGTGGATCATCTCGTCCGTGCGGCCAGAACGGTCCGCGCGCCGGTTGTACCCCGAAGGAGTGGTTGAGTAATCCTGAAATACACCGCCGGCGCTAGCGGCGAACCAGCTGAACGATCGGGATGACGCGGCCCGCCTTCCCGGCCCACTCGCGGTAGTCGGCGAACTGGGGGAACACCCGGTCCGCGAGATCCCACAGTCGTCGTCTCTCGGTTTCGTCCTCAACGATCTCGGCGCGGAACGATATGCCGCCGAAGACGACGTCGGGGTGCTCGCGGAGGTTGTGGTACCAGGCGGGATTCTCCGGCGCTCCCTGTTTGGAGGCGATGATCGTCACGCGGTCGCCGTCGTGGAAATAGAGCGTTGCGTTGCGGCGCGGCCTGCCGGTCCGTGCGCCTCGGGTCTCGAGCAGAGCCGAGGCAACCGGCCCCGTGGTGCTGAGCCGGCCTCTCGTGAGCTTCAGCAGAAGCGGGTCGAGTCCCCACGCGACCCTTTCAGCGAGCCAAAGGCCTGGCTTGCTGGTGGAGAACCGGCAGACCGCGAAATACAGGCGGCCGCGGGTCTTCGACGGATCTACGTAGCGGAGGTTCGGAACGTGGGCCATCGAGGAATCGAGATTGGAGGCGGCCTTCCGTCCCGTCAGTACAGCCACGTCACGAGCGTCAGCCGCTCGCCCGAGAGCACGGGAAGGACCTCGTGCTCGAGCTCTGCGGCGAAGGTGACGAAGGTGCCGAGCCGACCGGGCACGCGCACGGACAGCGGACCGTCGGCGGCGTCGACGTGGAAACGCAGCTCGCCGCCGCGAAAGCCGTCGCGCTCGTTCGCTCCGGTGAGGAAGGCGATCATCGACATCCGCCGGTGCGCCCCGTGGCGCTCGCTGTATTCGTCGCGATGGCGGCGGAAGTAGTCGCCGCGCCGGTAGCGCAGGACAAGCGGCTCCTGCAGGCGTGGCGTGGCACCGGCCGCTGCGCGCGCCACCGTGACAAGGCGACGCAACACCATCCGCCGCTGCGGCTCGGGGAGCCAGCACCAGACCGACCGGCAATGGGATCGGTCGACGGTGCTCTGGCCCGCTTCGCCGACCTCGCTCGGCTGCCACCACGACCGCTCCCGCACGGCGGCGGCGACCGCGCGGGACTCCGCGGGCGCCAGGAAATTGCCCTGCCCCAGCAGCACCCTTCCGTCGCGGGGGTCAGACGAGGCCATGTCGCACCGCCTGACTCAGGACCGACTCCATCCATTCCCACATCCCCTCCATGAACGAGACGCCGACCGCGTCGACGATCGCGTGGCGGCGGATCACGCGGGCGCTTTGGTCGAGCTTCGCGGCATGCGTCGCGGCTGAGCGCGCGAGGGCGTCGCGGGCAACGTCGGCACTCGCGAATAACGCGACGTCGAGGGCGAGCACGTGCAGGAGCGCGTAGTGGGCGTGGACGACCGCGCTCATCGGGCGCGGCCACGCGACGAGCGGGCTCGGGAACAGATCGCCCGGGTCATTCGCGACGATCGCGCGCGCGTCTCCGGCGGACAGCCCGAGGGCGCGCAGCTTGTGATGGGCGAGCTCGTGGACGATCGACTGCGCGAGTCCGACCGGCGAGTTGACGGCCGCCCAGAGCGTGCCGAACCGCCGCTCGGAGGAGTGCGAAGCCGACACGATGGTCGTAGCCGGCAGTACGCGCGGACGGCGGACGTCGACGGCCGGGTGCAGGCGGCGAATCAGCCGCTCGACGTGCTCACGGCCGGCCGGCCAGGCCGCGAGCAGGTCCGTAGCCTCCGCGATCGACGGATGCGAGGGCTCCGCATCGACGAAGTCGTCGCCGGCGACCGCTCGCAGCTCGCTGTCCGGATAGATGAGCTCGATCGCGATCGGTGAGGCGGCCGACCTGCTCGGGACGGGCGCCGACGCGCGCATCGCGGCGGCGGTCAGGACGACCTCGACGTCGTAGAGGTCGGCCTGCGGCGCCGCGAGGCGTCTCCAGCTGGCGCTTCGCCGCAGCCACTCGAGCGCGTCCCCGTCGCTCCGGCGACCTTGGTTACGGGACAGCAGCATGGTCCGCGAGCCGGTGCAGCTCGTCGCGGCCGAAGCCGGCGCGCAGCAGGCACGACTCCATGTGCTCGTAGACGCCGAGCGGGACTCCGCAGCGTGCGCGGGCCCGATCGGGGGGCGGCTGCATGTGCGCTGGATAGCCGTCACATCCCGTGCGGAAGCGACAGCCGCTGCACGTCCGCGCCGACAGCTCCTCGCTGCGGGCGAGCGAGTCCGCGTACGGCCGCCCGCCGAGGATCTCCTCGATGCCCTGCTCGGCGAGATTGCCGAGCGCTGCCGCCGGCGTGCCGACCTCGTTGACGAGAAACAGGTCGCCGTTCGGGCGAACGACGAGGACGCTCTCACCGTCGGCGCGCCGATCGTAGTGCTCGACGCTCTCGCCCGCGACGCTCCTCACGACGGCCTCGAACCACTCGTCGAGCGGCGCGACCGAGATCCGCCGCGGCGCGTCGATCCAGTGGTCGAAGAGCCGGCAGAGCGCGTCGACGAGTCCGTCGTCGCCGATCTCGAATGCGGATGAGTCCCGCTCGTCCGGTCCGGCGAAGAGCGGCAGGAAGCGCACGTCGACGCCGTGCGCCGCCCACCGGTCGTAGATGTCGCAGATCGCCGCGGACGTGTGCTGCGCGACCACCGAGATGACTCCGAAGCGGATCCCCCTCTCGCGCAGCCGCGCCATGTTCTCCAGCACCCGCGCCTCCGTCGGACGTCCGGACGCGAACAGGCGGACGCCCGGTACGACGTCCATCGATACGCCGATTCCGACCTCGTACTCCGCGATCAGGTCGAGGACCGCGTCCGACAGCACGGTGAGGTTCGTCTGTGCGGAGGTCTTCCAGCGATCCGCGGGGACGCCGTGTGCGTCGCGGACGCGCCGCTGCGTCGCGAGCAGGGAGGCGAGGTAGTCGGTCGGCAGCGCGAACGGCTCGCCGCCGTGCCAGATCACGCGTGTCTCGATGTCACCGCCATGCCGCGCCTCGAGCAGCCGGTGGTAGGTCGCGCTCCCTTCGGCGATGCGCGCCCATGCGTCCGGCGCCATGCGGCGGCGGTCCGCCAGGCCGTTCCACTCGTAGCAGTAGCGGCATCTGAGGTTGCAGAACGTCGACGGCTTGACGACCCACTCGACGTACCGCGTCACGTGCCCGCGAGTGTCAGACGACGATCTCGTTCCAGCGCGGGTAGCGCGACTTCCGTCTCGAGATCATCGCCATCCGGACCCGGTCGAGCGCGGAGCCCGACACGCTCTCCTGCTCGGGTGTCGGGCGCACCACGACCGGCTCGATCTCGTCGCCTGCGAGCGCCGCCGCGCGTTCGTCGCGAACGGCCAGCTCGACGCTGAGCGAGAAGCGCGGGCCGCCCTGTTCGCCCGCCTCCACCTCGAGCAGCACCGCCAGCATCCGGCCGACGTCCTCGGGCGCGACCGACAGCGCGCGAAAGAACGGAGCGGCGCGGCTGGCGTCGAGTGTGACCGCACCGATGGCCTCGCCGTCGGCACCCTCGGTCTGCAGGAAGTGCCGTCCCGGATCGTCGGGGGTGAACCCGTCGCTCGCGGCCGTGACGACGGCCGACGAGCCGTCCGGGAACGAGGCCTCGTGCATCCGCACCTCCAGCGTCAGCCCGAGCGCGCCGGCGACGTCGAAGCGCTGCACGATCGGGATCGACACGCGCCCGGACCGCACCCCCGAGAAGTCGTAGTCGGTCCGCGGAATGAGCGTGACCGTCGTTACCGCTGCCAATCGACACCTCCGCTCGAGTTGAGAAGAGAGAATGATCTTTCGCATTCGAGCTGTCAAGCCGTGCGGCGCGGCGAGATCGGACCGGCTCCCCGCCGGCGGCACCAGCCATCGGCCGCCGAAGCAATGCTGCTGAGCGCCGGAGACCGGCGCACCGCGCGACCGCGTTTGATCGAATACCGCGAGCGTCGATGGGGGAGGTCGCTATGCGTTCGTGGTGGGTCGCGCGTCTGGTCGTCTTGGGGCTGATCGCCGCGAGCGTCTGGCCCGCGATGGCATCCGCGGCCGGGTGGTCGCTCGAGGCCGCCGCCAACGCCACGGAGCCGCACGGCTCGCTCGCGGGCGTGTCGTGCGCGAGCCCCACCTGGTGCGTCGCCGTCGGCGACTACGTCGACCCGTCCAACCTCGACGCGGCGCTGATCGAGCAGTGGAACGGATCCGCGTGGACGATCGTGCCGGCGCCCAACCCGGCGGGGACGCGGATGCTCCGCCTGTTCGGCGTTTCCTGCACCTCGGCGACGGCGTGCGTCGCGGTCGGCTATCGCGACTCCGGCCCCGGCGTCAACGCGATCGCCGAACGCTGGGACGGAACCAACTGGACGCTCGAGACGATGCCGGCGGGCGTGCAGGAGCTGTTCGGGGTCTCGTGCAGCTCGCCGACGGCCTGCACAGCGGTCGGCGGCAGCCAGGTCGTGAGCTGGGACGGCACGAGCTGGACGACACAGACGCTCGCGGCCCCACCGAATGCCGGCGCGCAGGCGCTGCGTATGAGTGGCGTGTCGTGCACCTCGACGACGGCGTGCGTCGCGGTCGGCTCGTACTTCCCGAACCAGGGCGCGCTCCAGCCCGTGGCCGAGCGATGGGACGGCACGAGCTGGACGGTCGACGCGACCCCGCTGCCCTCCGGGGATGCTGCCGGGGGGCTGGAGGACGTCTCCTGCACGTCCCCGACGGCGTGTACGGCGGTCGGCGAGACGGCGCCCAACGGCGGCGCCTGGTCCACGCTGGCGCTGCGCTGGGACGGCACGAGCTGGTCGCCGCAGCAGACTCCCAACTCGAACAGCAGTAACACGCTGAACGGCGTGTCGTGCGCGTCGGCGACGGCGTGCGTCGCGGTCGGCCAGAACGGCCTCGCCGCACACTGGGACGGCTCGACCTGGACGCTGGACGCCAATCCGCAGGCGACTCTCGACCAGACCGTCCTGACCGGAGTGTCGTGCGCCTCGGCCACCGCCTGCACCGCCGTCGGCGGGCCCGGCGACACGCAGCCCACGATGGCCGAGCATTGGGACGGCACCACCTGGACCGTGCAGTCGACGCCGCCGGCGATCGGCGCGCTGGACACCTGGCTCAAGGGCGTCTCGTGCTCCGCGGCGTCGTCGTGCGTCGCGGTCGGCACGTTCTACAAGAACGGCAACCAGCCGCTGGTCGAGAGCTGGGACGGCACGAGCTGGACGACTCAGTCGATCTCCGGGCCCGCCGGGGTGACGCTCTACGGCGCGTCATGCCGCTCGGCGTCGGCCTGCACGGCCGTCGGTTTCAGCGACCCGAGCCCGCGCGACCCGCGCCAGCGCACCGCGACTGCCGAGCGCTGGAACGGCAGCAGCTGGATCCCTCAGTCGATCCCCGCGCCGCTGGGTGCGCAGGGCACGGCGCTGTACGCCGCCTCGTGTCCGTCTGCATCGTCGTGCACCGCGGTCGGTGAGTCGTTCGCGTCGAGCGACGGTCACGGGTCCCCGCTTGCGGAGCGCTGGAACGGCGCGACCTGGACGGTCCAGTCGACCCCCAGGCCTGTCGCCGCCGACCAGAGCGGCCTCTACGGCGTGTCGTGCTCGTCGGCGACGGCGTGCACCGCGGTCGGCTTCGGCAACACGTCCACCGGTGGGGTCACGCTCCCGCTTGCCGAGCGCTGGGACGGGCGGAGCTGGACGATCCAGGCCACCCTCACCCCGCCGGGGAGCACGTCGAGCACACTGCTAGGCGTCTCGTGCTCGGCCGCCACCGCCTGCACGGCGGTCGGCTCCTCAGACGGATCGACGTCGACGGCGCCGCTGGTCGAGGCCTGGAACGGCGCCGCGTGGACGATCCAGCCGACGCCGTCCGCGAGCGCGACCAACAGCGTCCTGAGCTCGGTGTCGTGCGTGTCGACGCCGTGCATTGCGACCGGGTATTACGCCGATGCGTCCGGCGCGGCGCACCCGCTGGCCGAGCGCTGGGACGGCGTCGCGTGGACGCTCCAGTCGGCGCCCGAGCCCGCGAATGACAGCGCGGCCTACTTCAACGGGGTGTCGTGCGCGTCGGCCACGGCGTGCCAGGCCGTGGGGTACACGGGCTACCTCGGCGGCGGGCCGATCGCGCTCGCGGACGGATACCACTGATGAGGCCGAGCTCCGGGTGATCGACCGGCCGGGCTCAACCGGGCTCCGGCTTCGTTATCAACGCGGCGAAGCAGCGTGCCGCGCCGCGCGCGCGTACCGTGCCGCCTCATGAACGTGGAATTCATCTCAACTTTCGCGGTGATCGCGCCCGACCCGGACGCGAGCCGCAGGCTCTACGTCGACGCGCTCGGTCTGCCGCTGGCGAGCGAAAGCGGCGACTACCTGCACAGCGAGGCCGTCGACGGCGTCAGGCACTTCGGCATCTGGCCGCTGTGGCAGGCGGCGGAAGCGTGCTTCGGGACCCGCGATTGGCCGGCGGACCGCCCGCGTCCGCAGGCGAGCGTCGAGTTCGACGTCGACAGCGCAGAGGCGGTCGCGCCCGCCGCCGCCGAGCTCGAGCAATCCGGCTTCGAGCTCGTCCACGAGGCGCGTCAGGAGCCCTGGGGCCAGACGGTCGCCCGGCTCATCTCACCCGAAGGCCTCATCGTCGGCGTCTCCTACGTGCCGTCGATGCACGGGTGAGCGTCGTCAACCAGCCGGAGGCGCCCCCGCCGCCGCGAGCAGCTCCTCGTACGACGCCGCCTTGACCCGCGGCCGCTGCGCGCGCTGTCCGCGATCGCGTTCGTGGGCGTCGATCGCGCGCCAGCCGTCGACGCTCACGAGGTTCGGCTTGCGCTCGGCGAGCAGGGCGTCGATCCGCTCCCGGCCGGGCCTGGCCGGCTCGGGGAGCGCACCCGCGCGCAGGTCGTCGGCGAGGCACCCGACCGTCTCCTCCGCGTCGCGCTTGTTCGTGCCGAGGATGCCGGTCGGGCCGCGCTTGATCCACCCGACGGCGTAGACACCCGGAAGCGGCTCGCCATCGGCTGCGAGCACGCGGCCGCGCTCGTTCGGGAGCACGAAGTGCCGCTCGTCGAACGGCACGTCCGGGAGCGGCACCGCGCGGTAGCCGACCGACCGCAGGACGATGCCGCACTCGATCGTCTCGAGTTCGTCACCGACCGGCCTCGCCCTGACCGACCCGTCGTCGGCGCGCGCGATCTCGTTGCGGCGGACGTCGACGGCTTCGACGCGCCCATCGCCGCGGATTGCGACGGGCGAGCGCAGGAGGCGCAGTCCGACGCGCCTGGGCGCTTCGCCGGGCGGGGCGGCCGCGGCGAAGCCTTCGAGCAGTCGTACGTTCAGGCGGGCGGTGAACGTCCCCTCTTCGTCCCGCCATTGCCGCGATACCGGGTCGAGCGCAACCTCGTCCGTCCGCGCGCGCAGCTCGGCGCCGGGGATCCGACCCAGCTCGCGCAGCTCGGCGCTCGTGAATGCGGCCTGGGCCGGCCCACGCCTTCCGAGCA
>Ga0066662_10000624_pt1 | contig 15589 bp, 10 predicted proteins | sample GraSoiAngelo_111_FD_133939 | JGI IMG/M metagenome (GOLD analysis project Ga0066662, IMG submission 133939) | Grasslands soil microbial communities from the Angelo Coastal Reserve, California, USA - 14_0903_12_40cm | ecosystem: Environmental > Terrestrial > Soil > Grasslands | place: USA...
ACGGCCTGCGCTGCGTTTCGTACCTCGACTTCGATTGCCTGCTCCTGCAATCTTGTCGAGGCTTCTAGTTGAGTCTGCTGAATGCGCGCGCCTGCAAGATTTGCTTCAGCCGTGCGGTTTCGGAGCGGAATCTGAATTGCGACTCCGCCGACGATGTTACGCGTTTCTAAGGTGAACAGGTTATGCAGATCGCGCGCGAAGCCACCAACTAAATTCGGCGGCACGCCGCTACTAGTTGTAACGGTCGGCACGGTCGCTGGCAGGAGTCCCTGACCGGCACGAAGTATGTTGATTTGATTAAGCAAGAAAGCATTGACGCTGGATTCCGGCAGGCCAGTAATGAGCGGCACATCTGTAGAAGCAATCACAGGCGTTCCAGCTAAGCCCGTTGTGGCGACAGTTGCCTGTAGGTCTATGCGCGGGCGCGTCTGGTTCTTGAAATATTGCAGGTCAATGTTGTTGATGTCGCGGCCCAGACTCAGACGTTTCAGTTCAGGACGATTAGCGCGTGCTTCAGCGAGGGCGTCGTTTAGATTTACGGGACCTGAATTAAAGCTGGCAGAATCCGTAGGCGTAACCTGAGCGGACCACTCGCGCGCCTGTGTGTCTTTCAGGATGAGTTGCTTCAGATTGTTTTCGGCAATAGTAACGGTCTGTGTGGAAGCAAGCACTTCGGACTCACGGCTTGAGAGTTCCGTCTGCACCTCTGCGCGTGCGAGCGGTGCGGCAGCGCCAGCCGAAATCTGAGCCTCCACGCGGCGAAGATTCTCGCGCGCTAAGTTAAGGTTCTCAATCTGGTTCTGCTGGTCACGAAGCGCGAAGACCAAATCCCAGTAGGCCCGCTGCACCTGCGTAATAACGTCAATCGTGCGACGACGAAAGTCTGCGTCGGATTGTTCGAGCCGTTTGCGCTGAATGCGTATCTGACGGCGATTGTTGTCAATCGAGCGGTCGCGCAGGAGCGGCTGCGTGAAAGTCACGCCGAGGCTCGAAGAGTAAACGGGATTGATTTGATTGAAGCGCGAGTTTGTGGTGCGGCGCAGGTTGTTGAAGAATAGCTGGTACGAGCCGCCGCCTACGCTGAAGAATTTGCTGACGTTGTTATTGAAATTGAAATCGGTCGTAGCAACAGTGCCGGATTGTCCAGTGCTTCCGCCGAGCGTGCTCTGCTGTGCTTGAACCAGATTTGAAATCTGCGGGTTGAAGTTCAACGTTGGATCATAAATGCCCTCAAACGCGTGCAGAGTGGTTTCAGCAAGTCGCACGTCTTCGCGCGCTACCTCTATGTCGTTGTTGTTTTCGAGCGCGCGGCGTATCGCTTCGTTAAGCGTGAGCGTCAACGTCTGGTCGCTCGAAACTCCAAGCCTTGTCAAATCTGGAAGGGGCGGCAATGGGCGCGGAGTCGCAGCAGGAAAGTTTGGCTCGCGCGGCTCCTGCAAGACGCCGGGCGTCGTCTCCTGCTGTACTGAAGGCACAACGTCGGAAGGAGTCGGTGTAGTTATCACGCTTGGCGTTTGAGGCGTGCCCGACTGCGGCGTGATGCTTGTGCCCGGAGGCGCTTCCGGCGATGCGACTTGCGATCCCGGCGGCGCCGTAGGGTTCTGTGTGGGGCGCGCCTGCTCTGGAACAGGCTGATTGCGCTCAGTTCCCGGAGGCCGTGTGGCGTCCTGCTGCGTGGGATTCATCGGCGGTGTTGGCGAAGGCGTTGGCGTCTGCGCCATGACCGCTACGGTCGAACATAGAAGTGAAAATAAGATGACTCTAAAACTTAAATGAACAGTTTTCTCTAACATTAAAATGAAGACTCCTTCTAGTCGTAAAAGCGGACTTGCGACCTGGAGCGCGCCTGAATGGCTGCGAAAGACGGCAAGGCTCGAAGGTCACAAGGCTTTTACGTTAAGTTGGTGCAGGCAGTTTCAAGAACAAAGCGGAAGCGCACCCGGTTTATGCGTTGATGAGTTTAGCATGAAGGGCGATACTCTGGCGCGTCCCATGTAATTTCGCTAAGATGCGACGCGACAATTATACAAGTCCCGGTTTTTTTGATAGAGGAACTTCATTCGTCAATCGCACCGAGAGCGAGCGGCCATCGAAGATGGAAACTACTTCTTCGTACTCCTGATAAGTAGATGCTATCCCCAAACACAATCCTTCAGAATCGCTATCGCGTCATACGGCAACTCGGTCGCGGCGGCATAGGGACTGTTTATGAGGCCGTTGACCAGCGCGTAAACGCAGTCGTCGCGTTGAAAGAGACCAGTCGGCCCGATGATGACAGGTCGCGCGGTGAGTTTGAACGCGAAGCGGGGCTTCTGGCAAATCTTCAGCATAAGGCGCTGCCGAAGGTGATGGATTATTTCGTTGAGGGCGACGGCGAGTATCTGGTGATGGAGTATGTGCCGGGCTACGACCTGTTGGAATTGCTGACAAAGCGCGGCGGACCATTTCACGTTGATCTGGTGATGAACTGGGCCGACGCAGTTCTCGATGTTTTGGAATATCTGCATAACCGCCAGCCGCCAATCCTTCACCGAGACATCAAGCCTGCGAATCTGAAACTGGCAAACCAGGAAGAATTATATTTGCTCGACTTTGGATTAGCCAAAGGCGCGGCAGGGCAGATGCCGACGATTTTGACTAGCAGAAGCGTGCAAGGTTACACGCCCGTCTATTCGCCGCTCGAACAGATTCTGGGACAGGGCACAGATCAGCGCAGCGACATCTATTCATTGGGCGCAACCCTCTACCATCTTCTGACCAATGTGCCTCCGGTTGATGCGCCGACGCGCTACAGTGAACTAGAGGATGGGCGGCCAGACCCTTTGCAGCCGGTAATTCATATTAACCCACAAGTCCCAACGAGCATTGCCGCGGTCGTTCATCAAGCGATGTCAATCAGGCGGCGAGATCGTCCAGAAAGCGCAACCGCCATGCGACAGTTGCTTAGCAGGGCGACAGGTGAAGCGAAGCGTGTTGCAGGTTATCAGAGACACGAAGCTGTCTTCGATGTTGCGCGTCAAGCTCAACAGGAGAGCGAGCGTCGCAGGGAAGTTGAGCAGCAGCGATTGGCTGAAGCTGTGACTCGGCAACCTGTTGAAAGTGAGAAGCGCGAGCGTGCTGTTGCGCCCTACCCATTCGCGCAACAGCAAATCTATCAAGCGCCTGCGCGCCTGCGCGCTCCCTTGATAATTACTATCGCTGCGATAGCTGTTGTGGCTGCGATCATCCTTGCAATCGCATTGACGCGGGGCACATCAACTGAAGACAAGGCGATAACCAATACAAATCAAACAGCTTCACAACAACCAACCGGAACGGTTCAACCTGACACGATGCGTGCGCAGTCTTTCATGGACAATCTAAACGGCGTGCCCATAGAGATGGTGCTTGTTCCGGGCTGGATATTCCGTATGGGGTCGCCCGAGAGTGAAGGACCAAACGATGAGCGCCCGCAGCATCAGGTGGCTGTTCCTGCATTCTACATGAGCAAGTATGAAGTGACGCAGGCGCAGTACCGCGCTGTGATGGGCGTAAATCCGAGTGAGTTTCAGGGTGATGATCTTCCGGTCGAGAATGTTTCGTGGAAAGATGCAATGGAGTTTTGTAATCGTGCGTCAAGCATTACAAAACGATCATATCGTTTGCCGACCGAAGCTGAGTGGGAGTATGCCGCGCGCGCAGGCACGACCACCATCTTCGCTTTTGGAAACTCTATCTCGTCGGCGCAGGCAAACTTTGATGGCCGCAACCCTTACGGCGGCGCGCCCGCAGGAGTTTACAGGCAGCAGACAACTCCTGTCGGGAGTTATAAGCCGAATGCCTTCGGCCTATACGACATGCACGGGAACGTCTGGGAGTGGTGTTCAGATACATACCACAACAGTTATATAGGTGCGCCCACAGATGGCTCTGCATGGGTGGAAAGCTCTGGAGACCGTGTGGTGCGTGGCGGCTCATGGCTCAGCAACGGCGGCGGCGTCCGCTCCGCAGTCCGCGACCGGCTTGAGCCTATCGCCCGGCTCTCGTTCGTAGGCTTTCGCGTGGTAACGTCAGCGCGGTGAGCTTTGAAGACTAAGAGTGTGCTAATTGTTGACGGGGGAATAATGTGATAGCGGATTAAGAAGATGAGAGTCGCGCATTTTCAATCCGAAATCCACAATCGGCACTACTCCGCATGTTCGCTTGACACTCCTTGCGCCGCACGCATAATCTTGCCTTTCTCAAAACCTAAAGCGCATTCGTTTCTATTTTTAGCAACGATGATGCTGCCCTCACGGGGCTGGTGTGAGATGTGTTGATAAAGAAGGAGGCAAGAAAGAGAATGGTTGTGAAAGTTGGCATCAACGGTTTCGGACGCATCGGTCGCAACGTCTTTCGCACAAGCTTAGGAGACCCTGACATTGATTTCGTCGCCGTCAACGACATTACGGACACAAAGACGCTTGCTCATCTCTTGAAATACGATTCCGTGCTGGGCAATCTTGAGCACGACATCAAGGCGACAGAGAACGGAATCCGCGTTGATTCGGATGAGTTTCGTGTATTTGCCGAACGCGACCCTGCGGCAATACCATGGGAATCCGTTGGCGCTGAGATTATTATCGAATCAACCGGACGCTTTACTAAAGCCGAAGATGCGCGTAAGCACCTGCGCGGCTCAGTCAAGAAAGTAATCATATCCGCACCGGCTAAGAACGAAGACATAACGATTGTGCTCGGCGTCAACGAAGACTCATACGACCCGCGCGAGCACAACATAATCTCCAATGCCTCCTGCACGACCAACTGCCTTGCGCCCGTAGCGAAAGTGATTCACGAGCATTTTGGAATACGCTCGGCGCAGATGACTACGATTCACTCGTACACGAACGACCAGCAGCTTCTTGATCTCCCGCACAGTGATTTAAGACGCGCACGCGCCGCAGCCATCTCGATGATTCCGACCTCGACCGGCGCAGCCAAAGCCGTAGCGCTCGTGCTGCCCGAACTCAAAGGCAAGTTCGACGGCATCAGCGTTAGAGTCCCAACGCCGAACGTCTCGCTCGTTGACGTTGTGATGGAAGTTGAGCGCGAGACTACGACTGAAGATGTGAACAAAGCTTTGAAGGATGCAGCTAACGAAGAGTTGCGCGGCATTCTTGCTTTTTCAGAAGAGCCGTTAGTCTCCGTTGACTTTCGCAAAAACGATAACTCGTCAATCGTTGACGCCGAATACACAAAGGTCATCGGCGGCAACCTTGTCAAAGTGCTCTCGTGGTACGACAACGAATGGGGCTACTCCTGTCGCGTCCGCGATCTTGTGAAGTTCATCGCACAAAAAGGGCTTTGATGATTTTAGATTTTGGATTTTGGATTGAAAAACAGGCCGCTGCCCTGTTTAGTCCGTCCGCTAATCCAAAATCTAAAATCTAAAATCGCCATGAAGCTTTCCATCAAAGATCTCGATCTAAAAGGCAAGCGCGTCTTTATTCGCGTTGACTTCAACGTGCCGATTAAGAATGGAAAGGTTGAGGACGATACGCGGATACGCGGTGCGCTTCCGACGATTCAGTATGCGATTGAGCAAGGAGGACGAGTTATTCTCGCTTCGCATCTTGGAAGACCGAAGGGTGCGCGTGTTGATAAATACAGCCTGCGGCCTGTTGCGAAGCATTTGTCGGAGTTGCTTGGAAAGCCTGTGGAGTTTGCGGATGATTGCGTTGGCGAAGAAGTGAAAAGAAAGGTTGATGCTCTAAAGAACGGCGACGTGTTGCTGCTTGAGAACCTGCGTTTTCATGCGGAGGAAGAGAAGAACGACGACCGATTTGCAAAGCAGTTGGCTTCTCTTTGCGATGTTTACGTCAACGATGCTTTTGGCGCTGCGCACCGAGCGCACGCTTCGACTGTGGGCATAACGAAGTTTGTTGAGAAGGCTGCTGCGGGACTCCTGATGCAGAAGGAGCTTGATTACCTGAGCCGCGTTATAACAAATCCTGAGCATCCTTTCGTTGCGATTCTCGGCGGCGCGAAAGTCTCTGACAAGATCGCTGTCATAAACGCTCTGATTGATCGCCGCGTTGATAAACTTCTAATCGGCGGCGCGATGGCCTACACTTTCTTCAAGGCCGAAGGCTTCACGGTCGGTAAATCACTTGTCGAAGATGACAAGCTTGAGACAGCGCGCGAGATAAAACGTCGCGCTGAAGAAGCTGGCGTGGAGTTGCTCCTTCCGACGGATCATCAAGTTGTTGACAGCTTCGACCCGCTACACAGCCGCAAGACCATTCCGATTGAGTTCACGAATGTTGGATTGGTCGGTCTGGACATAGGAACAGAAACGGTCGCTCGGTTCAGCAACGCATTGAAAGGCGCGAAGACCGTAATCTGGAATGGTCCGATGGGCGTATTTGAAGAGAAGCCTTTTGACGAAGGGACGGTTGCGATTGCGCGTGCTGTTGCAGATGCAGCGGACAACGGCGCAACTGTAATCGTAGGCGGCGGAGATTCCGTCGCAGCCATTACGCAAGCTGGCGTCGCGGACCGCATCACGCACATATCAACGGGCGGCGGCGCGACTTTGGAATTCCTCGCTGGCGACGAACTGCCGGGCGTTGCAGCCTTGAATAATAAGAGCTAAGAAAAAACTTTTATTAATTAAATCGGTGAGAGTATCGAAGAAGATTATCCTTTATGTTCAACGCGGGAGTTTTGACATTTCGGGAGTTTGCGATGCGTGAGCCGCTGCCTCTGGCTACGATTCAAGAGACGATGCTTGAATTCTTGCGTGGTCGTGATGATGTCGCTGTGTTCGGTGCGCAAGCCGTTAATGCTTACGTTGATGAGCCGCGCATGACGCAGGATATTGACTTGCTCTCGTTAAATGCCAGAGAGCTTGCCGAAGAGTTGCGCGAACTGCTGAGCCAGAAGTTTCATATTGCTGTTCGAGTGCGGGAAGTCGGACAAGGTAAAGGTTTCCGTCTTTATCAGGTGCAGAAAAAGGGGAATCGCCGCTTGGCTGATGTGAGACCTGTTACGCATTTACCTGAAACGCGAACAATCGAAGGGATTAAAGTTCTATCGCCCGTCGAACTCATTGCCAGCAAAGTTATCTCCTATCACGCTCGTCGTGGAAAGCCCAAGTCCGGCACAGATTGGCGTGACCTGGCAGTTCTGCTTTTAACTTTTCCTGAGTTAAAGAATGAAGAAAGCGAAGTAACAGAGATTTTGAAAAGTTCTGGCGCAGGCGAAACTCATTTGCAAGTATGGCGAGAACTCATCGCGCAAGAGTTTAAGATTGAAGAAGCGGATGAGGATTTAGATTTCTAATTTCAAAATGCGTAAACATGTAATCGCCGGAAATTGGAAGATGTATAAGACGGTCTCGGAGTCTGTAGAGACCGCATTGGCCTTGAAGCCTCTGGTTGCTAATGCCAATCACTGCGAGGTTGTGATTGCTCCGGTCTTCACGGCTATAAAGACTGTCGCGGACAGGCTCGAAGGCTCTAACATCGCGGTCGCGGGCCAGGACTGCGCGCCGGAGATTGAGCAGGGCGCGTTCACGGGCGAAGTCTCAGCAGAGATGTTGAAGGATGCTGGTGCGTCTTATGTCATCATAGGCCACTCTGAGCGTAGGCAATATTATTTTGAGTCGGACCTGTTCGTAAGACGTAAGACGCAGGCCGCGATTCTAGCAGGGTTGACGGCAATCGTTTGCGTTGGCGAAACGCTTGCCGAGCGCGATCAGGGCAACGCGGAGCGGGTCGTGAGCGGGCAGTTAGAGGGTGGGCTTAGCGGGTTGACAGCCTCTGACCTCGACCGTATCATCGTAGCTTACGAGCCTGTCTGGGCTATCGGCACAGGACGCACAGCGACGCCGGACGAAGCGCAGGAGATGCACGCTTTTATCCGGCGCGTTTTCGCGCAAAGACACTCGGAAAGCGCGGCTGAAAGTTTGCGTATTCTATACGGCGGTTCTGTTAAGCCAGACAATATCGCTGGCCTGATGACGAAGGCGGATATTGACGGCGCGCTCGTAGGCGGAGCAAGTCTAAAGGCTGAGAGCTTCGCCGGGATTGTTAATTACAATAGATAAGTTTGGAGTGGTTCTCAAGTTGATAACTATTTTATACATACTTTTCATAGCATCGTCCGTAGTGCTCATCGTAGCCATACTATTGCAACCGGGTAAGGCTGACGCGGGCGCGCTCTTTTCAAGCGTAGTCTCAAGCACGGCTTTTGGTCCGCGCGGCACACAGAGCGTCCTGGCTAAGATTACTATTGTCGCGGCGGCTCTCTTCATGCTGATTGCGCTCGCGCTCTCAATGCCCTGGGTTACGGGTCAACGCTCTGTGTTGCAGACTGTCGGTGAAGAGCCGACCGCTTCGCCGCAGGCTTCACCGGCAGCGTCGCCTGCCGCTTCACCTGCCGCATCGCCGTCAGCGCAGAATAATGCGACGACAGGAGCCGCTACGCAGAATAATAACGCGCCCATAGAGACGAAAGCTCCAACGTCGCCTGCGAACACAGCAGGAGGCGGAGGAGCGCAGCCAGCGCCGAGTAAATAAAAGGCGCTTGCAGGAAAGAGAAAAATAGTTATTTGACTGAGCAGCTTTATGGGGGGATGTGGCGGAATTGGTATACGCGCACGGTTGAGGGCCGTGTGGGGCAACCCTTGAGAGTTCGAGTCTCTCCATCCCCACCAAAATTATTATCGGGTAATCGCATCAACAAGCGCTTACCCGATTTTTATTGTTGCGTCTCGCAATCGCTCCTGGATCAGAAAATCAACGTAGATCGCTCGCCGCTGATTCGGTTCTTACATAGAATCTGTTACTCTAAGCATTCGATGAAAGCTATGGAGAGCAAGCCAGACTCCTCAGCGGCTTGTCTTGACTGTTACAGAACTTCCGCTAAATCAAAGGAGCATTGATGAAGACAGTCCGCGCTCCTCTTCAAACTAAGAACAACCGTTTCGCGCCATTGCTTCCCGCGCTCGCTCTGCTAGTTCTGCTGAACAGCAGCGCAGCAGCGCAGTCGACCGACGCAGAATACCCGACGCCTGTTCGCTCAAACGAGATAAGCGGGACAATCACGCCGAGAGATGTTGGCGACCCGCGCCTGACCAGATATTTTTATTCTTTCACGGGCACGCCCGGCGATCTTATCGTCACGGTTGAGAGCCGCAACCTTGAAGGCGATGTTGATGTCTTTACGGCAGGGACGCTTCGCCCGCTCGGTAAAGTCAGTATGTACGCGGGTGTTTCTACATCAGGCGGCGCGAAGACAATCTACTTGAGAACACGCGAATCTCTAATGCTACGCATTGAGGCCCGCACGCCTAACGACAACGAGGGTAGCTTTCGTGTTCGCTTCGACGGAACGTTCGAGCCTATCAGCCGCGACATACCGGACCCTGAGCCTGTAGTCCCGACAGTTTCCTCCGCCAGTAAAGGAAGAAGAGTCACAGCAACAGGCGCTCGAATAGAAGAGCCGGAGCCGCAGCCTACCGTCGCAGAGACAAAGCCTGAAACAACGACCCCCGCAACGGCAACTCCGACAACCGAGACACCTCAGCCTCCTGGGACTACTTCGTCAACAACCGAAGTCACAAAGTCTCAGCCGCCAAAACCAGCAACGACGCGAAGACGACCGGGCGCGGCGCGGACCACACGCACAAGACCTACGACTTCAAGGAGAAGAACAACGCCAGCGCCTAAAGAGACTAAGCCCGCACCCACTGAAACTGCCTCCACGCCAACCCTGAAACCTGCTGAGCCTGCTCCTTCCGGTCCGCGTCTTATCATAGAGACTAAAGACGGGATAAGGATAGAGCGCTACATGACGACCGTCAGGCGCGTGATGGTTGATGGCAGCGAAATCATCGTCATAATGAAAAACGGCAAGGTCGAGAAGCAGCCAATGGCAAACGTCCAGCGAATGGCAATCGAGCCTTGAAGAGATAAAACGGAAGACCAAAATCAGAGTTCTATTTGGGGGAAGAATGGGAGAAAATATCTGTCGAAGACTTGAAGGGCGGCACGCGCTCGTCACGGGCGCAAACAGCGGCATAGGCCGCGCGATTGCTATTCGTCTGGCTCAGGAAGGCGCATCGGTCGCAATCAACTATGTAACGCATCCTGAAGCCGCAGACGCGGTCGTGAAAGAGATTGTTGACACAGGCGCGAAAGCAATCGCTGTTCAGGCAGACGTTTCGAACGAGCAGCAGGTTGATGCAATGATCGAGCAAGTTGTAAAGGAACTCGGCGGCCTGGACATAATGGTCAACAACGCGGGTTTTGAAACTCAGCATTCCTTTCTTGAGATGCCTGCCGACGCTTGGCGCAAAGTTCTGGACGTTGATCTGACGGGCGCATTCCTCTGTGCACAGCGAGCCGCGCGCGTGATGGTAAACTCTGGCACAGGCGGGGCAATCGTTAACATCACGTCCGTGCATCAGGTGATTCCGTGGGGAGGATTCGCGCACTACTGCGCGTCGAAGGCAGGGCTTGACATGCTCACCAAGACGGCTGCGCTTGAGCTTGCGGATCAGAAAGTGAGAGTCAACGCGGTCGCGCCCGGTGCGATAAAGACTCCCATCAACCAGAACGTCTGGAGCAATCCAGAAACACTCAATGACCTTCTCAGAAAAATTCCCACAGAGCGCATGGGCGAAACAGATGAGGTTGCTAAAGCGGTAGCCTTCCTCTCTTCAGACGAAGCGAGCTACATCACGGGCGCACTCTTATTCGTTGACGGCGGCATGACGCTCTACCCGGAATTCAGGCACGGAGGGTGAGAAAAGCAGGGATGAGGGCGGAGGGATGAGGGATGAATGAAAAGAAAGATTGACCGCTCTGCTTTTACTTCATCCCTCATCCCTTTTATTTCCCCGCCCGCTCGGACGCTGGCTCTTCTGACCAATCGGTTCTACTTTCCAGCCTTATGCGAGCGCATGGCTTGGACAGTCAACGCTTGCCGCCGCGCCACCTTTCAGTTAAAAAGGTATCCGTAAGCCGCATAGCTTATCCACCCGAACACAAAGTTTTGCTCTGATGACTAAAAAGCGAAGCACGCTCGGCTCTTCAAAAAAGACTCAAACGCACAGGCGCGCAAATGCGGCTGAGGTCTATCCTTTCACGGCCATCGTAGGCCAGGAGGAGATGAAGTTGGCTCTGCTTCTAAACGTGATAGACCCGAAGATTGGCGGCGTGCTAATTATGGGCCATCGTGGGACCGGAAAATCAACAGCCGTGCGCGCTCTGGCAGACCTCCTGCCCGCGATTGCGCGCGTGCGCGATTGCCTGTACGGTTGCGACCCCTTGGATGAAGCGAATCTTTGCGGCGATTGTCTTGCGCGACTTGATGAAAAGGGAAAACTGATACGCGAACTTGCGCCTGTGCCCGTAGTTGATCTGCCTCTGGGCGCGACCGAAGATCGCGTGTGCGGGACTATCAACATCGAGCGCGCGTTGAAAGAGGGCGTCAAGACCTTTGAGCCTGGACTTCTGGCGCGAGCCAACCGAGGCTTTCTATACATAGACGAAGTCAATCTTTTAGAAGACCACTTGATTGATCTACTGCTGGACGTTGCCGTCACGGGCCGCAACATCGTAGAGCGCGAGGGCGTCTCAATCGAGCACCCCGCGCGCTTCGTTCTCGTCGGCTCAGGCAATCCAGAAGAAGGGGAACTTCGTCCGCAACTTCTTGACCGCTTCGGCCTACAGGTTGAAGTCAGGACGGTTGCGGATTTGGACGAGCGCGTTGAGATTGTCGAGCGGCGTGAAGCGTTCGAGCGCGACGCAGAGCGTTTTCGTTCAAGCGTTCAGACGGGGCAGGAGAGCCTGCGTCGCCGCTTATTGCGCGCGCGAAAAAGTTTGCACGCAGTCAAACTCGCGCGCTCTACTTTACGCCGCATTGCAGAACTCTGCCAGCAACTCAGCGTTGACGGACACCGCGGAGAGTTAATCATAGCTCGCGCCGCACGCGCTCTTGCTGCATTTGAAGGTCGCAGGGAGGTCTCGGACGAAGATGTGCGTCGGGTGGCTGCAATGGCCTTGCGTCATCGGCTGCGCCGCGAACCGCTCGAACGAGAATCGGGCGGACAACGCATAGAGCAACGGCTAGATAAACTTTTTCCTCAAGACGAAAAATTTGAAGCGACAGCGCAGGCGAAAGGTGAATGCGAACCGGATAGACCTGCGGCATCCTCGTCGCATGGTAATAACTTTGAGAGCGGCGGCGCAAACAAGAGATTCGCTGAAGATGGTGCAGGAGACGCAGGCGAAAGCAAATCGCCTATTCCACTTGACGCGAGTTTACCTGACGATAGCTTCGACTCCATTCCGCGTGCGCGGGCAAAGCAAGCCATCGCTTCACACTCTGCTCGTCGCTCTGCGAACGCGAACAGAAGTTCATACAACGCGCGGCGCGGTCGCTATGTGCGTGCGACTTCTATAAAGACAGCGGAAGCGAGAATCGCTCTCGATGCAACTGTGCGAGCAACAGTAGGCAGTAGGCAGTTAGCAGTTGACGGTGAAAAACGGTCGGTTCTTAGTAGTGATAAATTTAAGAATAAAAAACGACATAATTACTCAACTCAAAAACTGCCAACTGCCAACTGCCTACTGCCTACTGATCTTCGCTACAAAAGATTCAAGCGCAAGACAGGAACGCTCTTCATCTTCGCCATTGATACATCGGGCAGCATGGCTTTGAATAGAATCGCGCAGGCGAAGGGCGCGCTCGTTCGCTTGCTTCAAGAGTCTTACGTCAAACGCGACCGCGTTGCGATTGTAAGTTTTCGTGGACAAGATGCGGAACTACTCTTGCCGCCAAGCGGAAGCATCGCGCGAGCCAGAAGATTGTTGGATGAATTGAGCATAGGCGGCGCAACTCCGCTCGCAGCCGGACTCGCAAACGTGCTTCTTGTCGCCGCACGCGCAAGAAGTCAGGGCACAGAGCGCATCGCTCTACTTCTCTTCACGGATGGCAGAGCGAACGTTCCGCTTCATATGAATGGAGAGTTAGACGACCGCGCCCGACGACTCCTGATTGAAGAAGAGTTGAAAGCTTTGGCCGCGTCATTTCAGAAGTCGCGCGTGGCAGTCTTCGTCGTTGACACGCAGAACCGTTTTACATCAGGGGGTGAAGCGGTGAAACTGGCGGACGCTTTGGGCGCGAGTTACGTTTACCTGGGAGCGCAGGCAAGGATGCCTGCGCTCCCAGCATCAGCAATATTGTGAGCGAGAAAAGCCAGACAAATGAGGCGCTGCAATCGGCTTCGGCGCGCGACCGTCGCGTGCTTGAGCTTTGCGAGCAGGTCCTGGAGATAGAGCAGCGGCTTATCCCTACCGGTCTGCATGTCTTCGGGCGCGTGGCTGAAGAGGCCGCAAACGTTGACATGCTGCGCATGGTCGCTTCTTTCGACAGGCCGGAATCGGGCGCGCGTGCGTTGCCTGATCTTGTTGCGGAAGGTCTGGGGTTTGGCCCTTACGCGCAATTGCTGGAAGCGAGCAAGCAAAGCGTGTTGCGTTTGAAGGAGCGTGAGCGCGTTGACGAGGTTGTTCAGGCGGCGATAGAACTTTTCGTTAATGCGAGAGAAGAAGCATCGTGCACCTGGCTTGAAGAGACTGCGCGTGTGAAAAGGGAAGAGTCGCGTCCAATCTTTTCACTTCTATCAAAGATTCTTGAGCAGCTTTCCGAGAATCAGGAGCTTGAAAGTCTCTCTCGCGCTCTTCGCGGCGAGTACATTGAGTCTGGTCCGGGCGCGGACATAGTGCAGAACCCCGAAATCCTTCCGACGGGAAGAAACACGCACGCCGTCAATCCTTACACAGTCCCTTCAGAGATCGCTTACGCGCGAGCGGAAGGCACGGTAAATCGTCTGCTCGAACGTCATCTGCGAGAGCACGGACGCTATCCGAATGCTATGGCGCTGGTCCTGTGGGGCTTGGATAACATCAAGACGCAGGGCGAGGGCGTTGCGCAGGCTCTGTGGCTGCTGGGCGTGCGCCCCTCACGTGATGCAATGAACCGCGCGACCAATATTGAAGTAATCCCGCTTGAAAGATTGCGCCGCCCGCGCATTGATGTCGTGATGACTGTTTCTGGAATCTTCCGAGACCTGTTTGGCGCGACGATGAATCTTCTGGACAAGGCTGTCCGCGCAGTCGCTTTGTTGGATGAACCTTTAGAGATGAACTATGTGCGCCGCAATATAGAAGAGCAGATGAGGGCGGACGCGTGCGCGTTTGACGAAGCGGCATTGCGTGTCTTCTCAAACGCGCCGGGCAATTACGGAACGAACGTCAACTTCATGGTGATGGATTCTCAGTGGGAGCAGGACTCCGCGCTCGGCGATCTGTTCGTCACGCGCAAGTGCTTCGCTTACGGGCGCGATGCGAAAGGAAACGCGGTCGAGGGACGCGAAGCGCGCCGCGCGATGGAACGCGCACTCACGCGGGTAGAAGCTGCATACCAGAACATAGACACGTTCGAGATAGGCATCACGGACGTGGATCATTATTTTGAATACCTGGGAGGCATATCGAAGGCAGTTGAAAAACGTGCGCGCGTTCGTCCGGCTATCTACCTTTCCGATTCACTCTCAGCCGATCACAAAATACGCTCGCTCGAAGAGACCGTGCGCCTTGAGACTCGCGCCAAAACCTTGAACCCGAAATGGTATGAAGGGATGCTCAAGCACGGATTTCGCGGAGTAGCTGAAATCGAAAACCACATCAGCAACACCTTCGGCTGGTCCGCAACGGCAGATGCTGTTGAGGATTGGGTCTATACGGAAGTCGCAAAGACCTTCGTGCTCGACGAAGAGATGCTTGATCGCTTGAGAAACCTAAACCCGCACTCTGCGCGCTCGCTCGTCGGAAGGTTATTGGAAGCGCAGGGGCGCGGATTCTGGAAAGCAGATGCAAATGTGCTTGAGAAGTTGCGAGAGATTTTCGCCGGTCTGGAAGATCAGCTTGAAGGTATTGTCTGACGGCCAACCGCTATGATTCGCGCTGGAGATAAGATCGGGCCGTACACGCTCGTTCGCAGGCTTGGACGCGGGACGTTTGGCGTCGTGTGGCTGGCTGAGAAGCGTACTACGCTCGCTGCCACGAAGGTCGCTCTGAAGTTGCCGAACGACGACGACATAGACCTAGAAGCCGTCAAGCGTGAAGCAGCGGTGTGGGTCGAGGCGAGCGGCCATCCGAACGTGCTGCCTATTATCGATGCGGATATTTACGATGAGCAGGTCGTAATTGTCAGCGAGTTTGCGCCGGATGGTTCGCTTGCGGATTGGTTAAAAGAGCATGGCGGCAAAGCGCCGACGCTTGAAGCGGCGGTTGAGATAACTTTGGGTATCCTGGACGGGCTAGCGCATCTGCACGCGCGGCGCATCATTCACAGAGACCTCAAGCCCGCGAACATTCTGCTACAGGGCCGGACGCCGCGCCTCGTTGACTTCGGACTGGCGCGCGTGTTGAAGACGACTTCGCAAAGCTCCAACGTCTCTGGCACTTATGCCTACATGCCGCCGGAAGCGTTCGACGGCAAGCGTTCCGAGCAGACTGATGTGTGGAGCGCGGGCGTGATTCTCTACCAGATGTTG
>Ga0066662_10000626_pt1 | contig 15581 bp, 12 predicted proteins | sample GraSoiAngelo_111_FD_133939 | JGI IMG/M metagenome (GOLD analysis project Ga0066662, IMG submission 133939) | Grasslands soil microbial communities from the Angelo Coastal Reserve, California, USA - 14_0903_12_40cm | ecosystem: Environmental > Terrestrial > Soil > Grasslands | place: USA...
AGGTCGCCCGGCTCGCGTTCGAGCCGTTCATCGACGTCGACGAGCGCGGCACGCCCGTGCCGGTGCTGCTCGACCGCATCCCCACCGTCGAGAACGGCGGGCTCTCGCGCGACGGGCGCACGATCACGTACGTGCTGCGGCGCGGCGTGCGCTGGCAAGACGGCGTGCCCGTCAGCGCGCACGACGTCGTGTGGACGCTGCACGCGATCCTCGACGACCGCAACCCCGTGCGCTCGCGAACCGGCTACGACCGCGTCGCGAAGGCCGAGGCGCTGAACGACCGCACCGTGCGCGTCACGCTCAAAGAACCGTGGGCGCCCGCGGTCGCGACGCTGTTCAGCTACGGCACGGCGCCGCAGTACGTGCTGCCCGCGCACCTGCTCGAAAAGGAGCCGAAGCTCGAGACGAGCGCGTTCGCATCGCATCCGGTCGGGAACGGGCCGTACCGGTTCGTGTCGTGGACGCGCGGCGACCATCTCGTGTACGAGGCGAATCCCGCGTACTGGCGCGGCGCGCCGAAGGTCGCGCGGCTCGACATTCGGATCGTGCCCGACCCGGGCACGAACTTCACCCTGCTGCAGAGCGGCGGGCTCGACTGGAATTTGATGTCGCCCTCGCAGCGCCAGTCGCTGGGCAAACCGGCGCAGCTCGCGTTCCGCACGGTGCCGCTCGCGCTCGTGGCCGGCATCGCCGTCAACGTGACCCATCCGCCGCTCGACGACGTGCGCGTGCGCCGGGCGCTCGCGGCGTCGATCGACCGCGCGAGCATCGCGAAGAAGATCACGTTCGGCCGGTATCCGGTCGTCGACACGGCGCAGCCGCTGAGCTCGTGGGCGCGCGACCCGGCGGTGCACGAGCCGGCGTACGATCCGGCGTTGGCGGACCGGCTGCTCGACGCGGCGGGTTGGAAGCGCGGCGGCGACGGCGTGCGCACCAAGGACGGCAAACCGCTCGCGCTCACGTACGTGCAGTTCCCCGAATCGCAGACCGGCGTGCGCGTCGCGACGGTGGTGCAGAGCGAGCTCACCGCGCGCGGCCTGCGCGTGAGCATCAAGTCGCTCAGCAACGTGCAGCTGTTCTTGCCGAAGTCGCAGGGCGGCGCGCTCGCGAACGGCGCGTTCGATCTCGCATACGTGCCGTGGCCGATGGGGGCCGATCCGGACGACTCGTTCCTGCTGTCGTGCAACGGCAACGCGAACTCCATGCGCTGGTGCGACCGCGGCGTCGACGCGCTCGAACGGCGCGCGCTGGTCGCGCCCAGCCGCAACGAGCGCCGCAAGCTCTACGCGCAGATCCAGCGGCGCGTGGCGGACGCGGTCCCGATCGTGTACTTGTTCAACCCGTCGTACTCGTACGCGTACCGAACGGCACTGGGCGGGTTCTACCCCAACGCGTTCAACCCGACGTGGGACGCGTACCGCTGGACGCTGACGCGCTGAGCGTCAGCCGATGTGGCAGACTTCCAGTTTGTTGCCGTCGGGGTCTTCGAAGAACACCGCGTAGTACGCCGGGCCGTACATGCCGTCGTCCATCTCGATGTTGCGCGCGCCTATCGCGGCCAAGTACGTGGCGATCGCGTCGACCGTGCCGCGCGACGGCGCGTCGAACGCGATGCGCGCCGAGCCCGGAACCATGCCGGGATCTTCGGTGATGCCGAACCACTCCGTCGCTTCCCAGTCGTCGGGTGCGTCGGGCGGCGGGATCTGCCAGGTGGTGAACGACTTGCCCACGTCGCGCGTGGCTCCCAGCACGTTCAAGAGCGCGTCGTAGAACTCGGTGGCCTTGTCACGGTTGCGCACGCGCAGGTCGACGTGCGACAGGATCAGAGGCACGATACGGCCCCTTTCGTGAGCATGCAGGCGCGGCGTTCGATCCCGTCCGTGTCCCGCAGGGAGATGCGCCAACCTGCTGCGTTCTTGGTGTACACCGCGAAGCCGTACTGCTTGGTCGCGTACGGCGCCGGCGTCGCGAACGCGTACACCGGCTTGCCGGCGTTCGTCTGAAAGCCGATGTACTTCGCGGTGGACCCCGCGTCGTCGAGATCGTCGCCGCTCTCGCCGTTGACGATTAGCGGCGGATAGCCGGTGAGGTTGATCGCTTCGAAGTCGTGGACGTGTCCCGCGAGCACGACGCTGAACGGCGCGAAGCTCCAGCCGATCTGCAGCAGCGCTTGCGTCTCGTTCGTGTTCGAGAACGGCGGGCGGTGCGTGACGAACCACGCGTCGCCGCTCGCGCCCGCGACGAGCGCCTGCGCCTTGCGGTACGACGCGGCATAGAACGCGATGCGCGCCGGATCGGCCTTGCTGTCGCTGGGATCGGCAGCCGAGTCGTTCACGACGATGCGCAGGCCGTTGAACGAGGCGGCCCATGGTGCCGTGCCGTCGACCACGCCCGCGGTGCACGGCGTGACCGTGTCCGCACCGTCGAGGTAGCGAAACCACGCCGGTCCGCCTCTCTGACAGTCTTCGTGGTTGCCGCGGATCAGGATCAACGGCGCGCTGGCGAACACGGGCCTGCCGGGGGTGAACCAATCGGCGTTCCACGACATGCTCGTGTCGCCCCAGCGGTTACGGCATTCGGTCATGCTCTTGGGGCAGTTGTTCTCGCGGTAGTAGTAGTCGCCGACGTGCACGAGCAGGTCGGGATGCGCCGCGGCGATCGTGCGCGCGATCTTCGGAAACGGCCAGTCCGCGATGTCGCCGCAGTTCTGCTGCTCGTCGTCGAGCATCCGGCACCCGGTGTCGCCGAAGACCACGATCCTGCGCGGTGCGGCCGGCGGCGAGGGCAGGCGGACGTCCTCGATCTTCACGTTGCGCGCCTTCGGCGGCAGCGGCGCGTCGCACACCACGTCGTCGAACCCCGCGGCGGGCGCGGGCGCCGCGCGCTGCCGCATCGGCGCCGAACCGCCGTCGTAGCTGACGGCGGGACACGTTTGCGGCACGAGCGCGCGCGCGTGCGGCTTTCCGTCGGCGGCGTACTGGACCCAGGCGGAAAGAACGGCGGCGACGAGCATCATTTCTCCGGTGTGCAACGGACGGCACGGTTTGCGAGCGTGCAGCGCGCGCGCTCCGTTCCGTCGGGATCGCGGAGCGAGATCGTCCAGCCTGCGCCCGTCCGCGTGTAGACGCCGAACCCGAAGTGCGCCGATCCGAACACGCTGCCCTGCACGTGCAGATCGCCGGCCGCGAAGCCGAGAAACGCCGCGTAGTTCGGATCGAGCTTCGTGCCGCCTTCGCCGTTGACCAGCAGCGGCGGAAACGCCTCGACGTTCATCGCCGCGAACAGGTGCAGATGCCCGGAGAGCACCGCGTCGAACGGCGCGAGCGCGCCGCCCATCGCGGTGCGCTCGTCGTCGTTCGTGTACGGCGGGCGGTGCGTGACGAACCAGCTCGGTCCTTTCGCGAGCGCGCGAGCCGCCGCGAACTGCCGCTTGTAGACCGCTGTCCGGGAAGGATCGGCGGCACGGTCTTCGGCGGCCGCGGAGTCGAACGCGACGATCCGCAACTCGCCCAAGTCCACGCTGAACGGCTCGGTCGCGACGCTGCACGCGGTCGTCGCGTGCGCGTCGAGGTAGCGGAACCAGCCCGCGCCGTTGCGGCTGCATTCTTCGTGGTTACCGCGCACGAGCAGCAGCGGCGCGCGCGCGAGTAGCGGCGCGGCCGGTGCGAGGAAGTCCGCGTACCAAGCGGCGGCGTCGTCGCCGTACGGGCTGTCGCCGCAGCGCACGAGCGGCGGGCAGGCATGCTCGCGGTAGAGGTAGTCGCCCACGTGCACCACCAGGTCGGGATGCACTGCCGCGATCGCGCGCGCGATCTGCGGAAACGGCCACGCGTCGGAATCGTCGCACGACTGCGCGCTGAGCGCGCTGATGCGGCAGCCGGTATCGCCGAGGACGACGATCGTGCGCGGGTTGTAGGCGGGTATCGGCAGTTCGCGGTCGCCCACGCGAACGTTGCGTGCGCTCCACGTCAGGGCGCCGTCGCAGACCGTGTCCGCAAACTGCGCCGTGCGCCGCGCGCGTACTGTCAACGGCAGCGCGCGCCCGTCGGCGCTCGCCGCCGGACACGTCGCGTCGCTGACGACGGCGCGCGCGTGCGGTTCGCCGTCGGCGGCATACTGCAGCCAGGCTGAAAGGACGGCGGCGAGGAACATTGCGGGCGGAGTTTCGTCCGGATTGCACAGCATCCCCGCCAGGGGGCACGCCGCCGGAGTGCGAGAACACTACGGCGTGCCACGAGTCCTTGATCCGCTTGCCTTTCGCCGCGATGTAATCCGGAGAATCGTCCTCAACTCAGGTTCTGAGGCGAACTCCTACCCCGAGTTCAAGGACCTGCTGTGCGATGCTCGCGCAACGATCGGGCTTGCGCGAGAGCGCGTCGTCGTCGATACTCCGATGATTGCACGAACACGGCCCGACCTTCAAATTTGGCTCGACGTTCCCGCGGCCGTTCGCGTCGAAAGCGAACACCTTTACGGTGTCGTGGAGATAAAGCCGCACGACGTGGTTGCGCGAGACGCACGCGATGTTATCGCGGCTGAGAAGTTTGGTCTTTACCGGACTTCGTCCCTTCGTTACTTCTGGCTCGCAGATGCGACGGTCGTCAAGCGGTACGACGTCGGACACAGCACGATAGGGCTACCCCCTTGCCGTCAGTGGACTTGGGAGCAGTTGGAACAGCAGAATGCGTTCCAAGAGTGCTTCGAGCCGCTGATGGGGACCACCGCGACACTCGAGGCGCAGCTCGAGGCTTTCCGGCGCGAGGGTATCGTGTCGCGGCGTGCTGTGGACGCCGATCAGCGCCGCCCGTTCGTGCTCGCCGTGACCAGCGTAGCGACCATCCTGCGCCGTGCGGTCACGCGGCTCGTGGAGCAACGGCTCGTCCCCGATCTAGAACGCGGGCTCGCGGCAATTGGGGCGATGGCGGCCGATTATGGGGCGGTCTCATACGTTTGGGCGAATGCGGACGAACCGTTTTCTTTCGAAGACGTCCCGAAGGCGATGGCGGAACAACGTGAATACGACCGACGCTACGTGCATTTGCTCGAGGAAACCGAACCGGTTTGGTACGCACTGCGGGCGGAGACGGAGGTGCTGCGCTCGTATGGTGCTCGGTCCGGGCTCGGGAATGTGTCGTTCATTACGCCGCAGGGCGCTACAGCGCGCGCTCGCGAAGGAAACAAGCGTGCGAGAGAGGCGTTCATTCAAGATACCGCCTCCCTCTTAATGTCCCGTATGCTGATGATCCGGTTTTCGGAAGACTACAATCTCCTCGACAGGTACATCAGCAACGGCGGAGTGTCGGCGTTTTCCTCATACGCCCGGCATTATAAGCTCCCGTACCAGCAGCTCGTCCGCAACGCTTACCGGCATGCGACGCCGCTCTATCGGCATTTATTCTCCGCGAAGGCGCTCGACTGGGTCGTGGACCGCGATCAGTCGACCGAATTTAGCGATGCCTTGTTGCACGCCATGTGGATCCTCGCTAAATGGGACTTCGCAACGGTCCGAGGCGATATTCTATCGGGAGTTTACGATCGGTATTTGGAAGCCGACCAGCGCAAGTCGTTTGGCGAGATCTATACGCGACCTGAGATTGCCCGGTACCTCGTCGAGGCGTGCCGGTGGGACCGTGGTAAGACCCTCCTGGATCCGGCATGCGGCTCCGGCACGTTTTTGGTCGAGGCCTTCGAGATAGCGCGCCGCGACGGCGAGCAGAGCGGTTTCGGTTTTGATTTCGACGATGCGAAAGATGTCGTCGCCAATCTTGCGGGGCTAGACATCAGTGAATTCTCGGCGACACTCGCGAAGATCCAGCTGCTGTGGCACGTCATCGGCTTGCTCGGCAGCGCCGACGAAAAGCCGAAGTTGCGCGACGCGATCGGCAACCTGCACATCGAAGGCGGTTATAGCTCACTGGATACGTGGGGGCTACCGATGACAGCCGGACAGCTGGGTCTGGCTTTGACGACCGGCAAACCCGGCATCCGACGGCGCACCGCAGGGTCGGCTTTCCGAGCGATCTCGTCCGATGACGGCGGGTACGACGTCGTAGTCGCGAACCCACCGTACGTTCGAACTCACCGAGTCGAGATTGAGAAAGGCACGCGCGACCAATACCGTGACGTGTTGACCGAGCAGCTCGACCTCGCTGGGCTTTTCGTCTATCGAACGCTGCTGTGGTGGCTCAAAGACGGTGGCCGAATGGGTGTCATCATCCCGTTCTCGCTGCTCAACTCCACATCGGCAGCGGCGCTGCGCGCGTTCCTCCTTCAATACCGCATCATTGAAATCATCGACTTCGAACTGGTTGCGGATCGCCTGTTTCCGGGCACCGCGATCGTCGCGGCCGCGATCGTCATAGAAAAGCGGCCGAGTTCCGACGATGATCAAATCGTCATCGTGACCGTAACCCGAGAGTGCATCGATGCTGACACGCACGAGATCCAGATGTCGCGCGCGCGGCGCGACAGTATGTCTCGCCGTGACCTCTTGCTTTCGCGATATCTACGCGGCACCGAAGAATCATCGCTGGCGGACGCCGACAGCGACGATGATGGATTAGCCGCAAATGCGCTCCTGACAAAAGTGGCATCAGGCGATGTCGACGTTTTGTGCCGTTTGGCGGCCGCTCCCACACTCGATGACATCATTTCGCCGACGTGGCGCAAAGCGACGCGGCCCCCGCAACGGCGGCTAGAAATTCCCGACGATCCCGACGAGTGGATTCGTGGGCGGCTGCTGCTTTACGGAGTCAAGGTCGGTGGTGCGGCCCCGCAGCGCGGGCTTCCGATCTACAAAGGTGGCGCGGTTTTCCCGGATGCCGTTGCCGGTGAACCGATGGGCCGTTGGGACGGTGCTCCGGAGCGCGTCGCAGAAACTCGGTTCTACGGATGGATGCCCGTACCGCATCCGGAGAACCGCTTTGCCATCCGCCAGATCGCCGTGGTACCGACCGCGGCGCCACATCCCGCTGACGCATACATGCAGAACACCGCGCACGTCGCCCAAATCACCGAAGACTTTCCGCTCAACATTTATCTGCTCTCCCGAATCCCACAATGGTTCATTATAAAAACGGGACGCATGAGCGTTCTGTTCGACTTTCGGTCGACGTGGTTTCCTGCGAGCATACGGCGCATCCCAATCCCTTTCAAGCGTACCGCGGACGTTGTCGGCGAAATCCGGCGCGTTGGCGCGGAATTGTTTCAACTCGACCGGGAGATATGCGATGCGCTGATTCGGCTTGAGCAGATGACGAAAGTCGAAGCAGGGGTATCTCGACCGCTCCGCGTCGCACGCCCCGCGGGTCTCGTTCTTCCCGACAAGGAGTCATGGATGACCGGCGGTTCGTCCGCCGACCTTCGTGCCAACGTCGCGGGCGACGCGATCGTTGTTTCACGTGAAAGCTACCTGTTCGGCCCGAGCGTCTCGGGCGCTCCCCTCAGCATTTTGGTCGAGGCGCCGGAGACACGGCAATGGATTCAGTTCATGATCGAGTGCCGGATCGCCAAAGATGAGCCGCTGACGTACGAATGGTTCCGAAACATTCCGATACCGAATGATACGCCGGCACAGCTCCAGCTCGCCGACCGGCTCCGGCGCGATGCCGCACGGACGGACTTGATCGACCGGCTCGATGAGCTCGACGGGATAACGGCACGCGCGCTGGGGGTCCGCGATGATCATCGCGACTACATCATCCATGCGATGAAGACGGACCCGTTTCTCAGCAACGTTGCACCCGCCTGGCGTCATTTGGCGACACAGACGAGAGGCTACACGGCGTACGGCGAGCGAAGCCGTTATCACTAGGATATCGGCGAGGGGAGTTCGGCGCGGTGAAGCGGATACCCCCGACCATGGAAACCAAGGTCGGACGGCGGCTACCTCCGCCAAGAGGCGTACCGCGTTCGCTTCGAGCGCGGGGAGCACGGCGCGCGCGGCCTGTTGAGCCGGCGCCCGCCCGACGTGCAGGTCGCGATCGTCGTCGACGTGCTGTCGTTCTCGACCGCGGTCGACGTCGCCGTGTCGCGCGGCGCGCACGTTTTTCCGAGCCGGTTCAAATCGCTTGCGGAGTCGGCGCAGATCGCAACGATGTACGATGCCCTGCTCGCGGTACCGCGCTCAGAGCGTTCCGACGCGTCGCCGTATACCCTGTCGCCGTCGACGCTCGCCGCGTTACCACCGGGCGCGCGGCTGGTGCTGCCGTCGCCGAACGGCGCGCGCTGCGTGCGCGCGGCCTACGAGTGCCGCGTGCCGGTGGTGATCGTCGGCTGTCTGCGCAACGTGCGCGCCGTCGCGGCGTTCGCGCGGGCGAGCGCCGGCGCGAAGGGCACGATCGCGGTGATCGCGGCGGGCGAACGCTGGGCTGACGGCACGCTGCGCCCGGCAATCGAAGACGATTTCGGCGCCGGAGCGATCCTCACGGCGCTCGACCTCGACGCGGAACTGTCGCCCGAAGCGCGCTATGCGGCGTCCGCGTTCGGCGCGCTTCGCGATGCGCTGGCCGATGTCGTGCGCGACAGCGTCTCGGGCCGCGAGCTGACGGAGGCCGGCTACGGCGACGAGATTCCGTGGTCGCTCGAAGTCGACGTGAGCACGAACGTTCCGTTGCTGCGCGCCGACGGGTTCATCGGCTCCGCGGCTTCTTAGATGTACCCGGCCGTTTCGAAGCTGCGGAAAGCAGCCTCCGTCAACGTCCGAAGCTCTTCGAGGAGCGCCGGGTCCGGCATGTCCTTGAAATTGAAGCACGCCTTGCCCTGCATGCGCTTGCGCAGCGCGGGCGAGATCGTCGCTTTCAACGGCTCGTTCATGTAGATCGGCACCAAATGGTACGACACGTAGGCCTTGCCGACGCGAACGCCGGCGAACATCAGTGGCCGCTTCCTGTGCGCGGGCTTTTTCGTTTGCAAGTAGTAGCCCGTCGAGCTTTCGGTCACGACGTCGAGACGGTCCTCGTATGGGGTCAGCAGCGACGTCAGCACGTCCGCGACCGCGCGAAAACCCTCGTTCATCGACCGCGGCGCATCACGCCGCCTCCGTCGGCTGAAAGCGAAGCGCCTTCTCGATCATAACGCTTTCACCCCCGCAACGACGCCGTCGATCGACTTCTTCGCGTCGCCGAACAGCATCACGGTCTTGGGGTCGTCGTAGAGCGGGTTGTCGATGCCGGCGAATCCCGACGCCATCGACCGCTTGAGCACCACGACGTTGTTCGCCTTGTCGACGTTGAGGATCGGCATCCCATAGATCGGGCTGTCCTTGTCCTCGCGCGCCGCGGGGTTCGTGACGTCGTTCGCGCCGACGACGAGCGCGACGTCCGCGCGCTCGAACTCCGGGTTGATGTCGTCCATGTCGTAGAGCGACGTGTACGGCACGTTGGCTTCGGCCAGCAGCACGTTCATATGGCCCGGCATGCGCCCCGCCACGGGATGAATCGCGTACTTCACCTCGACGCCCTTTTTCTCGAGCTGGTCTGCCAGCTCGCGGATCGAGTGCTGCGCCTGCGCGACCGCCATCCCGTAACCGGGGACGACGATCACTTCGTTCGCGTATGCGAGCATCGCCGCGACGTCGTCGGCGCTGACGGAGCGGACGTTCTGACCGCCCTTCCCTCCGCCGCCGGCGGCGCTCGCCTTGACCGCGCCGAACGCGCCGAACAGCACGTTGGTGATCGAGCGGTTCATCGCTTTGCCCATGAGCACGGTGAGCAGCGTACCGGACGCGCCGACGAGCGCGCCGCTGATGATCAGCACATTGTTGCCGAGCACGAAGCCGGTCGACGCCGCAGCCAGGCCGGTAAACGAGTTGAGCAGCGAGATCACGACGGGCATGTCGGCGCCGCCGATCGGCAGCACGAACAGCACGCCGAGCACCAGCGACGCGACGAGCGCGATCCAGAACCACTGCAGCACCGGCTGATAGCCGGCCACGACGAGGCCCCACGACACGACGATGACGGCGAGGATCAGCGCATTGACGACCTGCTGCGCGGGATACGTGATCGGCCGCCCGGTCATCACCTCTTGCAGCTTGAGGAAGGCGATGATCGAGCCGGCGAACGACAGCGCGCCGATCACGGCCGACAGCACGCTGGTGAACGACACGTCGTACGTGATCGGCGTGCCGGAGTTGACGTATTTGAGCAGCTCGCCCGCGGCGACCAGCGCCGCCGCGCCGCCGCCCGCGCCGTTGAAGATCGCGACCATCTGCGGCATCGCGGTCATCTTCACGCGCTGCGCCGACACGATACCGACCACGGCGCCGACGAGCAGCGCAGCGCCAACCACGATCCAGTTGACGATCCCTTGCGTCAGCGTCGCGACGACCGCTATCAGCATGCCGACGGCGCTGATGCGGTTGCCGAGCCGCGCCGTTTTCGGCGAGCTCAAGAAACGCAGGCCGAGGATGAACAGGATCCCCGTGACGAGGTAGGCGATGTCGACCGGATTCGCCAGAACCTTGTCGGCGACGCTCATCGCGTGCCGTCCGTGGGCGGCTTCGGTGTCGTCGTCTTCGGCCGGAACATCTCGAGCATCCGTTCCGTCACCGTGTAGCCGCCGAAGACGTTCAGCGACGCGAGCAGCACGAGGACGAAGCCGGCGATCGCCCCGAGCGGGGCATCGGCCGTCCCCGCGATGAGGATCGCCCCCACCAGCACGATGCCGTGGATCGCGTTCGTCGCCGACATCAGCGGCGTGTGCAGCATCGTGGGCACTTTGGAGATCACCTCGAACCCGACGAACACCGCGAGGATGAAGATGGTCAGCTCGGTCAGCAGATGGGCAGTCACGCGGCTCCTCCGGGTGTCGTTGCGCCGAGACGATCGCCGCTCAGTGCGGCGCGCGTCGCTTCGTGCACGATCTCGCCGTCGCGGCTGATCGTCGTGCCGGCGACGATCTCGTCGTTCGGATCGAGCGCCAGCGCGCCGTCCTTGATGATGTAGTCCAGCAGCGCTTGCACGTTGCGCGAATAGAGCCGGCTGGCGTCGTACGCGAGCGTCGACGGCAAGTTCAGCAAACCGACGATGGTCACGCCGTTCTCGCTCGTCACGACCTCGCCGGCCTGCGTGCCCTCGACGTTGCCGCCGGTCTCCGCGGCGAGATCCACGATGACGCTGCCCGGCGCCATCGCGGCGACGGCCTCCGCCGTGACGAGAATCGGCGCGCGCTTGCCGGGGATTGCCGCCGTCGTGATGACGACGTCGCTTCCGCCGATCGCTTTCACCATGCCCGCGCGCTGCTTCGCGATGGCTTCCGGCGAGAGCTCTTTCGCGTAGCCGCCCTGCCCTTCACCGCTCTCCCCGACGTCGATCTCCAAGAACTTCGCGCCCAGCGATTTCACTTGCTCGGCGACGACCGCGCGCGTGTCGTACGCGGTCACCACCGCGCCGAGGCGGCGGCACGTCGCGATCGCCTGCAAGCCCGCGACGCCCGCGCCGATGATCAGCGCTTTCGCCGGCGGGATCGTGCCCGCGGCCGTGGTCAGCATCGGAAAGAACTTCGGCAAGTAGCTCGCGGCGAGCAGCGCGCCTTTGTAGCCGCCGATGTTCGCCTGTGACGACAGCGCGTCCATCGCCTGCGCCTTGGTGGTGCGGGGGATCGCGTCCATCGAGAGCGCGGTGATCCCGCGGGTCGCATAGCGCTCGACCGATCGCGGATCTCCGAGCGGCGCGAGAAATCCGATCAGCGCCGCGCCGCGCCGGATTCCGTCGAGCTCGGCGTCGGACGGCTTGGCCACGCGCACGACAGCGTCGGCTTCGGGGTACGCGACGCGCGTGTCGGGCGCGATGGTCGCGCCCGCGCTCTCGTACGCCGCGTCGGTGTATCCGGCGCTCGTCCCGGCGCCGCGCTCGACGATGACGGTATGGCCTGCCTTGACGAACTTCGCGACGATCTCGGGAACGAGCGCAACGCGTCGTTCACCGGCCGCGCGTTCCTTCGGGACCGCGATCTTCATGCGAGCCATTATCGGACCCGAAGCCGCGGGTCCCTCCGTCGGGCGGGCGGCGAAGGCCGTCGGAGCCCACCCGCTAGGTTCGCTTCCGTTTCGCCCGCGTCGGCAGTCGCTTCGCGGCCTTCTTCCGTTTGCTCGCGGCAGGTAGCGCCTCGCCGACCAAATAGGAAACGGCGATCCGGTCGTCTGCATCGGTGCGCTCGGCCGGCGGTTCGAGGTCCGCGAACTGCTCGATCTCCAGCTCGCCGAACCGGCCATCGTTGAACGTCGCGATGATGCGAAGCTCGCCGCCGAGTGCCCTGATGTACCGCCGCAGCGTACTGAGGTAGAGATCCGCGCGCCGTTCCAAGCGCGAAATGTGTGCCTGCGTGGTGTCCATCGTGCGTGCGAGCTCGTCCTGAGACATCCGTCGCGCGCGGCGCAACTCGTCGAGCCCCATTTCCTTGATCGCCTTACGAGCTCGCGCGCGAATTCGCCGCCGAGCTTCTGGCGCGACCTTGCTCGGCACATCTTCGAACCGCTTCATCGATCCGCCCTCCCCAAGTGCGCGAGGTGTTGCTCATACAGACGATCCGCAATCGGGATCATTCGGTCGTACCACCGCTCATCGCCTGTCTTATCGCCCCCGACGAGCAACATCGCCGTGCGAACCGGGTCGAACGCAAAAAGAACTCGAAACGGCTTGCCACGATGTTGCACGCGCAATTCTTTCATGTTCGCGAAGCGTGACCCGCGTACTGTATCGACATGAGGACGGCCAACGAAAGGGCCGCCGGCTGCGAGCAGCTCGAGCGAATGTTCGACGCTTGCCTGTTCGCTTATGCCCAGTGAAGCGTACCACTGCGCGAACTGCACGGTCACACCCATCTCCCATGCCATAAGAGGAATATACCTCATAAGGCATAGCACTGTCAAAACCCTAGGGGCAGGCGCCGGTCGTTACGTCTCCGCCACCGTTTCCGGCGCGATTGGGATCGGGGTCGGGCGCAGGTCGCGGCGGCGTTTGCCCAGGCGCAGGATCGGCTGTTCCACGCCGTAGGTGACCAGTGCCGATACCGCGATCACCGCCGGGATCGCGACCGCCCAGTACACCAGCTTCCACACGGAGTCGTCGTGCGGGTCGGCCGTCGCGTACGGTGGGATATGATGGTCCACCAGCGCGCGCGCGATCGGCTGGTGGAACAAATAGAGATTGTAGGAGATCGCGGCGAGGAACAGCAGCACGCGGTTCGCGAGCACGAGCTGGAATCCGCGCACCGCGAACAGCGAGCCCAGCCCCGCGGCCAAACATGCCAGCGCCAGCGCCGAGCGCCACTCCACCGACCACAGCTGCGGCCACTCGGCGTCGGAACGGTGGAAGTCGCAGTTGTACACGAGCAGCCACAGGGCGACGAATCCCGCCGCCGACAGCGCGGTGAACACCCAGCGGCGCTGCGCCAGCCGCGGGCGCTGCATGGCGATCGCGACGTACGCGAACGCTCCGAGCATCCCGGCGGCGAAGAAATCGATGTAGCCCGGCAGCTGCGCGAGCCGCTGCTCGTAGTAGTAGTGATTCGCGAGCATGCACCACACGCGCCAGCCGTTGGCGATCGCGAACATCGCGACCGTCGTGAGGAGCGGCCGCCGCACAAACGCGAGCACGAGCAGCGGAAATAGCACGTAGAACTGGATCTCGACGCCGAGCGACCACATCACGCCGTCGATCGACGTGTTCGTCTTCGCGAACCAGTCGTGGACGAACAGCAGGTGGAAGATCACGTCCTGCGCGGCATCGCCGAACGTCGCGTACGTCTGCACGCCGAACGCGATCATCACGACGATGGCGAGCACGTACGACGGCACGATCTTGAGGAAGCGGCGGCCGAAGAAGTGGCGCAGCGTCGGCCGCGGGGTGCCGGCAAGATGCGCTTGCGCGTACGGCAGCATCAGCACGAAGCCGGAGATGAAGAAGAACAGCGCGACGCCGAGGAAGCCTGCTTCGGCGATCGGCTGCAGCGAGATGTTCGTGTACGGGACGAACGCCCACGTCCACGAGATCTGCCAGAGGTGGAACCACACGACCGCCGCGATCGCGATCCCGCGCAATCCGTCGATCGTCGCGATGCGGCCGCCCCGCACGAGCTCCATGCGCGTCGCTAGAAGCGCGCGACCAGCCGGACTTCGTTGAGCGGCTGCGGGTACGTGAGGATCTTGTCGGCCAAGAACTCGCGCTGCATGTCCTCGAGCGTGCCCTGATCGATGCGCAGGTCGGCCTTGAAGTCGTACCGCGGCGCGGCTTTGATCACGTCGACCGGCTGCTTCGTGTACTTCGCGTACGCCTCGAGGTTGGCGGGCGAGAAGAAGCCGCTGCCGACGATCTCCGCTGCAGCTTTGCGGAACGCGGTCATCACCGCGCTCGCGTTGTCGTGGTTGCGCAGTAGCGCGGGGCCGAAGAAGATCCCCGACGCGGCGATCCCGGCCGGCGGCGACGCGACGATCGTGCCGAGCCGTTTCTGCGCGAACTCGTCGCTGAACGGCGCCGACGTGAACAGCACGTCGACGGCCTTGCGCTCCAGCGCCGTCTGCTGCTCGGGGTTCGGGACGTTCTGCGACTCGATGTCCGTCAGCCGCAATCCGACCGTGCGCAGGATGCGCGCGACGTAGTACGCCGACGCGGCGCCGGAATTCCCGATCCAGCCGAACTTCTTGCCTTTGAGCGCGGGGCTGAGCCGCAAGCCGCCGTCGTAGAGATCCTGGCGAATCAAGAGCGCTGACGGGCGGCCGCGTTGCGGCTGGTACCCGGTGGCGGCGACGAACTTCACCTCGAGCCCGCGGTTCACCGCGTTGTAGAACGCGGCCGACAGTGCGGCGGCGGCGACGTCGACCTGCCCTTGCGCGACGAGGCTCATTGAGTCGGCGCCCGCGGTGATCGGGCTCAGCGCCGCCTCGAATCCCGCGTCGCGCAGATAGCCTTTCTCCACCGCGACGAACACGGGCGCGAACAGCGTCGAGGGCACGTAGCCGATGGTGAGCGGCTTGCGGCTCTGCGCGAAGACCGCGGTCGGAACTGCGCTCGCGGTGGCCGCCGCCGCGGCCGTGCCGAGGAATCGTGCGCGTGACGTCATGGAGATGCGGGGCTCCCTTCGAGCTCGAGAATGCCGTGCTGGCGGATGATTTCGGCGCGCACGGCGCCGGCCTCCGCCGGGCGGCCCTCCGCGACGAGCGCGGCGGCGACGCCCGCGGCCTGACCGGTCGCAAACGCCGTCCCCATAACGCGGACCGAGGCGAAAGCGTCGGCATCGGCGTCGAGCACGCGCCCGGCCGCGAACAGGTTGCGGTGCGTCGCGCTGAGCAGCGTGTCGAGCGCGATCCCGTATGCGCCATCCGCACGCAGACGCTTCCAGAGGTCGGGCTGTCCCGGTCCTGCGTGCAGCTCGACGGGCCACGCGCCGAGCGCGACCGCATCGGCGCCGATCCGCGCCGCGAGCACGTCCGCGCCGTGCAGCTGCGCGCGCGCGACCACGTGGCGCGACTCGCGCGTGCCGATCGCCGGGCCGGTCCCGATGAGGTACGCGTGCTCGTGGCCGGGCAGCGCGCGGATCGCATCGACGTACGACCAGGCCTGCTCGCGCGAGCACGCCGCTGC
>Ga0066662_10000627_pt1 | contig 15571 bp, 16 predicted proteins | sample GraSoiAngelo_111_FD_133939 | JGI IMG/M metagenome (GOLD analysis project Ga0066662, IMG submission 133939) | Grasslands soil microbial communities from the Angelo Coastal Reserve, California, USA - 14_0903_12_40cm | ecosystem: Environmental > Terrestrial > Soil > Grasslands | place: USA...
AGACGCCGCTGCGGCGGACGAGATGTTCTCGATGCTGATGGGCGACCGCGTCGAGCCGCGCCGCGACTTCATCGAGCGGAACGCCTCCGACGTGAAGTTCTTGGACATCTGATGGCCAAGGGTTTCGGCGTACCACGAGCAGGAGCCGTGAGGTGAGGCGCGCATGAGCATGGAGACGCTCGGGGACGGGCGAATCGAACAGCGGGAGCTGGCCGAGGAGATGCGGACCAGCTACCTCGATTACGCGATGAGCGTGATCGTGGGGCGGGCGCTGCCGGACGTGCGCGATGGGCTGAAGCCCGTGCACCGGCGGGTGCTGTTCTCGATGAACGAGAGCGGCCTCCAGCCGTCCCGGCCCTACTCGAAATGTGCGGCGGTCGTCGGCGACGTGCTCGGCAAGTACCACCCGCACGGCGACTCGGCTGCCTACGACGCGCTCGTGCGCATGGCGCAGTGGTTCTCGCTGCGCTACCCGCTCGTCGACGGCCAGGGCAACTTCGGCAACCAGGACGGCTACTCCGCTGCGGCCATGCGCTACACCGAGTGCCGGCTCTCCCCGCTGGCGGTGGAGATGCTGCGCGACATCGACGCCGACACCGTCGACTTCATGCCCAACTACGACGAGCGCCGCCGGGAGCCGGTCGTTCTCCCCGCGCGGTTCCCGAACCTCCTGGTCAACGGCTCGTCGGGGATCGCGGTCGGAATGGCCACGAACATCCCGCCCCACAACCTGGGCGAGACCATCGACGCGGCGATCGAGCTGATGACCAACCCGGACGCCACCGTCGAGGACCTGATGAAGCACATCAAGGGCCCGGACTTCCCCACGGCCGGCTCGATCATGGGCGTGAGCGGGATCCGCGAGGCCTACGAGACGGGCCGCGGCCGGGTGGTGATGCGGGCGAAGGTGCATACCGAGGACGTCCGTGGTGGCAAGACGGCGCTGATCGTCACCGAGCTGCCCTACATGGTGCGCAAGGGCGGGGACGAGGGTGTCATCCAGAAGATCGCGGAGCTGGTCGACTCGAAGGTGCTGAACGAGATCTCGGCCCTGAACGACGAGAGTGACCGCACCGGCATGCGCATCTACATCGAGCTGAAGCGCGATGCCATCCCTAAGGTCGTCCTCAACAAGCTCTACAAGCACACGCCGCTGCAGACCACCTTCGGTGTGAACATGGTCGCCCTGGTGGACGGGGTCAACCCGCGGACGCTCTCCCTCAAGCAGATGCTCTACCACTACATCGAGCATCAGAAGGAGGTCGTCACCCGGCGCACCAAGTTCGAGCTCGACCGCGCGGAGCGCCGCGCGCACGTGCTCGAGGGCTACCTGATCGCGCTCGACCACCTGGATGAGGTGATCGCGCTGATCCGTGCGGCGGAGGACACCGAGACCGCGCGCAACGGCCTGATGGAGCGCTTCGGCCTCACCGAGATCCAGGCGCAGGCCATCCTCGAGCTGCGCCTCCGCGCCCTCACCGGCCTCGCCCGCAAGGAGATCAAGAACGAGCACGCCGACCTGCTTGAGCGAATCGCTGAGCTTCGCGCCATTCTCGCCGACGAGGAGCGGCTGATGAACGTGATCCGCGAGGAGCTGCAGGAGATCAGGGAGCGGTTCGCGGATCCCCGGCGGACCGAGATCATCGCGGCGGAGGGCGAGATCGACCTCGAGCAGCTCATTGCCGAAGAGGACATGGTCATCTCCATAACGGCAAGCGGGTACATCAAGCGCCTGCCGATCAGCACCTATCGCACGCAGGGGCGTGGCGGCATCGGCGTGATGGGCATGGACACGAAGGAGGGCGACTACATCGAGCACCTCTTCGTGGCCTCGACGCACGACTACCTGCTGTTCTTCACCACCGTCGGCAAGGTCTACCGGGTGAAGGTGCACGAGCTTCCGCTGGGCACCCGCCAATCGAAGGGCCGTGCGCTCGTCAACGTGCTGCCGTTGCGCCAGGACGAGAAGGTCAAGGCCGTGATCGACACCCGCACCTACAGCGAGGGCAAGTACCTGCTGTTCGCGACGCGAAACGGGGTCGTGAAGAAGACCGAGTTCAAGTCGTACGACACGGTGCTGAAGGCCGATGGCATCATCGCCCTCAAGGTGCGTGAGGGGGACGAGCTGGTCGGCGTCCGTCTGACGGACGGCGAGGACGACGTCCTGCTCGTCTCGCGCAACGGGTCGGCCGTCCGCTTCTCGGAGCGGGATGTGCGGCCCATGGGTCGCGACACGAGCGGCGTCCAGGGCATGAAGCTCCGGCCCGGCGACGAGGTGATCGCGGTCGAGATCGCGCGCGATGACCAGGACCTGCTGGTCGTGACCGAGAACGGCTTTGGCAAGCGTACGCGCGTCGAGGAGTATCCGGCCAAGGGCCGCGGCACCATGGGGGTTCTCACGGTGCGCTACACGGAGTCGCGCGGCCGCCTGGCCGGCGCGATGATCGTCAAGGACGGCTACGACCTGATGCTGATCAGCCAGGACGGCACCGTGATCCGCACCGCGGCCGATGGCATCTCACGCATGGGCCGCGCCACGCAGGGCGTGCGCGTCATGAACCTGCGCGAGGGCGACCGGGTGTCGGCGATCGCGCGGGTGACCGAGCCGTCCGGCGCGACCGCCGCGAACGGCTCCGAGGCCGAGCCCGCGCCGCCGGACGGCGAGGATCCGGGCATTTCGGATGGGTCGGACGGGGCCGGCGAGGGCGCCCCCGACGCGACCGATTAACGGCGCTCCCGGAAATTCCTTCCAATCCTGGCAGGAATTGGGTTCAGTAAGAGGAACAAAACGGTCGATACCGCTTTCTGCAGCGCCAAGACCCGCCAGAGAGGGGACAGCGATGAGACAAGTCGACCTGTTGGAGCCCGTGGACATCACCGCGCGGCTGCCCCAGCTCGAGCTCTACCTGAGCCAGGTGTGCAGCGTCGCCGGCATCTCCAAGATGCAGCTGGACTACTGGACGACGAAAGCGGAGATCCCGACCAAGGGCCGCAAGCAGCGTGTGTACGACATGGAGTCGGTGGAGATGGTGATGCTGATCAAGCAGGCCAAGGACAAGGGCCTGAACCTCGGTGCCGCCATCGCCGCAGCGCGTGAGTTCCAGGCCGCGAAGGCCGAGCGCGCGCAGCTCGCCTCGTAGATCTCAGCCGACCCCGGACAGCTCCCCCGCAGCGCGGGCGGGGTCGACCACGTTCACCCAGATCCCGGCACCGATCTCGATCGACGCCTGCACCGTCAGGCGCGGCAGCAGCTCGATGTGCCAGTGGAACGGCCCATCCGACCCTCCCGGCTGCTCGTGGAGGATGGCATTCCATGCCAGCTCATCGCCGAGCAGCGCCCGCAGGCGGGAGACGGCGTCCTGCAGCGCCCGGGCCACCGGGGCGTCGAGCGGCGACCGCTCCTCGTGCGCCCGCGGCGCGATCCAGGTCTCGTACGGCAGCCGGCTCCACGGTGGTGCGAACGTCACCAGCCCGTCGCGCTCGGCGATGACGTGCTCGTGAGGACCGCACAGCGCGCATCGGCCGGCCGACGCGAATGCCTCCTGCTCGCGTGCCACGACCGGCGGCGTCGCGCCGAACGGCACCACCTGCGAGTGCGAGTGGTCGAGCGACGCGCCGGCAGCCGGCCCCTCGTTGATCACGATCAGCACGCATGCTGCTCCCGCCGCCTCGTGCGCAGCCCGGCGCCGCCGCCAGGCCTCGGGCACCAGCTCCCACACGCCCGGATCGACATCTGCGACCGACAGGACGTGGTCGGGACCGTGCACGACCACCTCGTGCCCGGGAAAGGCCGGGTACTTGTTCGGCACCACGCGCACCGCCCAGCCGGGCGTATCGGGCATGCCATCCGCCCGGCCGAGCGCCTCCACCTCGGGCGGGGTCAGCGCCTCATGGCCCGCGCAGAACGGGCAGGTCGAGGCGTCGGCGATCCGCGTCGTCCGGCCGATCGCGCCGGGGCGGCCCGCCCTGCCCGGCACGATCAGCACCGTCTCGCCGCTGATCGGGCTTTGCCGGAGGTCAAGGCCGCCCTGGTTCACGGCCGCCCCTGCGCTTCCTCGACCGCCTCGACGCGCTCGACCTCGGCCGACGTCATGGCGCGGCCCGCGATCACCAGCCGGCCCTCCGCATCGACCCCCTCGGCGATGCCGGCCGGCCCGCCCGCCAGGCTCACCATCCGCCCGCGCAGCTCGTCGCGCCGAAGCCCCGTGAACCCGTCCCGCTCGAAGGCGTCGTAGCGCCGCTCCAGCTCGGCCAGCACATCGGCGAGCAGGGCGGCCCGGTCGACCCGCCCGCCCGTGATCAGCCGCAGCGACGTGGGTGGCACGCGGGCATCGGCGGGAAGCTGCTCGGCGGTCATCGTGGCGTTGATGCCCACTCCCAGCACCAGCGTCCCCTCCTTCAGCTCCGGAAGCACGCCGGCCAGCTTGCGGCCGTCGACGATGACGTCGTTCGGCCACCGGACGAGCGCCGCCGGGTGGCATGCCGTTGCCACCGCCTCGGCGGCGACCAGCGAGAAGGCGGAGAGCCGGTCGGGTGGCGTGCGCGGCGCCAGGGAGAGGGAGAACAGCAGCGCGGCGCCCGGCGGAGCAACCCAGCTGCGCCCGCGCCGTCCGCGCCCGGCCGTCTGGTGATCGGTTGCCGCGACGCCGCCGTGCGGCAGTCCCCGCGCCAGCTCCTGGGTGGACGCGCACTCGTCCCGCCAGACGTACGGATGCCCGAAGCGTCCGCGGAGCCGGAGCTCGACCTGCTCGGGGAGCAAGGGCATTCCATAGAATACGCCGCTGATGTTCTCGCAACCCAAACGCGCGGCAGCCCGTCTGACCCTGCGAGAACGGGTGCGCGACGAGTCGGCCCATGCCGTGCTCTCGGATGTGGTGCTGGCCGTGCGGGCCAAGGACGGCGATCGAGCCGCCCTCGAGACCCTGGTGCATCGCCACGAGCCGCGGGTGCGACGGCTCGCGTCGTACCTGCTCGACGATCCGCAGGACGCGGAGGATGCCGCCCAGGAGGCGCTTGCGAAGGTGCTGACCCGAATCGACCAGTTCCGTGGCGAGTCACGGTTCGCCACCTGGCTCTACAGCCTGGTCGCCAACACGTGCCGCGATCTGGGCGAGCGTCAGCGCCGCCGCCGCCACCAGCCGCTGGAGACGGCCCCCGAGGTCGTGTCGGTCGACGGCCCGCACGATCTGGCGTGCCAGCGTGAGCAGCGAGCGATGCTGGCTCGCGAGATGGGCGGCCTGTCCACCGACCAGCGGCACGTGATGGTGATGAAGGACGTCCTGGCGCTGTCCTATGAGGAGATCGCCGAGGTGCTGGACATGCCCGTCGGCACCGTCAAGTGCCACGCGCATCGCGGGCGTGCCCGTATGCGCCGGGCGCTGGGCCCGTCGGCCGAGGCGGTCACCGCGTGACGCATATCGCCCTGCCGCTCGACCGGGCCGGCATCGAGGCGATCATCCCCCACCGCGAGCCATTCCTCCTGGTGGACGAGATCGTCGAGCTGGTACCTGGCGATCACGCCGTCGGCCGCTATCACGTGTCGGAGGATGCCTGGTACCTGCGCGGCCACTTCCCCGGCCGTCCGATCATGCCCGGCGTGCTCCAGGTTGAGGCGCTGGCGCAGGTTGGGGCCGTCTGCGGCCTGTCCGCACCGGGGTTCGCGGGCCGGCTGGCGCTCTTCGCCGGCATCGACGACGTGCGCTTCAAGCGGATCGTGACCCCCGGAGACACGCTGACGCTCGAGTGCCGGATCACGCGGCTGCGCGGCCCGATCGGCAAGGCGGACGCCACGGCCTCCGTCGGGGAGGAGCTGGCCTGTCGTGCGGCGCTGACGTTCGCGCTCCCGGAGCCGGAGGCGTGATCGCGGCCTGCCGCGACGGCGTCGTGGTGCTCGGCATCGGATCGCATGTGCCGGATCGGGTGCTGACGAACGACGAGATCGCGACGATGGTGGAAACGAGCGACGAGTGGATCGCGCAGCGCACCGGCATCCACGAGCGGCGTATCGCTGCCCCTGGCGACTCGTCGGCGAGCCTCGGGGCGGAGGCGGCCCGGCTCGCTCTGGCCAGCGCTGGGGTGGGAGCTGACGAGCTCGACCTGATCGTGGCGGCGACCGCCAGCCCCGACTACTACTTCCCGGCCACGGCCTCGCTGATCGGGAACACCATCGGCGCGGTGGACGTCGCGGGGTACGACCTGTCGGCGGCTTGCACCGGCTTCATCTACGCCCTGGCGCAGGGGTATGCGCAGATTGCCTCCGGCCTCGCCGACACCGTCCTGGTCGTCGGCACCGAGGTGTTCTCGCGCCTGCTCGACTGGCGCGACCGCTCGACCTGCATCCTGTTCGGCGACGGGGCGGGCGCGGTCGTGCTCGGCCGGTCGGAGGGGCCTGGCGGGCTTCGCGGCTTCGAGATGGGCTCCGACGGCAGCGGCGGCCCGCTGCTGTCCGTTGCTGCAGCAGGCAACGCCGCCTTCGGTGACGAGGGCCCGTACGTGAAGATGAACGGCCCCGAGGTGTACAAGTTCGCGACGCGGGTGGTGGTCGAGTCGGCGGAGCGCTGCCTCCACGCGGCCGGCATGACCATCGCGGAGGTCGACCTGTTCATCCCGCACCAGGCGAACAGGCGGATCATCGATCACGCGGCGCGGCGCCTGGGCATCGACGAGGGGAAGGTGTTCTCGAACGTGGACAGGTACGGAAACACGTCGGCCGGCTCGATCCCGATCGGCCTGGACGAGGCCTGGCGGCAGGGTCGCATCGACCGCGGCGACATCGTGCTCATGGTCGGCTTCGGGGGCGGGCTGGCATGGGGATCGGCGCTGCTCGAGTGGACGAAGGAGCGGGCATGACCCGGGTCGCCTTCTGTTTCCCCGGCCAGGGCAGCCAGCGCGTCGGCATGGCGCGCGACCTGGCCGCCGAGGTGCCCGCTGCCGCGGCCGTATTCGAGGAGGCCAACGACCTGCTCGGCTTCGACGTCCGCGCCGTCAGCTTCGACGGCCCTATGGAGGAGCTTTCGCGCACGGAGGTGACACAGCCCGCGCTGGTGGCGGCGTCGATCGCGACGCTGCGCGCGGTCGAGGACCGCACGGGCGTGGTTCCGAGCGTGGTTGTCGGCCACAGCGTCGGCGAGTACGCGGCGCTCGCCGCAGCGCGGGCTGCATCGGCCGGCGATCTGCTGCGGCTGGTGGCCGAGCGCGGGCGGATCAGCGCCGAGGCCGCGACCGGCGGTGGCATGGCTGCCGTGCTGAAGCTGGACGACGCCGAGGTCGAGCGGTTGTGCGCCGCGCGCGACGACGTGTGGCCGGCCAACTACAACTGTCCCGGTCAGGTGGTCATCTCCGGGCGTGACGAGGGGATCGAGGCCGTGGGTGAGGAGGCGCGTGCGGTCGGCGGCAAGGTGATCCGCCTGCCGGTGGCCGGTGCGTTCCACAGCCCGCTGATGGCCGGCGCGGCGGAGGCGTTCCGGGGCGCGGTGCGTGCCGTCCAGTTCGCCGAGATGCAGGTTTCGTTCATGAGCACCGTCACGAGTGCGCTCGAGACCGCCGATCGCGTGCCCGGCCTCCTGGTCGAGCAGCTGACCGCGCCCGTCAGGTTCACCCAGGCCGTGCAGGCGCTCGTTGCCACCGGCGTCGACACGTTCGTCGAAGTCGGGCCCGGCGGCGTGCTGACCGGCCTCGTCAAGCGAATCGACGGATCGGTGCGGACGCTGGCGGTGTCCGACCCGACCGACCTGGAAGCACTTGCGGAGGTGATGGTCGATGCCTGAGCTGGATGGGAGGATCGCCCTGGTGACCGGTGGGTCGCGGGGGATCGGAGCCGCGATCTGCGCCGAGCTCGGCGCTGCCGGCGCCACCGTCGTCGTCAACTACGTCCGTGACGAGTCCGCCGCGGCGGCGGTGTCTGCTCGCGTGCGCGATGCCGGCGGCCGCGCCGAGGCCGTGCAGGGCGACGTGTCCACCGCCGAGGGTGCGGCCGCGCTGGTGTCCCGGGTCGAGTCCGAGGTGGGGCCAATCGACATCCTCGTGAACAACGCGGGCATCACACGAGACGACCTGATCATGCGGCTGTCGGAGGACGACTGGCGTATGGTCATCGACACCAACCTGGGCGGGGCGTTCTTCACGTGCCGGGCGCTCTCGAGGCCGATGCTGAAGCGCCGCGCCGGAGCGATCGTCAACATCAGCTCCATCGTTGGCGTGCATGGCAACGCCGGGCAGACGAACTACGCCGCGTCGAAGGCCGGGCTGATCGGCCTGACCAAGTCGCTTGCGAAGGAGCTGGGTGGCCGCGGGATCCGTGTGAACGCGATCGCACCCGGGTACATCGCGACGGAGCTGACCGATGCGTTGCCCGAGGAGGCGCGCACCGCGATCCTCGGAAACACCCCGCTCGGTCGGCTGGGAGAGCCGGACGATGTCGCGCGGGCGGTACGGTTCCTTGTATCAGACGCTGCCGGGTTCATCACCGGCGACGTGCTGGCGGTCGATGGAGGGCTAGGCATATGAGTGAGCATGAGGGCCGTCGCCGGGTCGTGATCACCGGCGTGGGCGCGGTCACGCCGTGCGGCCTGGACGTGGACGAGAGTTGGCGCAACATTCGCGAGGGCAGGTCGGGCGTGTCCATCGTGGAGGGCTTCGAGGGGCACGTCAAGATCGCCGCTCAGGTCAAGGGGTTTCAGCCCGACCAGTACATGGACCACCGCTCGGTGCGAAAGACCGACCGGTTCGCCCACTTCGCCGTCGCCGCTGCCACCATGGCCGTGGCCGACGCGGACATCGACATCAGCGCGGACGCCGAGCGCATCGGGTGCTCGGTCGGAACTGGAATCGGCGGGCTGGCGACCGAGGAGGTCGCCCACCGCAAGCTGTTCGAGGCCGGGCCCGACCGCCTCAATCCCTTCTGGGTGACGGCCCTGATCCCGAACATGGCCGCGGCCGAGATCTCGATGGCGCTTGGGACGAGGGGCCCGCTCACCACCGAGTGCACCGCGTGCGCCGCGTCGGCCATGTCGATCGGAAACGCGGTGCTCTACATCCGGGCCGGCATGGCCGACGCGATGCTGGCCGGTGGCGTCGAGGCGCCCATCCTGCCGCTCGGCCTGGGCGGGTTCGGCACCATGCGGGCGCTGTCCCGGCGAAACGACGACCCAGAGGGGGCGAGCCGCCCGTTCGACCTCGGCCGCGACGGGTTCGTGCTGGCCGAGGGCGGCGCCGTGCTCGTCCTCGAGGAGCTGGGACGCGCACAGGCGCGCGGTGCCCACATCTACGCCGAGATCCTCGGCTACGGCATGTCGTCGGACTCCCACCACGTCACCGAGCCGGACCCGGTCGGCGAGAACCCGGCCCGGGCGATGCGCAATGCGCTGGACGACGCGGGCGTCACACCGGAGATGCTGGGATACGTCAATGCGCACGGCACGTCGACGCCGGCCGGCGACTCCGCCGAGACGCGCGCGCTGAAGCTGGCACTCGGCGAGGCGACGGCTCGCAAGGTGCCGATCTCCTCGACCAAGAGCGAGACCGGCCACATGCTCGGAGCTGCGGGCGCCCTGGAGACGATCATCACCATCCTCGCCATGCGCGACTCGTTCCTGCCGCCGACCATCAACCAGACCGACCCCGACCCGGAGTGCGATCTGGACTACATCCCAAACACCGGGCGCGAGGCCGACGTCGAGTATGCACTGACCAACTCGTTCGGCTTCGGTGGGCACAATGCGGTGCTCGTGCTGCGGCGCTGGGATGGTGACGGCACCGCCGGCTGAGCCGCAACCATCGCCCCCGGCGGGGCGTCCCACGAGGAAGCGCGTGGCCAAGGAGATCAGCGTTGACATCAGCCCGGTTGGTGAGCCGGCCGAGCAGGCCGAGGCTCCGACCACGCCCGCGCGCAACACCTGCCCGCGCTGCGACTCGCACTACCGTGAGGACGAGATGGTGGCCAACCTCCGCGTCTGCGTCCACTGCGGGTACCACTTCCCCGTGACGGCCCGCGAGCGGATCGTCCAGCTGGTGGATGAGGGCACCTGGTCGGAGACGGCCCGCGACCTGGAGTCCGCCGATCCGCTCGAGTTCGTCGATTCCCGGCCCTATCCGGAGCGGATCGCCGAAGCCGAGCGCAAGACCGGCCTGCGCGACGCCGTGCTGGTGGGGACGGCCGAGATCGGCGAGCTGCCGGTCGCGCTCGCAGTGATGGATTTCACGTTCCTGGGCGGCAGCATGGGCTCCGTCGTCGGCGAGAAGGTGTTCCGCGCTGCGGAGCTCGCTGTCGAGCGCCGCATGCCCCTGGTGTCGGTCGCGTCCTCCGGCGGAGCTCGCATGCAGGAGGGCGTGCTCGCGCTCATGCAGATGGCCAAGACGGTGGCCGCCGTGGAGGAGCTGCGCGAGGCGGGCCGGCCGTTCATCTCGGTGCTCGCCCACCCGACCACCGGAGGCGTCGCGGCCAGCTTCGCCGCCCTCGGCGACGTCGTCATCGCCGAGCCGGGTGCGCTGCTCTCGTTCTCCGGCCCGCGCGTCGTGCGCCAGACCACCCGCGAGGACATCCCCGACGACTTCGGGCTGGCCGAGTCGAACTTCCGCCACGGCCACATCGACATGATCACGCCCCGCCCCGAGCTGCGCGACATGGTCGCACGGCTGGCCTGGCTGCTCGCCAACGGCGCGCCCTACCGGCGGACGCCGCTCCTGCCCGACCTGGGTGCGCCCCAGCGTGCGGTGGGCAGGCTGATCGGCGGCGCCCGCCGCCGGTTCACCGATCTCCTCCCCGACCGTGACGGCGACGGAACGGCTTAGGTTCCTGCGCCGTCGCGGCGGCGACGGCGACGCGTGGCACGCCGTCGAGCTGGCCCGCCACCAGGACCGGCCCTACACGCTCGACTACCTGAACCGGATCTGCGACGACTTCGTCGAGCTGCACGGCGACCGTGCCGAGGGCGACGACCCGGCGATCGTGGCCGGCATCGGCTCGTTCCGGGGGCAGACGGTGGCCTTCGTCGGCCATCAGAAGGGCCGTGATCTGAAGGAGCGCACCTACCGCAACTTCGGGATGCCCCGCCCCGAGGGCTACCGCAAGGCGATGCGGGTGTTCGAGCTCGCCGACCGGCTCGCCTTCCCTGTCGTCACCCTGATCGATACGCCCGGCGCGTATCCCGGGGTGGGCGCCGAGCAGCGGGGCCAGTCGGGCGCGATCGCCCGGTCGCAGCTAATGATGATGGGCCTGAACGTGCCCGTCGTCGCCTGTGTGATCGGCGAGGGCAGCTCAGGTGGGGCGCTTGCGATCGGGGTCGCCGACCGCGTGCTGATGCAGCAGCACACGATCTACACCGTCATCTCGCCGGAGGGGTGCGCCGCGATCCTGTGGAAGGACGCGGGGGAGGCCAAGCGGGCCGCTGCCGCGCTGCGCCCGACGGCGGAGGCTTGCCTCGCGCTCGGCGTGATCGACCAGATCGTGCCGGAGCCGGGGGGCGGGGCGCACCGCGATCACGGCAAGGCGGCCGAGCTGCTGGCCGACGCCATCGCCGCCGACCTCGAGTTCCTCGACACGCTGCCACCGGCCGAGCGCCGCCGGCTGCGGCGCCAGAAGTTCGAGCGGATGGGCGCGTTCGTCGAGTAGGGCGAGCCGGTGGCAGCGGCGACTGTGGATACGATCCCCCCGGTGATCCGCGGCCTCAACCGGTTCGAGACCCTGTCGGTCGGCGCCGCCGCTGTCATCGCCGCCGTGGCGGGCGCCCTCGATCTGGCGTCGGCTCCGAACACAGCGGTGTTTGTCGTCTCCGGCCTCGCGCTGGTGCTGCTGGCCTGGGTGGTGGGCGTCGCCACCGAGCAGCTGGGCGCGAGCACGGGGCCGAAGGTGGGGGGTGTGCTGAACGCGACCTTCGGCAATGCCGCCGAGCTGATCATCACCGTGTTCGCCATCCGGGAGGGACAGCTGGAGATCGCGACCGCCTCGATCACCGGCTCCATCCTCGGCAACACCCTGCTGGTGCTCGGCGCCTCCTTCCTGGTCGGCGGCCTGCGCAACGGCCTCCAGCGGTTCGACCGCCGGGTCGCGGGGATGAACGCCTCGATGCTCGCGCTCGCGGTGATCGGCCTCGGCATTCCCACCGTCTTCGGGCACGTCGGCAACCCGACGCATGTGCAGGCCATCTCCGACGTGACGGCCGGCATCCTGCTGCTTCTCTACGTCCTGATGCTCGTCTTCTACTTCCGCACACCGCAGGAGCACGGCGGCCGCGACAGCGGCCCGCACTGGCGTGGCCGGGTCGCGATGGCGCTGCTCCTGCTCTCGACGGCCGCCGTCGCCGTGGTGGCGGACGTGTTCGTGGGGACGCTCGCGCAGGTCGTCTCCGACCTCGGTATCTCCGCGGTGTTCCTCGGTCTCATCATCGTCCCCATCGTCGGCAACATCGCCGAGAACATCGTCGGCATCAAGCTCGCCTATGACGACGACATGGACTTCTCCATGCTCGTATCGCTCGGCTCGTCGCTCCAGATCGCGCTCGGCGTCGCGCCGCTGCTGGTGTTTCTCTCGCTGCTGACGCCGTACCACTTCGACCTGCTGTTCCCGACGCTGCAGGTGATCTCACTCGTCGCGGCTGTCTTCATCACGGCGCTGATCGCCGTCGACGGAGAATCGAACTGGCTGGAGGGCGCGCAGCTGATGGCGGTCTACGGCATCATCGCCACGGCGGTGTGGTACCTGTGACCAGGCGCCAAGCGCTCCTGCTGGCGGTCGTCTTCAGCCTGTCCGCACTGGCGGTCGTGCTCCGCGCCGCCGGCGTCGAGGGCCAGGCGGTGTTCGTGGTGGCCGCGATCGCGGTGGCCGGGCTGGCCTGGGCGCTGGGCGAGGCCACCGAGCAGGCGGGCGCCTCGGCCGGGCCGCGGGTGTCGGCCCTGCTCAACGCGAGCTTCGGGAACCTGCCGGAGCTCGTGATCCTCGTGCTCGCCATCGATGCCGGCCTGAGCGACATCGCACGCGCCTCGATCATCGGCTCGGTGATCGGCAACGTGCTGCTGATCCTCGGGCTGGCGCTGCTCCTCGGCGGGTGGCGCCACGGCATCCAGCGGTTCAATGAGCGGATGGCGAGCACCAACGCGTCGATGCTGATCCTGGCCGTCGTGGGGCTGGGCGTGCCGACCCTGTTCAATGCGCTTGCGCACGACACGAGCTCGGTGCAGGAGCTGTCGCGCTGGACGGCCGGGGCCCTGCTGCTGACCTACGTCGCATACCTGTACTTCTCGTTCACCACGCCCGGGCTGCACTTCACCGATCATGGCGGGACGATGGAGTGGTCGCGAACGACGGCGCTCGCGTTGCTCGCTGCCACCGCGGTCGCCACCGGGGTCGTGTCGGAGGTGCTCGTCCACTCGATCGAGCCGACCATCAAGGCCTGGGGGGTGCCGCGCGAGTTCATCGGCCTGATCGTCGTGCCCTTCGTGGGAAACGTGGCCGAGCATTTCTCGGCGGTGAAGCTCGCCCTCGGCAACCGGATGGACTTCGCCATGGGCATCGCATTCGGCTCGGCCATCCAGATCGCCCTGCTCGCAAGCAGCGTCGCCGTCTTCGCCAGCCTCATCATCGGCAGTGAGGTGACGCTGGTCTTCGATCCGCTGCAGCTGGCAGCGCTCGGGGCGGCCGCCATCGGCTGCACCATGGTCGCACGCGCGGGCGAGACCAACTGGCTCGAGGGGCTTCAGCTCCTGGTGATCTATTTTATCGTCGCCGTCGCATTTTGGCTTCTCTGAGCCCTGCAAACCGTCGCCTCGCTGTGTCGCTGCGGGCCGTGCAGAGCACTGTCCCTCCCTAGCTCCTTGCGACGCTCGGTTTTCTCTGAGCCCTGCAAACCGTCGCCTCGCTGTGTCGCTGCGGTCGGGCCGTGCAGAGCACTGTCCCTCCCTTGCTCCTTGCGACGCTCGGTTTTCGGGCTCAGGGTTTTCGTTTCAGTGGATCGGATACGCCTTCCCGTTGACGGCCGGCAGCACCTGTGATGTGACCCAGGCTGGCGTCGTGTGGTTGTCCTTGGCGTAGTTGTATGACCCGTCGCTGCGCTTGCGCGCGGCCAGGTAGGCGAGCGCGCGGGTGTTCGGCAGCCCGCAGCGGATCCGGGCCTGGATCACCCAGCTGGTCGACTGGCTGTCCGAGCCGTTCGAGGGGCCGAGCGCATATCCGTGATCCGAGCGCTGCAGGCTGTGCAGGTAGTCAAAGGCGTGCGTCAGCACGGCGCCGCTGCACGACACGCCGCCGGCTCGCAGCGCCAGCACGGCGGCCGCGGTGTCGTTCGAGTCGGGCGCGGAGGACGGCGTATAGGGGAAGCCACCTCCCGAGCTCTGCCGCCGCGCGATGTAGGTGATCGTGCGGCGGGGTATCCGCGAGCCCGCCGCCTTCAGCGCGAGCGCACCCCAGTACGTCGAGTTCGCGAAGTTCCCGATGCGCCCGTTGGAGTGGATCAGGCCGCGCAGCTTGCCGACGAGATCGTGCCCGGCGAAGTCGCGCGGGTCCTTCCCCATCGCCACGGCAGCCAGGATGCCGCGCTCGAGCGCGAACGAGGTGCGCCAGTGGGAGGCGCGGCTCCCGAGGAAGAAGCCCGCGCCGTAGCCGCCCGACCGGTGCATGTGGGCGGGGTCCTTCCCGGCCGCCCGCAGGCCCATCACCGCCCACTCGGTCAGCGTCACCGATGCGCTGCCGCCCGGCTCGGCGAACCCGCCGGACGATGTCTGCCGGCTCGCCAGGTAGGCGGCGCCGGACGTGGCCTGCGCGGCTGCGGGCAGGGCCAGCGCGAGCAGGGCGGCGAGGATCAGGATGCGATGCGTCATGCGGTCTCCAGTGGTGTGAAGTGGGCATGCAGCCGCCGTGCGTAGCGGTCGAGCATGCGGATCATGGTCGGCCCGGCGATCAGCGCGATCACCGCGTTGCCGGTCGCGTGGGCGATGTCGAACGGGATGCCGGTCGCGGCGAGCGTCAGGAACGAGTGCAGGTTGGCGCTGGGACCGAGCGTGCTCCATGCCCAGACGTCCATCAGCCAGTCGAACAGGAACCCCCAGGCGATGCCGAAGGCGGCCAGGGCGTAGCGGTTCCGGAGCAGGCGGCCTGCGGGCGCGGCGCTTGCACCGACCAGGCCCCAGCCGATCATCTGCCATGGTGTCCACGGGCCCTGTCCGAGCACCGCGTTCGAGACGAGCGCGGCCGCTCCGCCGGTGGCCAGGCCCGCCCGCGCCCCGAGCGTGGCCCCGGTCACCGCGACGATCATCGTCACCGGCTGCACGTTTGGTATGAAGGCGAACAGCACCCGGCCGCCCGCGGCTGCCGCCGCCAGCGCCGCCACGAGCGCCAGCTCCCGGCTGCGGTTTGGCCCGGTCTCCACGGCGGTGACGGCGAGGATCACGCACACCACCGCGATCAGCAGCACGACGCTAGACATGCACCGCCTCCACCTCGCCACGCAGCAGGGCGGCGGCCTCGGCCACGGAGCGGCATCCGAGCGCGAGGCCGAGCTGACAGGCGAACAGCCCGTCGGCGGCGAGCTGCGATGCCGGCTGCCGGTCGGCCAGCACCGCACCGCGTGCCATGGTCGTCACC
>Ga0066662_10000628_pt1 | contig 15569 bp, 16 predicted proteins | sample GraSoiAngelo_111_FD_133939 | JGI IMG/M metagenome (GOLD analysis project Ga0066662, IMG submission 133939) | Grasslands soil microbial communities from the Angelo Coastal Reserve, California, USA - 14_0903_12_40cm | ecosystem: Environmental > Terrestrial > Soil > Grasslands | place: USA...
ATGCGCTTAACTTCTACAGCGATCTTTGACGAAGGCTCGGATTGAACTAGCGGCTGGCCTAAGTTGATCGAAGTGACCGCCGTCTGGTAATCGCTTGAGACAAAGCCAGTGACCTTCTCTTTCAAAAAACGCTCGACCTGTTGCAGGTCTAGATCAATCTGCTTGCTCCAACGGTTGACGACTATGCGAACTTTCTTTCGCGTGTAGCCCAGACGGTCGAAGATTTCAAGCGCGCGTTGTGCGCTGCGAATCGCAGGGATGTCCAGCGTCAGTACAAGTACGATGTCATCGGCCTGGTCTAATGCCGCGAGCGTGATTGCGTCGAAGGTGTGCTGCGGGTCCAGCACTACGTAGTCGTAGCTTTCGCGCAGGCGCTCCAGAGCTTCAAAGACATGCTCAGGCTCAATCTCGTCTGCGGAATCCGCTTCGCGCGGCGCGGCCAGGAGCGAGAGCTTAGACGAGTGCGGTGTGATGTAGCTTGAGAGAAGCGAGTCGTCCATGCGAGCGCGGTTCTCAACCATGTCGGCGATTGAATATTTAGGCTCTAGCCCCAGAAAGAGCGGAAGATCGCCAGCCTGTAAATTCAAATCAACGAGCACTGTGGGTTGATTCAGTGCGGCGGCGATGTTCGTCGCTATGAAGGATGTGCCGCAGCCCCCCTTGCTCGAAAAGACTGCGATCATGCGACCCTTCTTCTTCGGCGCTGCCTTTTGGCCCGCGCAGAATTCAGCCGTGCGGTCCAGAACTGTCTTGAACTCTTCCGCGATTACAGGAAGGCGCAGGAACTCGCGCGCTCCCGAACGCATACTGCGCAAGATAAGATCGGGCGAAGCGTTGCGCGCCGCACAGATGATAGCGGTCTGCGGGCTTTCCACAGAAAGCTTCTCAATAATCCTGATCGCCTGCTCGGAGTTCATGTCCGCAATCGTGATGATGACTGCCGATGGGCGCAGGTTGATAATCTCTGGATAGACCTGTTCGGCGTCGTCGCCGCCAGCAAGCAGGCGCGCACGCGAGTCGGTCGCAAGCGCCGTGCGAATCTCCTTGAAGTTATCAAGGCCCGTGCTCAGGATTACGAAAGTGAGTGGCTGTGTCATAAGTCAGTTTTCAGTTTTGAGTTTTCAGTTTTCAGTTCTTGCTTCAGCCGCGCGCTGAAAACTCAAAACTGAAAACTGAAAACTGTTTACAGATTAGGTGGCACTAGGCCAGCGTTCTCTCCTGTCAATGTTGTGCTGTAGTTGGGCATCGAAATGGTCGTGCCGATTAAAGGGATGACGAATTGAAACTGGTAATTGACGATGCTGACGGCGACTGTGCCGGAGGCCAATCCGAAGTTTGAATACTGCACCTGAACGTTAGCGGTCGTCAGGTTGTTGACCAAAGGCTGAGAGCCGCCAGCAGGGTCGCCATAGACGACTACGTTCTGAACCGCTGCAACATCGTTTGAAGTGTGATTGACAGCGTAGCGCGCTCCGCGTCGCGCAGCGTCCGAAAGAGCGTTGTGCGTCCAGAGAGCGCGGCCAAATTCAATGACCGCGAACATGGCAGTTAAGAAGATGGTCGCGCCGATTGCGAACTCCAGGAGCGTCGCGCCGCGCTCACTTCCTCTGTTTTTTGTAGAACGAGTCACCGTTTGCTTAACTCCTCTTTAGACGGGCGGCTGCGTTAATAGATACCGCATGGTTGAACTCGGCTTGACATCAATATTCAAAGAGAGCGACGAAACGTTTATGAGTTTTCCAAGATCGAAGACAGGTTGATGCTTAAAGCCATAAATCTGGACCGTCACAGTTTGCGGCAGGGTTGGAACTCCGCCCGCGCGCGTGATGACGACGTTCGCCGTTGTAAGCCCACTGACGATTGGCGTGCCCGTGCCGTCCATGTTGCCATAGACGGCGATGTTCCTGGCGCGCGTGTCCTCCGTGCCGTTGACTGCTGCCGTTGCCAGATAACGCGAAGCTGCGCGCGTGGCTTTATCAAGGGTTGTGTATTCGTAGAAGTAGCGCCCGAACTCTGCCGCCGCGCCGAAGAGCATCAGGAAGACGGGGAGCACGATTGCAAGCTCTACGAGTTGCACGCCGCTCTCTTCACGCGCGAAGCGCGAGAGCTTGTCGAACATCTTGACGTGTCTCTTCATGCGGTCTCTTCTCATCTTCTAAACGCCGTCTTCTCAAACTATTTGTAGATCACAGGAATCGCCAGCAGATTGTTCGCTGGACCGCCGTTAGGGTCGTAGCCGCCTTTGCCTTGAATCACAATGTCGCTCACGTACTCGGCCTGAAGGTCGCCGCCGTTGCCGTTGCTCACCTTGTTTTTCAGGAAGAAGACGCCGAAGCGATTGAACTTCACGGTGTTGTGTCCCTGATCGTATTCGCTGAGCTTGACGATTGGGATGATTACGAGCCGTCGTCCGGGCACGCCTGTGTGCGTGGGCGCTTGCGTCGCCGTGCCGTCGCGGTATTGTGCGTAAGTGATGTTCTCTTTAACGTTCGTGTCCGGGGGATAATTAACCGGGTCAAGCTGGCTTCCGCCGTAGTCGTCAAAGCGAGAGTTGATTCCCGTTCGCACCTTGCCTGCCGTTATGCCAGTCTTAGTATCAACTGCGTAAGTTGCTCCGGCTTCGGCGCAGGCGTCAACGCCACTTCCAATTCCAAACTCAACGTCAGAGCCGCCCGGTCCGGCGACAGCTAAGATTTGATAGTTGCCCGGAGAAGGCGAGCCGCCTGTGCCTGCGCGAATCGTATAAACGTTGCCGGGCATCATCTGAATGTCGTAGTCAATGACTGAAAGGGGAATGAAATTGCAGATGATGTTGATTGGAACTGAAAGCCCTGCCGTTGCGGTCGCAGATATGTTTCGGCTACTGCCCAGTATCGTTCCTGCGAATGTGATACTGATCGGAGACGACTGCGTTGCGACTTGAACAAAGCGTATGTTCTTTGCAGACCCGGCAGCATCCGCTTCGCTCATGTACGGACCATCCAGATTGACTGCGAAGAGAACGTTCGCTCGCGGAATCGTGACGCCCGTTTTGTTGAACTGAAAATTGTTCATCGTCTGAACGGCGCGGTCCGCTGCCGTTGTGATTCCGCTCGATGCGCCATTTAAGCCGGATGCTCCTGCAAGAGCAGCCGAATCGGCAGCGTTCTGCAACTCAGTCTTCGCTAAATAGAGACGGCTGATGTCAACGCCGAGTCCGACGGCCAGAAGGAGGGAGAGCATTCCGAGCGTCGCTGTAGCCAAGACAGACCCGCGTTCACCGTCTCTCTTCGTCCTTTTTCTTAGCAACCTTTCACTCATTTGGCTTCCCTCCTCTCTTATGGCTCGTTGACGTTCTTTTGAAGCTGGTTACTACGGCGCTGTAGTTGTCACTTCGCTCTTCGCCTTCACCGCAGGAATTGGCGGCGGAGGCATCTCTTCCAATATGTTCGGCGACACCATGCTCACAGCCTTTGTTTCCGCAGGCTTCGTTACCGCTGGCTTTGTTTCGACAGGTTTAGGTTGAGCGGAAGGAGCGTTCTCCGATGTGCCGGTTGAGAAACCGCTCTTGCCGTTGATGCCGTCGCCTTTCGGCTCTATGCCCAGGGGCGAGCCGTTTCTGAGTCCATCAAGGCCGCGCATCTGCGGCAGGTCGTCGCGGTTCACAGGCTTAACCATCTGTGCAGTGACGATGAACATCAACTCCGTCTCGTTCTTCTGATAAGACTTCGACTTGAAGAGCGCGCCGAGGACTGGGATGTCGCCTATGACCGGAACTTTCGAGAGCGAGCGACTCTCGCTGTCGTCCATCAATCCTGCGAGCGCAAAGCTCTGGCCGTCGCGCAACTCAACGCCTGTCTTCGCGCGCCGCGACTTCAAGCCCGGAACTACGAAGCCGTCGAATTTGACGCCGTTCGAGAAATCAATCGTTGAGACTTCCGGCTCCATCTCAAGGCGTATGTGGTCCTCATCAATAATCGTCGGCTTGAAGTTCAGACGAACACCATATTCTTTCCAGACGATTGTGACTGAAGTTCTACTTCCATCGCTCTGAATGACAGGCACAGGAAACTCGCCGCCCGCAAGGAAGCTAGCCTGCTCGCCGTCCATAGCGATGATGTTAGGCTCTGCCAGAGAACGAATCGCGCCTTGCGTCTGAAGCATACGCAACATGCCGATAGTATTCGCGCCCATGACCATCAGGTTCAGTGACCCGCTGCCGAGTATGCCGTCCAGGATGCCGCCGCCAATCGAGCCGTTCGGATTCACGGGCTTGGACAACTCGCTAGGACCAGCGCCGCCGTTTATGTAGCCGCCTTTGCCGGGAGCGCCCTGATAAGCGTAAGACGTTCCCAAATCTTTCATGCGTGCGCGGCTGACTTCGGCCACGCGCACCTGAAGCTGCACCTGCATGGCACTCTTAATGGGCGATGCGAGCATGTTGACGGTCTTGAAGCCTGCGGCCTCAACCACGCTCTGTACCTTCGCAGCCGTCGCAGGATCAGCGACGCTGCCGGAGATGACCACAGAGCCGTTTGCCTGGCTTAGTCGTATGTCATCTTTCGGAAACAGAGCGCGAATCTGCGAGTCAATCAAAGAGAGGTTTGCGCGAACGAAGACATCGAATACCAGGAATCGTCCGCCCGTCTGCTCCCATGCTATGAAGTTGACCTGGCCGAAAGCCTTGCCGTTGACGAGCACCTGGTCCGGCGCGACCAATACTGCTTCTGCAATGTCAGGGTTCGAGACAGAGAAGCGTCCGATGGGCTTGTCGAAATTGATGACGCGCGACTGTCCGACGAGCACGTTGACAGCTATGCTCTCTTTGTTGTTATCGAAAGACGATTTGTAAGAAATCTCCTGCGCGTTGGCGCTGACGGCTACGCTTGCCGCTATCATCGCCGCGCAAAGAAGGGTGACGAGGCGAGCGATTGGGTTACGAGTCTGCATGATTTTTAATTGCTCCTTTGGTGGCGAAATGGAGCTATCAGCTATCAGCAGTCAGCAGTCAGCTTTTGTCTTTGGCTGATTGCTGATAGCTGATGGCTGATAGCTTTATGGAAAATCTACGCTGCGCTTCTTGCCTGCCTCTATCATCTCGATAGAGTTTTTGGGCTGTGGCGGCGCTGCGGGTTTGACAACCGGCGCTGGCACGACCTGCGGCACGAGTTCAGCCGCGACGCGCGCATGTTTGGGCGCTGGCGAAGGCGAAGGTTTGGTTTGCGGCTGCTCACTCTTTAATGAGCCTGCATCGGGAATCGGGTTGGCGCGTTCGCCTGTCAGAAGGCTGCGCTTGTTTATGCCTATCGTCTGCGTGTCGCCCTGATCAATAGAGTTGCGCATGATCAGTTGCAGCTTGCCTTCGTTTGCGGCCAGCGCAAGTTTCTCGGCCTGTTCGGGAGTGACCTGTAGAGTGACAGCCTTGACGGTCGTAGCCTCCCGCTCGTTCTTTGGCTTATCCATGTTCTGCGCGTTCGCCAAGACCTTTATGTTCTGAAGGACCACTTTAGAGATAGGGTCTTGGTTGATGCTGTTCTCTTTGGGATCAATCACTACGACGACATCAACGATTGCGCCCGGTTGTATGAAGCCTGAGACGCCCGATGCGTCGTCAACTTTCACAGTCATAGCGCGATAGCCTTCTGGGATGATTGCGGTCAAGCCGCCGTCCGTTCCCGCTGGCGCGAGCTTGGAATCCGTGATTGCTTCACGCGCGGCGACGTTGGTGATGGTGACGCGGCCTATCAACTTTTCAACCGACTCGAACGCGCCGTCAGGAATCCCATTCGACGGAAACTCCGCTTCAGTTATCTGCTCTGGAATGATCTTCGTGCCGATGGGAATATCAACTTTTGCTACGGCGACCTTCGTAAGGTTTCCAGTGTTCGCCTGTGCGCTCGACAGATAGCGGCTGACGGAAAAGGCTGCGAGCAGGCCGAAAATCAGCGCGCCCGTCATGACGATAAAAAAGCGTTTGTTACGCATCCGGTTATTCTCCGTTTCAAAAACGAAATGGATCGCGCTTCACTTTCAAGCGCGGAAAATTGCCAGCGAGATTAGGCTGCCAAAAGTGATGGCAACCCCGTAGGGGATCGTGTGCCTGCGGTCCTGCGGGACTGCGAAGCGCGGCATCTCCCAGCCCGGCAGAAGTCCAACAAGGATTTGCAGAACGCGCTGCATGGTGGTCCGCACAGCGCCAAGTCTGAGTGTCAGTAAAAGTGCGAACGCGCCGCCCGTTAAGATCACAACCAGGAATGTCGGAAGCACAAGGTTCGTTCCCATCAAAGAGCCGACGGCAGCGAACAACTTCACGTCGCCTGCGCCCATCGCGCCGAAGATGTGCAGAATGAACATGAGCATGAATGCTATGGCGCAACCGCCGAGGCTCATCAATGTTCCGTTCAATCCGCTGTAGATAGTGTTTATGATTAGCCCGCTTGCTAGCGTGGCGAGTACGAATGCGTTTGGAATGCGACGATAGCGCACGTCGTAGTACGTTATGATGATTGCGAGCGGAACTAGCAGCGCAATGATAGATATGAAAAGCGAGCCTGACATTTACGATTTGAAACCCTGAATGTTTTTTTGAAGTGGGAGGCGCGCTTTCTGTCGCTCCTTCCGTTAGCAAACGGAAAGCGCGCCCGCCTCTTCAAAGTGTTTGCGAGAGCGATTAGCCGGTTATCTTGGTCGCCAGATCATTTATCTTGGTGGCGATGTTGCCGCCGAGAAGCTGGAATGCCGCGACTGCTGCCAGCGCAATGAGCGCCGCAGCAACCGCGTACTCTGACAACTCAAGACCCGTCTCATCGTTTAAGAATCTCTTGATCACTTTCTTGCTCCTTATTGATCTCGAGTCGTTATTTAATTGTGTTCGCCAGCGAGTTGATCTTGGTGCCGATGTTGGTGCCCAACAGCTGGAAGGCTGCGACGGCTGCCAGAGCTACGAGCGCTGCTGCGACGGCGTACTCGGACAATTCAAGACCTGTTTCATCGCGAAGGAATCTCTTAATCATTTTTGTTTGCTCCTTTAGAGTTTAAGTTGATGGTTTGAGAGTCGAGGCCCGATCAAGAGCGCTTCAGGGAAGCCTTTCCTGGCGGACCTGTTAATTCAATGGCCCAGATGAATCATGTAAGCGCGCCTCGAATGAGCTTTGCTTGTCGCTTCAACTTGATAACCGCTGTCGCGTTCTCGCTCTCTGGATGTGCGACGGCCTAAGCCGTTGATGATGCTTGCTGCCGCTCCGCCTAAAGCGAGCGCGACGAGAAGAAGATCATCTTGAGTGCCATGCGAGAGAGCTACGACGCGCGCACCTATAATCAATGCGATTGCAAAGAACGGCGCGACCAGCAGAATGCCTATTAGCGACACAAGCCATTTCGCGTTGACAGCTTTCATGACTACCTTTCCCCAGTCTCTGTGGACCGAAAAGTTTGCGATGCATTTAATTGCCTCGCTGACGCCGGATGTCTATAACAAGACTCGTGCCGCAAGCATAGAATCTACTATCAGGCCGATTTTTATTGGGTTTTAGTGTTGAAGTGGCTGTGACGTTTGTCGCCGCGAGTTGACAAATGTGAGAGGCCGAGCGTGTGTGAGAAGGAGAGCTTGACGAGTTGAAGTGAATGTCTTTAAGAACTTAGAGGCTTGTCGCCGCTGGTTGACAAAGGGCTTGTAACTATTCAACGACAGGCGACCGCATTCAGGAAAAATCCTTATTCTTATATGTGGCGAAGAGCCTGAAACGCTATGAGCGCGAGACTCAAGCTGCTACCGGCAATCGTGAACGTCCATTCCACGACGGCGCTCTTACGCTTTAGCAACGCGCGCAACATCACCATGCCGCACTTCCAACCGTCCTGTTGATATAGCGGAAGAATATTCGTCGCAGCCAGCAAAAGATTAATAGTGCCGAAAGGTGTTCCCGCGAAGAGCGTCGCCGCGATTAAGTTGATGATAATTCCCGCGAGCAGAATCAATACCTGCTGGCTGATTGAGCGTCGTTGCAACTCGACAATGTTGAGACGAACATAAGCTCCGATGGGCAAAGCGTGCAGCTTATATTCAACATCACCAAATCGAAATCCAACCAGCTTTCTTCCCCATCCCAAACCGAATTCCGGCGCAGGCACGCGACAAACACGCGCGGCTACGAGATGGCCTAACTCATGAACGAGAAGCGCAATGATGAAACTTAATAGATAAGAGACGAGCACGAGGTTTCTGTTTCGGAAGGTCTAGAAGAATTATTAACGACGTTCAGGACGAAGTTGTAAACCCGGCTCCGCGTCCTCTTGAAGAAAATCGCCGATGTCAATCGCAAGGCGTTTGAGTTTTTTATAAAGCGTTTGGCGAGAACCTAGTCCGAGTGCGTCTGCTGCGCGCGCGACGTTGCAATCGTGCCGCTTGAGCGTTTCTGTGATAACGCGCCGTTCAAAATCCTCCAGCATGTGGTCCAGTGCTGCGTTTGAAGTGTTCGCTTGCACTGTACTTCGGGCTTCGTCCGGCAGAACTCGTGGGCTGATGTGTTCCGGTCCGATGTAGCTTCCTTCATCCGCGTAAAGAACCAAGCGCTCAATCTCTGCCCCTAACTCGCGCACGTTGCCGGGCCAGGAATAGTTCTGAAGAGCGCGGATCGCGTCGGCTGTTATGCCCGCAATCGCTCGATCATTTCGTCGCGCGTAATGTGTAAGGAAATGCGAGATCAACGTGGCGGTGTCTTCAGGCCGCTCCCTGAGCGGTGGAACGTATAACGAGAGCGAATTGATACGATAATACAGATCCTCACGAAATTTTCCTTCACGAACCTCGCGCTCTAAGTTCTTATGCGTGGCAGCGACAACGCGGACGTTGACTTTGCGCGGCGCGCGCTCACCCAGCGTATGAACTTCACCTTCCTGAAGAAATCTTAGAAGCTTCGGTTGCAGAGCAAGCGGCAGATCGCCAATCTCATCAAGGAAGAGCGTGCCGCCTTCGGCTGCGCGAATCATTCCTTCGTAGTCCGCATGTGCGCCCGTGAATGCCCCTTTGCGATGGCCGAAGAGCATACTTTCAATTAAATCCGCAGGTGCCGCCGTGCAGTTAAACGGAATGAACTCCGCATGACAACGCCTACCCAACCTGTGAATGGATCGCGCTACAAGCTCTTTACCAGTTCCAGACTCTCCAGTAATCAGCACAGTGGAATCTGAATCCTTGATTCTTTCAACTGCGAGTGCGACAGAAGCCATCGCGCGGCTGACGAAGACCATACCGGGAAGCGTCGTCGTGGCTACATTGGAGAGTATCTGAGGTTTGAAATGTTGCTGATTATCTAGCAGAGCCACATGAGCGTGGGCAAGTTTCGCCACATCCAACAGCAACCTCAGCTCTTTGGCCTGCCTCTCTGTGAGTGGCCGCACGCATCGGCCATAGATTGCTGCCCCCTCTCGATTAAAACTCGCAACGGCGAGCACCACACAGATGTGCTGGTCACCCTCTTTAATTTCAAAGGTAGGATTTAACTCTGAGAGCGCTTCAGATACTATCGCTTCGGCTTCAACGATCTCTGTTTGGTCAAGCCCCTCTGCCCATTTCAATCTGGGTAGCTCGCCGATAATTTGTGTCCAAGTTGCAAGGCCGTAAGTATGCGCCGTCGCATCAATCATCAGGGTTAGCTTGATCATCACTTCGTAAAGCTGATCAGAACCGCCCATCGCTGCCTGACACAAAGCGCGCACCATTGATGCTAATGGTAACTGTAAGCGCGCAGATTCATTTGACGAATTATCTGACGAGTACGAATTGGACATTTACCTTACCACTTAAAAACAATCGATATTCAGATCCGAAAGCTCGCGCGAACTGCGCAGGAAGCTTCGCAAAGCAAAGATAAGTTAAGGGCAAGGTCAAATAGCGAAACGTCGCTCTCAAGAATTTCTCTACAGGCCGGACAAAGAGGAAGCCTGACCTGCAAAAGACAGTCTATTCGCATAATAAACTTGTGTCAATAAAGTTTAACGCATTTGTATATGCCGAATAAGGAGACTGCTTCCTAAGCCCGAATGCTTAATCGCCTTCGAACGCTTTCATGTTCGATAGAGAGCTTTTCCACATCTGTGATAAAGATTTTGAAGCTCTATCTCCTATCCTCTCTTAGGCATCCTGCGTCAATGCCCTCGTCGCGGATTTCCGTTCGCCAGCCGTTCGCCGTCACAAGCACTTAAACGAGCTTACTTCAAGTAAATGTTGAATTTAGCTTGCGAAACCGTTGTAAAGAAATATCTTTACAGCTTTGAGGGCACATGTTACAGTCCCGCCACTTTGCCGCTAAATGGTTGAATGGCAAAGAATTGAATTGGAATCGAAGCACATGACCTTGTGGTTATACTCTCTTGGGCACACATTATCTTGGGCTTAGGGAGTGCAAACACCAATCAGCCATCTTTAACGAAAGATAATGAGTCAAGCCAGCACACAACCAGAGACGGGTTCGATTTCATTGGTGCTTAGCAGCGGGGTCTGCCTGCGAATATCCACCTTAAAGTGGACTTCCGCATCGGTGAAGAATCAGCGGGATTGTAGGTCAAGAGTCAGTATCCGAAGGAAGATGGCATCTTTACGCGCTTGCTCAGAGCGTAGGCGCAAGGCACGCAATCCGAACATGAACGAATAGTCTGAGGTTCTCCACAAGCGTGTGGATGCAGCTATCCAGTGGTGAACTTTTTTAGAAACAGTCTCATAAATGTCCGAAATGGTAAGGCCGGTTGAAAAATGCTCAGCAAATTCGTAGCTCAAAACCGCCGAGTCGTATTTATGAGATGATTTCGGGTCTTTATAGAGAGATCGTGAGAATACTTGGAGGTGCTTCTTGAACAAGGTTGCAAATACTTACTGGGTTGATAATCGTCTTCAGGCTCAGCGTGTGGCGTCGCGCGCCCTTCCTTCGCTTGCTCCGGCGCACGACCTTTCACGCGAGATTATAGGCACGCGCACAGAGATTCGACGTCGTGGCGGTCTGATCCCTTCATGGGTGGCCTTCATTACGATCATTCTTGCGACGTTCGCTCTGTGCGTTGCAGTCACGATGCGAACTTATGCGGAAAGGAGCGCGGCGACGCATCAGTATGAGAAGTTGAGTTCCGAAGTTGAGACTCTGCGTAGCAATAACGCCGCGCTCGCATCAGAGGTGCGACGCCTTCATAAAGACCCACGCTCTATCGAATCGGCTTCGCGCGAGCAGCTTAAAATGGTTCGTTCAAACGAGATCATCGTGCCGATTGAGTAGGCATGTATCCGTACTCTTTATAGATTGAAACGTTGTTGGATGTGGATACCCGCCTTGTATATTTCCGCTTGACCCCGCTTTGGCTTCCGCGTATTCAGGTAGCCTGCCCGATAGTAAGCGCGACTCGAAGGTAAAAACTTGAGTCGCGCTTCCCTTCTTTGAATTGAATTGTACAAACCTCGCGCAAGCACACTTAGTTGACACTCTTTGCAGCGGTCAACTAATATCGAACTCTTAATTCATTCTCAAATATTTTCGTTAGCTGCGAGATGACGGAACACCAGAGCGCAATAGACTGATTAAAGCCATGCCTGAAACTAAAGAGATAGCATCGCAGGAACAAGCTGCGATGGAACGCTGGGAACAGGAGACGCTCGCTCCTGTTCTGAAGAAGCGGCCAGAAAGAAAGCCTCGCTTTGAGACCGTTTCGCTTGAAGAAGTAAATCGTCTTTACACTCCTGCCGATACTACAGAGATTGATTTCGAGCGCGACATCTCTTTTCCGGGCGAGTTTCCTTACACGCGCGGCATACACCCTACGGGCTATCGCGGCAAGCTCTGGACTATGCGACAGTTCGCTGGCTTCGGAACACCTGAAGAGACCAATGCGCGATTCAAGTATCTGATGACTCAGGGCCAGACAGGGCTTTCGGTCGCTTACGATCTGCCAACCTTGATGGGTTACGACGCGGACTCGTCTCTTTCAGAAGGTGAAGTCGGCAAGTGCGGCGTCGCTGTCTCTTCGCTCGCGGACATGGAGGTTCTGTTCGACGGCATACCGCTCGAAGAGGTCACAGTCTCTCAGACAATCAACGCGCCCGCTTCTGTTCTCCTGGCGATGTATCTGGTCGTTGCCGAAAAGCAGGGCGCGGATTGGAAGAAGATTTCCGGCACGCTCCAGAACGACATTCTGAAGGAGTACATCGCGCAGAAGGAATGGATTTATCCGATTCGTCCCGCGATGAAACTCGTCACGGACACGTTCGAGTTCTGCAATCGCTACGTGCCTCGCTACAATCCGATTTCCGTTAGCGGCTATCACATACGCGAGGCCGGAGCGACAGCCTTGCAGGAACTAGCTTTCACTTTGCGCGACGGTATTGAATATGTTGAGTGGGGCGCGAGGGCTGGCCTTGACGTTGATGAGTTCGTGCCGCGCATCTCATTCTTCTTCAACGCGCACAACGATTTCTTCGAGGAGATAGCGAAGTATCGTGCGGCACGACGCATCTGGGCGCGAACGATGAAGGAGCGTTTCAATGCTAAGAACGAGCGAACGCTTCAACTGCGCTTTCACACGCAGACCGCAGGCGTTTCGCTCACAGTCCAGCAACCTCTCAACAACATCATTCGCGTAGCCATCCAGGCGCTCGCAGGTGTGCTCGGCGGCACGAATAGCCTTCACACAGATGCTTACGATGAAGCCCTTGCTTTGCCAACCGACCGCGCCGCGCTGATCGCACTTCGCACACAGCAGATAATCGCGGAAGAGACGGGTGCGGCGAACACGATTGACCCGCTCGGCGGCTCATACTTCCTCGAAGCTCTGACGAAGAAGATGGAAGACGGCGCGCTCGAATACTTCAGGAAGATTGACGCGATGGGCGGGATGGTCGAAGCGGTTGAGAAAGGATTTCCACAGCGAGAGATTCAAGAATCTGCTTATCAGTATCAGAAGGCTGTGGAGCGCGGCGAGCAGACAATCGTCGGCGTTAATAAATACCAGATGGAAGATGAACCCGCCGAAGTTCCGATTCTTGTTATTGACGAAGGCGTGCGCGACCATCAAGTCAAAAGATTGCAGCAGGCGCGCGACCGCAGAGACCCTGGCGCAGTCTCAAACGCGCTTGAGAAAGTCAGACAGGCCGCGCGCTCGAACGAGAATACTATGCCCGCAACAATCGAAGCTGTTCGAGCCTACGCCACGCTCGGCGAAATCTGCGATGCCTTGCGCGATGTTTACGGCCTGTATGAAGAGCCAGCATTTTGAAAAGCAGTCATTTGTCCGTAGTCAGTTGTCTGTTGTCCGCCTTTTCCGAGCCTTCTTTGGAAAAGTTGAGCATCTTGTTTAAGAACAACTGACAACTGACAAATGACTACGAACAGCTTTTATGCCTGAAAGAAAAATTCGCGTTCTAGTTGCAAAACCCGGACTCGATGGTCATGATCGCGGCGCGAAAATTATCGCGCGTGCGCTGCGCGACGCCGGGATGGAAGTCATCTACACGGGATTGCGACAGACGCCGGAGATGATCGCCGCCGCAGCTTTGCAGGAGGACGTTGACGCTGTCGGCGTCTCAATCCTGAGCGGCGCGCACAACACGCTCTGCCCGCGCATAGTCTCTCTACTGCGCGAAAAGGGTCTTGATGATTGTCTTGTTCTTGTTGGCGGCATCGTTCCGCAGGAGGACATTCCGCGACTCAAGGAGCAAGGCGTTGCAGAGATTTTTCTTCCCGGAACTTCGACCGAAGATATAATCAGCTTCCTGCGCGAGAATGTTCGTCCAAGAGAATGACAGAGCGTGAGGTTGATGACCGTGCCGTAGTCGTAGAGTTTCGCTCTTCTTTCGCCATAATCCGCTTCAACCGCCCCGTAGAACGAAATCCACTTTCCATCACAACGCTCGAAGAATTGGAGAGAGCAGTCTGCGCTCTTCTGGCACGCACAGATATAACTGCAATCATCTTCGCAGGCGCAGGCGATGTCTTCGCTTCGGGCGCGAACATCAGAGAGCTTCTGACGCTTACGCCAACTCTAGCTAAAGAATTTTCAAGGCGCGGCCAGCGTCTCTTTGAAAAGATTGCGAACGTGCCGCAACTAACAATCGCTGCAATCAACGGCTACTGCATGGGCGGCGCGCTCGACCTTGCGCTTGCCTGCGACGTTCGTTGCGCTTCGCCTCGCGCGGTCTTCGCGCATCCGGGCGCGCGTCTAGGCATCATCACGGGTTGGGGCGGCACTCAACGCCTGCCAAGACTCATCGGCGCGGCTCGCGCGCTTGAGATGTTCACGACGGCAAGGCGTGTCAGTAGCCATGAAGCACTTGAGATTGGTTTAGTGAGTAAAGTAGGAGAGCCTGTCATTGATTGCGCGATTGAGATGGCGAAGGCGAGACCAGCTTCGATTATTTTTTGAGAAACTGCGCGATTCCTTTCTGACAATCCTCTGTCATGCGCGCGATAGTGTTTACGTCAACGCCCGATTGCAACGCTGTGTCGAATGTCATGCCGTCCATGTTGTAAAGCAGACGCTTTGAGAGCATCACCGCCGAGCGGCTCACAGTTTCAAACCCTGTGACGTAAGCTTCGACTTCCGCTTCAAATTTATCATCATCGAAGACCTGATTGACGAGACCGATTCGTTCTGCTTCTTTCGCATCAATCATCGCGCCGCGCGAGATCAACTCGAACGCGCGCTTTTCAGAAACGTTTCGGCGAATTATCGCCATCACCATCGCTGGAACGAATCCGATTTTCACTTCAGGATAGCCGAAGCGCGCAGAACGTGAAGATAAAACTAAATCGCAAGCAGTCGCAAGCCCGCAGCCGCCCGCAAGCGCACGCCCGCGCACAGCCGCAACGACAGGCACGCCGACGCTGCGAATCAAAGTGAACAACTCCATCAGAGATTGCGCATCCCTTAGATTCTCTTCAACAGAACTTTCAGAGATTTTCTGTAGCGCGGCCAGGTCTGCGCCAGAACAAAAGTCCGCGCCCGCGCCCGTTATGACGACGACGCGCACATCATCGTTACTGTCAGCTTTGCGCAGAGACTCTTTCAGACTGCCGATGAGTTCATCATTCAGCGCGTTACGCTTTTCAGGGCGATTGAGCGTGATGAGAGCGACCGAGCCTTCGACCGCGTAGATGATTGCTTTGTTTCCCTTTTTCATTTGAGTGATTGAAGGCGTAGCACTTCAAGGTGAAGCTAGAAAACTCTGTAGCGCGGCGTTCACTTCCGAAAAGGCTTCGTTCTGAACCCAGTGCGCGCTTGTAGCAATTCGCACTTCCCTGTACGGCGCGTCAACGTAAGACCTGACATCGCGCACCGTTTCAGGAATAACCGCGTGATCCTGCTCGCCGTAGATGAAGAGCGTCGGCACACGTATGCGCCCGTCGCTCAACTCTTCCCGTTTGCTCCGCCCCTTCAGGAATAGAGAGAAAAAGTTTGCGCGATAGTAATTGATCGCAGCCGTCAACGCGCCGGGTTCGCTCAAAGCTTTTCTGTAAACGGCGATGTCCGCGTCTGTGAAAGCGCCGGGACGCGCCACGGTCTTCTTGAAGATGTCTTCGACCACAGCGTAATTATTCCTGCTCATCCACCAT
>Ga0066662_10000630_pt1 | contig 15551 bp, 15 predicted proteins | sample GraSoiAngelo_111_FD_133939 | JGI IMG/M metagenome (GOLD analysis project Ga0066662, IMG submission 133939) | Grasslands soil microbial communities from the Angelo Coastal Reserve, California, USA - 14_0903_12_40cm | ecosystem: Environmental > Terrestrial > Soil > Grasslands | place: USA...
CCGGCGGCGATCTCTCACGCGCCGGTGAGCTGACGGTGACGGTGACCGCCGTCGGGCGCGCCGAGCGGCCGGTGCTGCGGTCGGGCGGCCATCCGGGCGACATCCTCGCCGTGACCGGAACGCTCGGCGGCCAGGCCGCGTCCGGGTACACGGCCGATGTCGTCCCGCGCCTCGTCGAGGGCCTCGAGCTGGCCGGGTTCGCCACCGCCATGATCGACCTGTCCGACGGCATCGCCACCGACGCCGCGCGCCTCGCGCGCGCGTCCGGCTGCGGCGGCCGCGTGCTGCTCGACCGGCTCCCGCGAGCCGAAGGGGCGACGGTCGACATGGCGGCGGCCGGCGGCGAGGACTACGAGCTGCTCGCCGCGATCCCGCAGGGGCACCCGCTTCCCCCCTGGCTGACCGTCGTCGGCGAGCTCACGGCCGGCGACGAGATGGTCATGGTCGGCACAGACGGCAGACCGCGAGCGCTGACCGGCTGGGATCACTTTCGATGACGGGTGTGATCGGCGGCGTGCTCGCCGCCCTGATGTGGGGCGCCTCGACCGCGGTCGCCTCGCGGTCGACGCGGATGATCGGCTCGCAGCAGGTGCTTGCCTACGTGATGCTGACCGGCCTCGCCATCATGGTCGTGCTCGCACCGGCCGCCGAGGGGGTGCCGCACGTCACCGGCGCCGGCGCGGCATGGGCCCTGCTCGGCGGCGTCACATCGGTGGGCGGCCTGTCGCTCGTCTACGCAGCGCTGCGGGTCGGCAAGGTCGGCGTGGTCGCACCGATTGCTTCGACCGAGGGGGCGCTCGCCGCGGTCTTCTCGGTCGCATTCCTGGGCGAGCAGCTGTCGCCCGGCGTCGGCGCGGCCCTGGCGGTCGTCGCGGCCGGCGTGGTGACCGTCACCTACCAAGCGCGGCTCGAGGACTTCCACCTGCGGCCGGCGCTGTTCGCCATGGCGGCCGCGGCCGTGTTCGGCGTCGGCCTGATCGCCAGCGCGAAGGCGGGGGACGCCATCGGCCCGTTGTGGACGATCCTGGTCGCCCGCGCAGTGGGCGTGGTGGGCGTGGTCCTGCCGCTCGCGCTCGCGCGGCGCCTGGTTGCCCCGGGAAGGGGCCTGCCGCTGGTGGTGTTCTCGGGAACCGCCGAGGTGGTCGGCTTCGCCGCCTACATCATCGGCGCGCGGGACGGCGTCGCCGTCCCGGCCGTGCTGTCGTCGCAGTTCGCGGCGGTTGCGGCGCTGCTGTCGTTCCTGATCTTCGGCGAGCGCCTCACGCGACTGCAGGTGGCCGGCGCCTGTGCGATCGGCGCCGGCGTCGCGGCGGTGGCGGTGCTCCAGGCCTAGGAGGGCTGCAGCCCCAGGCGGGTTCCGGGTCTAGGCCGGCGCGAGCCAGCTGCTCAGCTCGTCCTCGAGCCGGCGCCGGGGGACTGCACCGATCAGCTTCTTCTGCACCTCGCCCCGCTCGAACACCATCAGCGTCGGGATCGAGAGCACCTGGAACCGGTCGGCGATGCCCTGGTTCTCGTCCACGTTCACCTTCGTGAACTTGATGCGGCCCTGGTGCTGCTGGGCAAGCTCGTCCAGGATCGGGTCCATCACCCGGCATGGCGTGCACCATGGCGCCCAGAAGTCGACGATGACCGGCTGCTCGGCGCTCTCCACCTCGCTGGTGAACGTGCCGTCGCTGACTTCCATGATCGTGTCGCTCACGGTGACTCCTCGGACAATGGTGTGCGGATGCTCGCTGTCGGTCAGGGTATCAGCGAGGGCCGCCGGGCGCCGCTCTCAGGGCCCTCGATCAGCCCGCCGCGCAGCGACCGCAGCCGCAGCAGTGGCACCTGACGCACCGCCTCCAGCACGATCGCCCGGCTCATCTTCGATTCCCCGTCCGTGCGGTCGACGAACGTGATCGGGATCTCGGCCACCCGGCCGCCCATCCGCAGCGTGCGGTAGGTCAGCTCGATCTGGAACGCGTAGCCGCCGGCGTGCACGTCGTGCAGGTCGAGCGACTCCAGCACCCAGCGGCGGAAGCACTTGAACCCGCCGGTCAGGTCGTGGATGGGGACGCCCAGGACGACCCGGGCGTACGTGCATCCTCCTCGTGAGATCAGCTTGCGCGACAGCGGCCAGCCTTCGACGCCACCGCCCTCCACATAGCGCGAGCCGAGCACCAGATCGGCCTCGCGGGAGGCCTCCAGCATCGCGGGCAGCGCCTCGACCGGGTGCGACAGATCGCAGTCCATCTCGATGATGTGCGTGTAGGGCCGGTCGAGCGCCCACGCAAAGCCTGCCAGGTAGGCCCTGCCCAGGCCCTCCTTCGCCTGCCGGTGCAGCACCGACAGCCACGGGTGCGTCGCGGCCAGCTCGTCGGCGAGCTCCCCGGTTCCGTCCGGCGAGCTGTCGTCCACCACCAGCACGTCGCCCTGCATGGGAAGCCGGTCACGCACGCCCGCGATCGCCTCGATCATGCGCGGCAGATTGGCCCGCTCGTTGTACGTGGGCAGGACGATCAGGTAGCGGTCGGTGGCCATCGCTGACCGTATCATTGCCCGTCATGAGCGCGACCCTCACCAATGACGGCATCGCCGAGCGGTTCGAGCTGCTCGCCGACCTGCTCGAGCTCGAGGGCGCGGTCGCCTACCGGGTGCTCGCGTACCGCCGTGCGGCAAAGACCCTGCGCGAGACGCCCGAGTCGGTCGTCCGCCTGTCGCAGCAGGGCCGGCTGACGGAGCTCTCCGGCGTGGGGGACACGATCGCCGACAAGGTGGCCGAGCTGATCGCCACAGGCCACATCGCCGCGCTCGAGAAGCTGGTCGCCGCAACGCCGCCCGGCGTCGTCCCGCTGATGCGGGTCCCGGGCGTCGGGCCGAAGACGGCGAAGCGGGTGTTCACTGAGCTGTCCCTGAGCTCGGTGGACGACGTCCTGCAGGCCGCGCGAGACGGCCGCATCCGCGAGGTGCCCGGTCTGGGCGAGAAGACCGAGCAGGCCATCCTCGAGGGACTGCAGGCGCCCCGGGCGCAGAAGCGCGACCGCGTCTCTTCGGGCAAGCTGCGGCCCTTCGCCGAGCGGATCGTCGCGCAGCTGGCCATGCTGGACGAGGTCGAGGACTGCGACATCGCCGGGAGCCTGCGGCGGTTCACCGAGACCGCCAAGGACGTCGATGTGGTCGTCGCCACGACCGACCCGTCGCCGGTCGCCGAGGCGATCGTCGCCTCCGACTGGGTGGCGGTGGTCGAATCGCGCGGCGACACCAAGGTGACCTGCGTCGCCCACGACGGCACGCGGGTGGACGTCCGCATGGTCGAGCCGGCGGTGTTCGGGAACCTGCTGCAGCACCTCACCGGCTCCAAGGAGCACAACGTCGCCATCCGCGAGGCCGCCGTGCGCGCCGGCCTGAAGGTGAGCGAGTACGGCGTCGAGACCGTCGAGACGGGTGAGGTGATCCGCTGCCGCGACGAGGCGCAGGTGTACCGCCATCTCGGCATGGACTGGATTCCGCCGGAGCTGCGCGAGAACCGCGGCGAGATCGAGGCAGCCCGGTCGCATGCGTTGCCTGATCTGGTGGAGCTGGGCCAGATCCGTGGCGACTTCCACAGCCACACCGACTGGAGCGACGGCAAGCAGACGCTCGAGCAGCTGGTCGAGGCGGCGATGGCGAAGGGCTACTCGTACCTGAACGTCACCGACCACTCGCCGGCGGTGGGGTTCGGCATGGGGCTGGACGCGGGCCGGCTGCGGCGGCAGATCGAGCGGGTGCGCGAGCTGGCCGCGCGCCTGGACGGGTTCACCCTCTTGGTTGGCGCTGAGGTCGACATCCTCAAGGACGGGTCGCTCGATTACTCGGACGAGCTGATGGCCGAGCTGGACGTCGTGGTCGCCAGCCTGCACGCATCCCACCGTCTGGACGCGGACGCCCAGACCAAGCGGCTCTGCGCCGCGATGGAGAATCCGCACGTCGACATCATCGGGCACCCGACGGGCCGAATGCTCGGCCGCCGTGACGCCTACCCGCTGCACATGGAGGCGGTGGTCGAGAAGGCACTCGAGACCGGCACCGTGCTGGAGGTGAGCGGCCAGCCGAACCGCCTCGACCTGCGCGACGCGAACGTCCGCATGGCGGTGGAGGCCGGCGTCAAGCTGGCGATCGACACCGACGCCCACAGCCGGGCGGCGCTCGAGTACATGCGCTTCGGCGTGATGAACGCGCGGCGCGGATGGGCGACGGCGGACGATGTCGTCAACACACGCGAGTGGCCGGAGGCGCGGCGGCTGCTGAAGGACGGTCGGTAGATGATTGATTCCACGACTCCGCACGTCTGACCGTCTGGCTGTGGGTTGTTGCCGAGCGTGTTGGGGGGCTGCGATCGCATTCGCGATCTGCGTGATCGCAGATCGGTCGTGACCGGCGCAAGCCGTTGGCTTGCACCTTGACCGCACGGCGCCGTGGAATCAATCATCTAGAGCGGCCCATATAACGCGCTCGGGCGCTCATAGAACGCCGCCCACTCGCGGTCGCCGTAGCAGAAGTGCCACCACTCGCCGTAGAACGGCGCGAACCCGGCCGACACCATCGCGTCATGCAGCAGCGCCCGGTTTCGCTCCTGCTCGCGGCTCAGCCCCGGCGCGTATGTCGGCACGCGCTCCAGGTCGTCGAAGTCCGCCAGCGCCGCGCCCATGTCGAGCTCGGCGCCGCCCGGCTCCGCGGCCGTCACGTCGACGGCGCCCCCGGTGGGATGGCCCGCGACCTCCGGCACGGCGCACAGCGCATGGACGGCCTCCCGCAGCTGCTCCTCGTCGAGCTTCGGCCGGCGGCGACGCATCATCTCCCACGCCTCGGCGAAGTACCGCTCCTGAAGTGCGGCGGGCCGGTGCCCGTCGGCCACCTTCAGCCGCGCGCCACCGTCCCGCAGCCTCGCGTTCGCGGCAGCCAGCATCCGCGCCACGGTCTCGCGCACGACCAGCCCGGCTCCCGGGTCGCTCTCGAGGATCCCCGGGTCGCGGGCGGTCACGCGCTCGAGCGGCTCGTCGCTGCTCCCGGGCGGGACGGCGGCCAGCTCCACGTAGGTGAAGATGCGCCGGTCTGCGATGTTCGGATGGGCGTCTCCGTTCACAGGGCGGCAAGCATGTCGACCACGGCCTCGGGGCTCTCCACCACGGCATCCGCCTGCTCCACCAGCTGTCTCGGCCCCTCCTTCGAGCGCACCGCGATGCGGATGGTCGCCTCGCGGAACGCGTCGAGGTCGGTGCGGTCGTCGCCGACGTAGAGCAGCTGGTTGATGCGCTTGCGCCCGCGCAGCCGCTTGACGGCGGAGCCCTTGTCTACGGAGACCGGTGGCCGCACCTCGAGCACCATCCGGCCGAAGCTCCATGCCAGCCCGGCGCGGTCGAGCTTGGGCACGATCTGGGCCTCGAGATAGCGGAGCACATGGTCCGGGCGCGGCGAGTTGCGGTAGTGGATCGTGAACGTGATCCCCTTGTCCTCGATCCGCGCGCCGTACTCCGGCAGCAGGCCGTCGTTCTCCACGAGCAGGAGCGCCTCGTGGACGGCGTCGAGGTACCGCGCGGCCGGGGGCACCACCGTGACGGTGTCGCCCTGCATCACCTCCAGGCCGTGGTTGCCTGATATGGCGACACGTTCCAGCGGGATCATCGCCCGCGCCTGGGCTGCGGGCCGGCCGGTGACGCAGGCGACCAGCGCGTAGCGCGTGCTCAGCCTGTCGAGCTGCTCGAGCGCCCCCGGGAGCACCGTCGCCTGCTCCGGCGTGGGAGCGATGGGAGCGATCGTGCCGTCGATGTCGCAGACGACCCCGCCGTGGCGGGGATCGGCGACCAGCGGGGCGATCGCGTCGGCCAGGGGTTTGGGCATGGCCGTAGAGCCTACCGACAACTCGTAGACTACCCGCCGTGGATTCCCGGGTTCCCGTGCTGGTCGCGATCGGATTGGTGGCCGGCCTGTTCTCCGGGCTGTTCGGCGTTGGCGGTGGCATCCTGATCGTGCCGATGCTGATTGCGTTTCGCGGCTATCCGCCGAAGACGGCGATGGCCACCTCGCTCGCGGCAATCCTGTTCACCGCCGTCGCGGCCGCGGCGTCGCACGCAGGGGCGGGCAACGTCGCCTGGAAGGAGGGCGCGCTGATCGGGCTTCCGGCCGTGGCGGGCGCCTACATCGGAGCGGCGGTGCACCAGCGGATCGACGCGCGGCGGGTCTCGCTGCTGTTCTCGCTGTTCCTTGCCGTCGTCGCGGTGAGGCTGGCGATGTGACCCAGGACCTGGTCGCCATGGCGCTCGGGTTGCTGGCCGGGACGTTGTCGGCGCTGTTTGGCGTGGGCGGGGGGCTGATCTTCGTGCCGACGCTGATCTTCCTGGGCAAGGATGCGCACGTCGCGGTGGCGACGTCGCTGGCCGCGATGGTGCCGGTGATCGTGATGGGAGCCTGGCGGCAGACGCGCTACGGCGCCGTGCGGTGGCGCGACGCGGTGATCGTCGGGCTCGCGTCGGTGCCGACGGCGAAGCTGGGCGAGGTGATCGCGACCTCGCTGTCGAACGCGACGCTGCAGCGGGCGTTCGCGGTGCTGCTGCTGCTTGTGGCGGTGCAGATGGCGGTGCGGACGCTGCGGGAGGAGCCACGCGCCAGGGACTCGGCGGAGGCCGAGCCCGGCGAGGTCGCCTGATCACGGCCGGTCCGCGGCCGCTGCACCGATCGCGTCGACCCCCGGCCCGGTCACCCGGCCGTCCGGCTCCACCCTGTACACGGCCGGCATCGGCATGGCTCGCCAGAACTCGACGCCCAGCCCGGCGCCCACGATCCGGTGCAGGGCCAGGGCGATCAGGTTCCCATGGCTGGCAACGACCGCGACCTCCGACCGATGCCGCTCCGCCAGCGGCTCGAGCACCCGCCACACGCGGGCCTGTGCCTCCGCGGACGACTCCCCACCTTCGAGCGCGTAGGAGAAGTCGGCCCACGAACGCTCGACGTGGTCGAGCCAGTCGGGCAGCGGCCCCGTGCTCAGCAAGCGCTCGCGCAGGTCGGCCATGATCGCAACCGGCAACGCCAGCCGTTCGGCGAGCGGCTCGACCGTCTGGCGGGCGCGCGGGTAGGGGCTCGAGTAGACGGTCGTGATCCCGGCGTCCGCGAGCTCCTCTGCGAGCCGCAGCGCCTGGGCGAGGCCGGCCTCGCTCAGCGGCCGCTCGTTCTCCTCGCGTCCCTCAGCGCCCGGCGCCACCGGCTCCGCATGGCGCACGAGCAGCAGCGTCACCGGTTCGCGGCCAGCACCTCGTCCGCCTTCTCCTTGATCTCCTCCACCACCGCGGGGTCGCGCAGGGTGGTGGTGTCGCCGAGCTGGTGGCCTTCGGCGATGTCGCGCAGCAGGCGGCGCATGATCTTTCCCGACCGGGTCTTCGGCAGGTCGCTGACGATGATCACGGCCTTCGGCCGCGCGATCTTCCCGATCTTCTGACCGATCCAGTCGCGCAGCTCGGCGGCCAGCTCGTCGCTCGGCTCGTAACCGGAGCGCAGCAGCACGAAGCAGAGCGGCGTCTGCCCGGTGAGTGCGTCGGGCGCGGCGGTCGCAGCCGCCTCCGCGACCGCCGGATGCTCGACCAGTGCGGACTCGAGCTCGGTCGTCGACAGCCGGTGGCCCGACACGTTCATGACGTCGTCGATGCGGCCCATCAGCCAGAAGAACCCGTCATCGTCGATCCGCGCGCCGTCGCCCGCGAAGTACGTCTCGTGCCCGAAGCGGCTGAAGTAGTTGTCGACGTACCGGGCGTCGTCCGCGTACAGCGTCCGGAACATCCCCGGCCACGGCCTGCGCAGCACCAGGTACCCACCCCGCCCCTGCGGCACCGGCTGGCCGTTGTCGTCCACGACCTCGGCCCTGATCCCCGGCAGCGGCGTTGTCGCCGAGCCGGGCTTGAGCGTCGTCACGCCCGGCAACGGCGCGATCATCAGCCCGCCCGTCTCGGTCTGCCACCAGGTGTCGACCACCGGGCAGCGCCCGCCGCCGATCTCCTTCCAGTACCAGACCCAGGCCTCCGGGTTGATCGGCTCACCGACCGTCCCCAGCAGCCGCAGCGACGACAGGTCGTGCGCAGCCGGATGCTGGCTGCCGGCCTTGATGAAGGCGCGGATCAGCGTCGGCGCCGTGTAGTACTGCGTCACCCTGTAGCGCTCGATGATCTCCCAGTGCCGTGCCGGCGTGGGGAACATCGGATCGCCCTCGTAGAGCACGCCGGTGGCGCCGTTGTTGAGCGGCCCATAGACGATGTAGCTGTGGCCCGTCACCCAGCCGACGTCGGCCGCGCACCACCACACGTCGCCATCCTGGATGTCGAACACCCAGCGGTGGGTCGCGCTGGCATACGTCAGATAGCCGCCGGTGGTGTGCACGGCGGCCTTGGGCTTCGCCGTCGTGCCCGACGTGTGCAGGCAAAACAGGGTGTGCTCGGCCTCGACCGGCTCGGGCTCGAAGTGCGACGGCTGCTTGGGGACGAGGTCGTGCCACCACTCGTCCCGCCCGTCCTGCATCGCGACGTCCGCACCCGTGCGCTGCAGCACCAGCATCCGCTCCACCGTCGGCGCCAGCTTGACGGCATCGTCCGCGATCGCCTTCAGCGGGATCGCCGTCCCCTTTCGCCAGGCCTCGTCCTGGGTGATCAGCAGCTTCGCCCCGGTGCTCTCGAGCCGCTCGCCCAGCGAGGATGCGGAGAAGCCGCCGAAGACGACGACGTGCGGCGCGCCGATCCGCGCGCATGCCAGCATCGCCACCGCCAGCTCCGGCACCATCCCCATGTAGATGCCGACCACGTCGCCCTTGCCGATGCCAAGCGCCTTGAGGGCGTTGGCCGTATGGCAGACGTGCGCGAGCAGCTCGCGGTAGGTGATCGCGCGGTGCTCCTCGTCCGGGTCCTCCGGGACGAAGTGGTAGGCGACCCGGTCGCCCCGCCCAGCGTTCACATGACGGTCGAGGCAGGACTGCGAGGCGTTCAGCGTCCCGTCGCGGAACCACGTGCAGTGGGGCGGATCCCACTCCAGCCCGATCGTCGGCTCCGTGATCCACCCGACCAGCTCCCGCGTCTGATCCAGCCAGAAGCCGTCCAGGTCGCGCTCCGCCGCCTCATGCAGCCTGCCGTCCTTGACGAGCGCCCGCTCGCGAAATGCTTCCGGCGGCGGAAACGTCCTGCCCTCGCTGAGCAGGACGTCGATCGACTCGTCGGTCACGGGGTGTACTCGAACTCGTCCTCGTCCTTGGACAGCGCTCGCTTCGCCACCACGGCAGCGCCGACGGCGACCGCGCCCGCCACGGCCACCTTGGCGGCCCGCCGCTTCTTGGTCGGCTTGCGCTGCGCCTGCAGCTTGCTCGCGCCCTGGCGCAGCTCGCTGGCGGCCTTCGCCACCTGGTCGTGCACCTTCTTGTCGGTGGCCGCCGACCGCGCTCCCTCGGACTGCACCCTCTCGATGACCGCCTTGGCGGAGTCGAGCACGTTCTTCGCATGCTCACGGAGCTCGGGGTCCTGTGCGACCCTCGTGGCGATCGGCGTGATCGCGTCCGCGATCTGGTCTGTACGAAGCTTCGCGGGCACCGTGCTACCTCCGGTCGGTCGGGTTTCGGTCACACTACCACCGGTGGATCTGCAACGAGTCAACGCGCTCCTCGAGGCCTGGGGCGAGCCCACGTACCGCAGCCGGCAGGCGTACGAGGCCGCCACCCGCGGGCTCGCCGCCGGCTGGGACGATGTCACGGTGCTGCCGCGGTCGCTGCGCACCCGGCTGCAGGCCGAGGCGCCGCTGCGCGAGCTGACGGCGGCCGAGACGCAGGAATCGCGCGACGGCACCTTCAAGGTGCGCTTCACGACCGCCGACGGGTTTCCGCTCGAGGCGGTCGCCATGCGCCACCGCAATCGCCGGACGGTCTGCGTGTCATCCCAGTCGGGCTGTCCGTTGGCATGCACGTTCTGCGCAACAGGCAGCATGGGGCTCGGCCGCAACCTGACGACCGGTGAGATCACCGAGCAGGTGCTTGTGCTCGCGTCGATGCTCCGCGAGCGGGGCGAGCGGGTCTCCAACCTGGTGATGATGGGCATGGGGGAGCCGTTCCTGAACTACGACGCGGTGCTGGGCGCCTGCCGCCTGCTCAACGATCCCGCCGGCTTCGGGCTGGGCGCCCGTCAGATGGCGATCTCGACGGCCGGCTGGGTGCCAGGGATCGAGCGGCTGGCGGCCGAGCCGATGCAGGTGAAGCTCGCGCTTTCTCTGCATGCGCCCAACGACGCCCTGCGCACCGAGCTGATGCCGGTGACCAAGCGGTACCCGCTGGCCCGGCTGATGGCCGCGTGCCGGCGCTACCGCGCGGAGACGCGCCGGCGGATCTTCGTCGAGTACCTGATGCTCGACGGCGTCAACGACTCCGACGCCCTCGCCCTCGAGCTCGCCGAGCTGCTCGGCGCCGACGGGTTCCACGTCAACCTGATCGCCTACAACCCGACGGCATCGTCGTATCGCGCGTCGCCGCCCGACCGGGTCGCCCAGTTCGCATCGGTCCTCGAGCGCCGCGGCGTGTCCGCCAGCTACCGGCGGTCGCACGGCCAGGACATCGACGCCGCCTGCGGCCAGCTGGCGGTGCGCGGTGCTGCCGAGCTGCGCCGTCGCCGGGCCCGTGCGCGGGGATCGGTTCCCGGGGCGGGCGCAGCCGCCCGCCGGTAGGATCCCGAGATGGCGGGTGGGGACACGATGCGGGCCTGGGTGATCCGGCCCGAGCGCCTCGGCGACCCCGAGGTGGCGATGCAGCTCGAGGACATCGAGGTGCCCGAGCCCGGGCCGGGCGAGGTGCTCGTGCGGGTGATGGCCGCCGGGGTGAACTACAACGGCGTCTGGGCGTCGATGGGCCTGCCGGTCTCGATCTTCCGGTACACCGGGTACGACTTCCACATCGCCGGCTCCGATGCCTCGGGCATCGTCGAGCGGGTCGGGCCGGGGGTCACCCGCTGGCAGCCGGGCGACGAGGTGGTGATCCACTGCAACCAGAGCTGCGGTGAGTGCCCGGAGTGCAACGGCCTCGATCCGATGGCCTGCACGCAGCAGAAGATCTGGGCGTACGAGACGAACTGGGGCTCCTTCGCCGAATACTGCAAGGTGCAGGCGCAGCAGCTGCTGCCGAAGCCTCCGAAGCTGACGTGGGAGGACGCCGCCAGCTACGGGCTCACCTACTTCACCGCGTACCGCATGCTGGTCAACCAGGCCGGCATCCAGGCGGGCGACAACGTGCTGATCTGGGGCGCCGGCGGCGGCCTGGGCACCTTCGCCGTGCAGCTTTGCGCCCTCTACGGCGCCAACGCGATCGCCGTCGTCTCATCGGACGACAAGGTCGGCCTCGTCCGCGACCTGGGCGCCGCAGCGATCATCGACCGTCGCGAGTTCATGCTGTCCGACCCCGACACGGGCGAGCGGATCTTCGACGAGATCAAGCGCTTCGGGAAGGCCGTCCGCGCCGCCAGCGGCGGCAACGATCCCGACGTCGTGTTCGAGCATGTCGGCGCAGCCACCTTCTACACCAGCGTCTTCGTCTGCAAGCCATTCGGCACGGTGGTGATCTGCGGCGCCACCAGCGGCTTCAACCTCGACTTCGACGTCCGCTATCTGTGGATGCGCCAGAAGAAGATCATCGGCAGCCACTTCGCGAACGCCTACGAGTGCAACCGTGCCAACCAGCTGATCATCGAGGGCAAGATCCAGCCGGTGCTCTCCAAGGTGTTCCCGTTCGACGAGTGCCCGGTGCCCCACCAGATGATGAAGGAGAACCAGCACGTGGGGAAGATGGTGGTGCTGGTGGGCGCCGGGGAGCAGGGGCAGGGGCGCCGGGAGTGAGCGACGACCGGCCGTTCGCCACGCCGCAGGACGTCCCGGGCGACCTGGAGGCGCGGCTGGGCGAGCCGGGGGCCTATCCCTACACCCGCGGCATCCACCGCGACATGTACCGCGGCCGGCCCTGGTCGATCCGCCAGTACGCGGGCTTTGGCACCGGGGAGGAGACCAACCGCCGCTTCCGGTTCCTGATCGAGCAGGGCCAGGCGGCGCTCTCGACCGCGTTCGACCTGCCCACCCAGATGGGCCTTGACTCCGACGACCCGCGCTCGGCCGGCGAGGTGGGGCGGGTGGGCGTCGCCATCGACTCCGTCCGCGACATGGAGGACGTGTTCGACGGGATCGCGATGGACGAGGTCTCCACCTCCATGACCATCAACGCGCCGGCCGCGGTGGTGGTCGCCATGTACTTCGTCGCCTGTCGCCGGCAGGGACGCGACCCCTCGCTGATCCGGGGGACCGCCCAGAACGACGTGCTCAAGGAGTACGTGTCCCGCGGCACCTACATCTTCCCCCCGCGTCCGTCCATGCGCCTCGCCGCCGACCTGATCGCCTGGTGCGCGCGCGAGGCGCCGCGGTTCAACGCCATCTCGCTGTCCGGCTATCACATGCGCGAGGCGGGGTGCACGGCCTCCCAGGAGATGGCGTTCGCGCTGTCCAATGCGATCGCCTACGTGGAGGCGGTGCTCGAGCGCGGCGTCGAGGTGGACGCGTTCGCGCCGCGCCTTTCGTGGATCTTCAACACGCACATGGACTTCTTCGAGGAGATCGCCAAGTACCGGGCGCTGCGGCGGATGTGGGCCGGGATCATGCGCGACCGTTTCGGTGCCCTCGACCCGCGTTCGATGATGCTCCGCACGCACACGCAGACGGCCGGCTCCACGCTCACCCTGCAGCAGCCCGAGAACAACATCGTGCGCGCTGCGATCCAGGCGCTGGCGGCCGCGCTGGGCGGGGTGCAGTCGATGGCGCTGTCCTGCTTCGACGAGGCGATCGCCATCCCCACCCAGCGGGCGCAGACCCTGGCCGTGCGAACGCAGCAGATGCTCCAGCACGAGTTCGGCATCACGGACGTCGCCGATCCGCTGGGCGGCTCCTGGCACGTCGAGCGGCTGACGGATCGGCTGGAGGCCGAGGCGCGCGAGCTGATGGACGAGATCGAGAAACGGGGCGGCGCGGTCGATGCGATCGAGCAGGGGATGTACCAGGAGCTGATAGCCGAGCAGGCCTATCGTGCGCAGCAGCGCGTTGCCTCCGGCGAGGACGTGGTCGTCGGCGTCAACGCCTTCCAGGACGACGAGGCGCCGGTGCCGGAGCGGTTCGACGTGCCGGTCGCGCTCGAGCCCGCTCAGCGGGCGCGGCTGGAAGCGCTGCGGGCGAGCCGTTCCGGGGCGGCCGTGGAGCGAGCGCTGGCCGCGCTCGCGGAGGTGGCGGGGGGCAGCGGCGACCTCATGCCTCCCATCGTCGACGCGGTCGATGCCGACGCCACGCTGGGGGAGATCTGCGGCTGCCTGCGCGGGGTGTTCGGCGAGTACCGGCCGAGCAGCGCGGCGGCTATCTAGTCACCTCGACGAACATGTCCGCCGAGTAGTCGTTCCCGTGGTGCGAGGACCAGGCGAGCATGCCGCCCAGATGCCGCAGGTTCGCGTTGACCGCGAGCGGCAACAGCTTCAGCAGGCCGCCCGTGTCGAGGTAGAGCGCGACGGCCGCACCGCTGGGAACGCCCGCCCGCTGCAGAAATCCGCGATACGCGGCCGAGGAGGAGAGCGGCGTTGCCGGCGCATCACCCGCAGCCGCGTCGTTGCCGAGGGCGATCAGCCCGTCGGCCGTGCGGCGCCAGGTGACGGTGAGCCCATCTTGGAGGGTGATCGACTCGCCGTCTCCGCCGGGCAGGGACGAGACACGGGTGCCGGGGACCGAGCGGCCGATCAGCCGCGCGAGGCGGCGCATCGTGGATTCCGCCGCCGCAGGGTCGGCCGGCTTCAGGAGCAGCGCGGCGCGAACGGGCACGCCCGGCGCCGCGTAGAGCAGCGCGTCGCCGGAAAGCAGCGGGACGAGGTCATGCTGGAACGAGAGCCCGGTCGCGCGCTGGAACTGGCGCAGCTGCAGCGCGGTTCCCCTGCCGTCCACCATCTGCTGGAGATAGTGGCCGTACCCGTGAACCGCCAGGAAGGCGAAGGCGTCCGACGGCACCAGCGATGCCAGCGGGGAGGATGCGCCCTGCGGTGCAAACAGCGACTGGTCGGCGCCGTCCTTGACCGTGGTTCGCACGGTCAGGTGGTAGCCGGCGTCCGTCGCCCAGCCTGCGAAGCTGAGCGACTCGAGCTGCCCGAGCGCGGTTGCCACCTGCTGCACCTGCGCGCTGCTCGTGCCGGCGCCGAGCGAGCCGAGCGAGGCGAACCCGACCAGCTCGGAGAGCTTCTGGGTGTTTGCCCAGCCGCGCAGCAGGCTGTCGTGGGGCAGCTTCGCCATGGCGCCGGTGAAGCTCGCGTTGCCGGAGAGCGCATCGCCGCCCCCGCCCCGCAGGTCGATCGAATCCTTGACGGTGCCCGTGTCGTCACCGAGCAGGACAGCGCCGTCGCCGACGGCCGCCTCGCCGGAGCCGTCCTGCGAGCGGAAGAGCGTGTAGCCCTTGTAGGTGCCGTCCTTCGTGTTCCCGCTCTTCGCGATCGCCGCCTTCGCCTTGCCGTCGTCGCGGGACGCCACGAAGCCGATCCAGTGCACGCTGCGGCTGCTCACGTCCACCGACGTGACGGCGAACGCCGCAGAACCGCCCAGCCATGGCTCGATGTCGCCCTTGAACGACGTGGTCGGGCCCATGTCCAGGGACACGTTCTGCGTCGACGAGCCGCCCGTGTTCATGCCCGCAACGATCTGCTCGACGAATCGCTGCCACCCGGGGAACCGCTGTGCGACCGCGGCGAACTGCTTCCAGGCCGGGCTCTCGCGGTCGAGGTTCACGTCGGCGTAGAACAGCGCGTCCGCCGGGATGGCGCCGGTGGCGGCCGCGGTCGCGTCGGAGCTCGAGGCCGCGTTCCCGCAGGCGGTGGCCGGGATGGCGACGGCGAGCAGCACGATGGCGACCCGTATGTGTCGGAGCCAGGCGGTCACGCAGTCTCTATCGGCGTCCGGCGGCCGATCCTGAACCGCTTGCCTGCGCGCAGGTCGAGAGTGGTTTCACAGCGCCGTGCGGCCTGGCAGCGCCCTGGCGGTGGGGAACCATCGGCGGTCAGGCGGTCAGACGTGCGGGGTCGTGGAATCAATCTCGGGTATAGTCCGTCGCCGGTGAGCGCGGTTCCCGACATCAACGGCTCGCTCGAAGCCGCGCTGGCTCAGCTTCGTCGCGGGGGGATGGTTGTGGTGTGCGACGACCCCGATCGCGAGAACGAGGGCGATCTCTGCATGGCCGCCCAGTTCGTCACGGCTGAGAAGATCGCCTTCATGGCCCGCGAGGCACGGGGCTTGATCTGCCTCTCGCTACCGGCGGAGCGGTGCGACGAGCTCGACCTTCCGCTGATGGTGCCGGCCAACGAGGGCTGCGAGGCGACCGGCTTCACGGTGTCGATCGAGGCACGGACCGGCGTCACCACCGGGATCTCGGCCGCCGACCGGGCGCGCACCATTCAGGTTGCCGTGGATCCCTCGGCCGGCCCGGACGACCTGATCCGCCCCGGCCATGTGTTCCCGCTGCGCGCTCGCCC
>Ga0066662_10000631_pt1 | contig 15528 bp, 12 predicted proteins | sample GraSoiAngelo_111_FD_133939 | JGI IMG/M metagenome (GOLD analysis project Ga0066662, IMG submission 133939) | Grasslands soil microbial communities from the Angelo Coastal Reserve, California, USA - 14_0903_12_40cm | ecosystem: Environmental > Terrestrial > Soil > Grasslands | place: USA...
CATGACATGGCCAGGCGCAAACCCAACGAAAAAGACATCGTGGTAGGCATCACAGCCAGCGGACGCACCCCGTACACGGTGGCCGCAGTGGAGTATGCGCGCAGCCAGGGAGCCAAGACCGTGGCGGTGGTCTCAAATCCGCATTCAGAGCTGGGGCGCACGTCAGATATCGAGATCGTGACCGAGGTGGGGCCTGAAGTGCTCTCCGGATCGACGCGCATGAAGGCGGGAACGGCGCAGAAGATGGTTCTGAACATGTTGAGCACTGGAGCGATGGCGCGCCTGGGATATATTTACGGCAACCTGATGGTGAAGGTGGATGCGCGGAATCAAAAGCTGATGCAGAGAAGCCTCAGGATGGTGGAACAGGCTGCGGGGGTGGATCGCGCGACAGCCGAGCAGGCGCTCACAGCGGCGAAGAACCAGATTCCGGTGGCATTGATCATGCTGAAGACCGGGGTAAAACGCGCAGAGGCAGTGCGGAGATTGAAGCGCGCGCAGGGGAATGTGCGTAAGGCAATCGAAGAAGCCGCGAATGAAGCGAATACCGCGACTTCGCACGAATAGACCATCAAGAGAACAGAGCGGGAGTTTTTGCCGCTGATGAACGCTGATAGACGCTGAAAAGTCAGAATCTAAAATGTGAGGCCAAGACTAAAAATAACGAAAAGAATCAAAATCAATTTACCCATTTACCAACTTACCCATTTACCCAATCCTCTTGATTGCGTCATTCACGGCTTCTTTGTTTAAGGTCCTGTTCGGCCTGGGTAAGGCTTTCGGGTTTGCCGAGGTCGCGCCAGTAATATTCGTCGGCGCGGAAGCCGAGAATCTTTTCTCCCTGATTGGCGAATCGCAAATAGGTGTCGATAATCGAGAAGACGCCCTCTTGGGTCATCATGGAGAGCAGCCGGGGAGAGATCACATGAATCCCGGAAAAAGCCAGCGGCTGAAGTTGGGATGAATGCCGCACGATCTCCGTTTTATCGTCCTTTGCCGAGCGGCGTCCGCAGAGTTGAAGCTGGTCATCGAAGAGCATATAGCGTGAAGTCTGGCGCTGCTGCACGGCCAGCGTGGCCAGCGCCTGATGCTCCACGTGAAACTGTGCCATGCTGTAAAGATCGATGGTGCTGATCACATCCACGTTGTGCAGAATGAATGGCTCGTCTGCGCCGGAGTTCTCCAGGAAAAACCAGGCGGCTTTCTTCAGCCCGCCACCGGTATCCAGCAGAATGTCTTCGCGAGAAATCTCGATGCGCATGCCGAAATTGTTGTGCTTCCCGAGATAGTCGATCATCAGATCGGCGAAGTGATGCACGTTGACGATGACCTCGCGAACACCAGATTCGCGCAGGCGGTCAAGGGTGATTTCTAAAAGAGTTTTCCCTCCAACCTCCACCAGCGCTTTCGGACGATCATTGGTCAGCGGACGCAGGCGGGTGCCCAGGCCTGCCGCCAATACCATGGCCTTCATTGCGCGGGTGTCTCCAGAGCCATTTTTTCCAGTTGCACGTGGCAAAGCACGATCTCGACGCCGTTTTGGGAGCGCAGGTGTTTTGCCAATTGCTCAGCAAAGTAGACGGAGCGATGCTGTCCTCCGGTGCAGCCAAAGGAAACCATCAGGTCTTTGAAGCCACGGCGCTGGTAGGCGCTTACGCTGGCATCGACCAGCGCCGTCACATTGGCCATGAATTGGTGGGCGCTCTCCTGCTGGTTGAGGTAATCAATGACTGGAGCATCTTTGCCGGTGAGGTTCTTGAAGCGCTCCTCGCGTCCGGGATTGGGCACGCTGCGGGTATCAAAGACAAAGCCGCCGCCGTTTCCGCTCTCGTCGTGAGGATGTCCTTTATGGAACGAGAAGCTGAAAATCCTCACAGTCAGCATTCCCGCTGGTGCTCCTACGGCCTGCAGCTTCTCTGAACCAAGCATGCCGGTGAAGGCGCTCATCAGGGCGGGCAGCGCAATAGGCAACTCGACGTTGTGCAGCAGCCAGCGCAGATTCTTCATCGCGTAAGGAACGCTCTGCAGGAAGTGCGGCTTGCGTTCGTAAAAGCCACGGAAGCCATAGGCGCCCAGGGCTTGCATAATGCGCACGTAAACGTAAGCGTAATAGTGGCGCATGAAGGCTTCACGGTCGAGTTCAATCAGGCCGGCGAGGCTGTCGAGATAGTGATCGAGCAAATGCTGGCGCAGCGACGGAGGCAGATCGGCCTTGGCGTCATAGAGAAGCGAGGCTATGTCGTATTGCAGAGCGCCTTTGCGCCCGCCCTGGTAGTCGAGAAAATGCGGCTGGCCATCGTGCAGCATGATGTTGCGCGACTGAAAATCACGATACAGGAAATATTCACGCGGGGCGTTCAAGAGAAACCGCGTAAGGCGGCCAAAATCATCTTCCAGGGCCTGCTCGCTGAAAGGAATGCCGGCCAGCCGCAGGAAGTAATATTTGAAGTAGTTGAGGTCCCATGCGATGGACTGGCGGTCGAAGCTGCCGCGCGGATAACAGACCTTATAGTTCAGATCGCGCCCGGCTTCGACCTGGAAACGCGGCAGCAGGGCCACCACCTGGCGGTAGACCTCAATCACCGGGGACGCGATGTTGTCTCCGGTGCGATTCTTTGAGAGGAATTCAAACAGCGTGGTATCTCCGAGGTCTTCTTCGAGATAAGCGCCGTGGTTGAGATCCTGGGCATAGATTTCCGGAACCGGCAGGCCGTGACGGCGAAAATGCCGGGAGAATTCCAGAAAAGCGACGTTCTCTTCGCGCACGTCATAGAGGATGCCGATGGCGCTGATCTCGCCGGAGTTGAGGCGGATGATGCGGCGTCCGGAGCCACCGAGTTGGCCCTGCAGCGGCTTGACGTGCTCGACAGGAGAGCGGAAGTGCTGTTCGAAGAGGTGTTGGAGGATGTCCATGCAATTACATTGATGCAACGCCAGCATTCATAGGCAAGAGAACGATAGGCAGATGTTATGTTTTACCTTCCCATGATCACAAGATGCAATCCGTCGCATGCGCCGGCAGTCGGCGGAGCAGATTCCTCACCCCCTACTCGCGCGCTGAAGAAAACGCGCGCAAGCTTAACGGGGTTCGGAATGACATCTTCAGGGGGATGCTTGTATCTCCTAGTTCATCGTTGCGGATTTGATTTTTCGCGTTGCGTCTCACCGCTTCCTGCAGCGGGCTGCGCCGGTGTGGTTCCGTTCTGGGCGGGCGGCTGAGCGGCGCGTTCTCCTTCGGCTGCCGGCTTGGCTGGCATGTCGGCAGCGGTAAAGCGCGGCAGCATGTCATCACGCATGGCCAATTCATATACGGCTGCAGCCACGACAATCGCGTCTTTCTTCACGTCGTCTTCGATGATCCGCTCGTAAGTATCGAGGTTGGTGTGCCAGGTATCGGTGAAATACTCGATGGGGTCCTGACCCAGTCCTACACCGGGGAGACCGGCTTGAGCAAACGAGCTTGAGTCGGTACCTGCCAACCGGCGGCTCTTGCTGGAGATAGCGCCGGCAATGCCAAGATCGGAGAATGGCAGAAGAGCTTCGCGCAGAATGTCAGCGTCCTGAGGGGGGCCGAAGACACTGGCGCCGCGGATGCGCCCGGTGCCGGAATCGACATTGAAATAGGCCACCAGCTTACTGAACTCCGGCTTGGGCTCTTCAAAGGTGCCGAAATGCTCCTTCACATAAGCCTGCGACCCGAGCAGCCCTTCTTCTTCCCCGCTCCACAGGGCTACGCGGATGGTACGGCGCGGCTGCACTCCCAACGACTTCAGAATACGCGCCGCTTCCATCATGATGGCGCAGCCGATGGCGTTGTCTGTGGCTCCGGTTGCGGAGTGCCAGGAATCGAGGTGACCACCGAGCATGACAACTTCATCTTTGCGGTCGGTACCGGGGATTTCTGCAACGGTGTTGTAAGAAGTTTTTCCCTCGGGGTAGGTCTTGTTCTTAATGCTGAACTCCAGCTTTACCGGGGTTCCATCGGCAAGGATGCGCGCGATGCGGCCGTAATCTTCATTACGGAGCACAACCGTGGGCACTACCTTGGTGATGTCATAGGTGCGGTTCTGGAAGGCGCGTATGCGGCCATTGCCCATGCGCGCATCGTTTACGCGCACCAGCGCATGGTTGGCCAGCAGGAACTCATCAATCTGCTGGTTGATCTGCTGTCCGGTGAGCGTGCCCGGAGGATCGTTCTGCTGGCGGCCGGCAGCATTGCGCTGCGGCCCGAATTGTCCGGCATTGGGATTCTTGGGATCGAAACGCTCGGTGGCGGCTTTGTCATCCATGCGGCGGGGCGGGATTTCCAGCGCCACCGGAACAGCCTCCGATTTGCCCACCAGCACCACCTTGCCTTTCACTTTGTCTTTGATCGAATTGAGATAAGCGGTGAGGTCTTCTTTTTTGGGCTTCTCCGGAGGAATCATCTGGAAGCACTCTGCCTTCACCGTGCCTTTGGTGCTGGGAGTCCATGCCAGCACTCTGAAAGTGAGCTGGTCCAGGATCGGCTCCACGATATAGCCGCTGGCGCGCTCATTTCTCCAGCCGGGATGCCCAAAGTCCCACGGCTCAAGATGCGCGTTCTGAAAGCCCCATTCCGTCATCTGTTTGATGGCCCAGTCGGCGGCGGCCTTGTGGTTGGGCGAACCGGTAAGGCGCGGGCCATAAACATCAGTCAGAAAATGCATGGTGTGCATGATCTGGGAGTGATCATTCTCCTCTGTGCGAATCTTTTTATTGATCCCGGGATCAACGGCGGAGGGGGACTGAGCGGCTGCCAGTCCCATCAATGTCACAACAGCGAAGAGGCACTTGGATTTAAGCATCGAGAAATCTCCCGCGGATGAACTTTTGGATGGATAACAATACTGTGAGCTGCCGGGTCAAGGCAACCATCGTCTCCCAGTGCAGTCATCCTCGAATGCTTTAATGCTTTTTAACCGCAAAGGCCGCTAAGGAAGCAAAGGAAACAAAAGAATTTTGGTTTGCGCACTTGTTTATGGGAATGCCTTGACCATAAAAGGAATCTGCGGGGTGCCGCTGGGCGGACAGCTTGATGGATTGATGCAGGAGAGATTCTGCTCCGGGGCATGAACACGGGCTGGCTGTCCCTGGGCGTTGAGCAGTTCAGTATCACTGGCGGTGCGGATGATGGAAGCGGTCGCATCATGGGCATTGACTACGTAGACCTTGCTGGCATCGCTGGATGCATCGACGGAAACCGCTCCGGAGCCGACCGTAATGGTTTTCGTCTGGTGTAGTGCCTGGCTGTCGATAACAGCGACCGTATTCCCCAGGCAGTTGCCGGGATTCGTAATTGTGGCCACAAAATTCAGTTGATTCGTTCCTGCAGGGCAGTTCCCCAGCGCAGCATAGACACGCGATCCATCAGAAAGAACCGCGACGGAAGTGGGCGTGCCGGAAACAGCAATAGGACTGGGCAGTGCAGCGGGAGGGCTCACATCACTTCTGATTACGCCGATGGTGTTGTTTCCCGTGTTGGAAACGTAAAGGCGCTTAAAGCGGCTGTCATATACGGCATAGTTGGGCGAGGAAAACCCGGTGATCGTGGCTGACACTGTATCTGTTGCGGTATCGATTACGGTGACGGAGTTCCCACCCTGATTGATCACGAACACCTGTGTCCCATCATCGCTCATCACTGCCCAGATAGGCTGGCTGCCGACAGCGATCGGCGATCCTATGACACTGTTATCGACCGTAGAAATCACGCTCACATTATTGCTGCCGTGATTTACCACATACACCTTGCCATTGTTGGCATTGCCTGCCACCGCGACGGGCTCGGTGCCTACTGGGATATTGCCGGACGCCACCAGATTATTCGTGATGATGAGAGTGACGGCATTGATCGCTGACTCGGCAATGTAGATGTTTCCATTCGTTCCGCCAAAACCGCCAGCTACAGGCTTAATATCCGAGGGTGTCGGCGAAGTGGTGGGCAGCGTTACCGTGGTGAGCGCCGGAGATGAAGGCAGCAGGGCGAGATAGAGGCTGACAGTGTTGGCGGTTCCGTTGAAACTGTTGACCACAAAGGCCCGCGCGGCATCTTTGCCCAGAAACACAGGATTTGAACCCACTGTTACCACACCAACGTTAGTGTCACCGGAGACATTGATGTGCGTAGTACTGCCATTGCCCGCTGGATTGGTGGCCAGCACCAGGGCCTGCTGTAAGCTGCTCGGATCGCCCGTGGGCGTGGGTTCAACGTTGATCGTGGGACGAAAGGTATCGCCACAGCCAAGCACCAGTACAGCGCAAAACGCAATCATCAGGACTGCCGTCACAGTCCGGTAACTCGAAATCATTCAATCTCCACCGGGGTTTACCGGGCAGGGTCTGTAAGTTGTTCGCGAAAAACTATTGTAGCATCCAGCGATGAGCACTTAGCCCTTAAGCCATTAGCACTTAGCCCGCTCTCACGTGAGTGAGAGATACGTTCCCTTACCCATGGAACGACGGTCGAGGGCAATCTTGCAGGAATTTATCTTCAATAATTTCAGCCAATAACCAGGGCTAAGAGCGAATGGCCCAAGGGCTGTCTACGCCGCCTTCTTTGCCGGGCGTTTCTTCCCCCTGGCGGCAGGCTTAACTTCCACCTCTGATTCCTCCTGCAGCCGCTCAACCCGCTGCGGGCCCTTCTTCTTTCCTTCCATCTGAGCCAGGCTCTGCTTGAGGGCGGCCATCAAATCCACAGGAACAGCGGCTCTGCGGGGCTTCTCGACCGGAGTGATCTCCTTGCCTTCCATGTGGGCCTTGATGAGCTTCTTTACGTTTTCTTCAAAGGTGTCATAGTACTTGGTGGGATTCCACTTGGCCGCCAGCGCCTCAATCAACTGGTGGGCGACCTTGACCTCGGCTTCCTTCAAGTGCGCGTGATCTTCGCCAAAGTTCGGAAGCGCGCGGATTTCATCCTGGTAATACATGGTGTGCAGCATCAACCCGCCGTGGTGAGGACGCAGGAATACCGTGTACTCACGGTTATGCATAGCCAGCTTGGCAATGGCAACGTAGCCGGTCTGTTCCAGCGCCCGGGTCAGCAGTGCATACGGCTTTTTCCCGGCCTCCTCGGGCGTGAGGTAATACGAGGATTCGAAGTAAATCGGATCGATCTCTTCCTGCTTTACGAACTCCAGGATCTCCATGGCTTTGGCGGTCTTCGGCTCGATCTTCTTGAGCTCTTCCGGTTCGATGATCACGTACTCACCCTTGCGGTACTCGTAACCCTTCACCACCTCGCTGCGGTCAATTACCTTTTCGTCGGCCGGGCAGTAAAGCTGCTGTTTCACGCGGGTATGATCATCACGGTGCAGCATGTGAAAGGAGACACGGCTACTGCGCGCGCCGGAAAACAGGCGCACCGGCATGGAAATCAGGCCAAAAGTGAGATAACCAGTCCAAACGGAAGCTGCCATGGATCACCTCTGATATTAGGGGAACTCTTTTTGTTAGGATGCGCTACACAGGCCTTTTTGCCGCCAGAGGGGTGAGCGGCTACTCAGGAGAAAGAACTTCATAGCAAGCAACCCAAAACTCGCGCAGGGTGCCCGCTGGCCCACAGCAGACCTGCTGGCATTGGCGGCAGCCGGTGTGTTGCTGCTGGTCTTCTTTCTCCGGCATGGAGCGGGTAATCACTTTTATGCTGCGCTGGGGATTACCATCGCCTTCGCTGCAGTCGGCAGAGTAGCGCGCGGGGTTGATACCTCAGGCGCTCTGGCTGGCGGGGTGATCGCCCTGATTCTGGCAACCGAAAACGTGAAGCTGTTCTGGGTATTGCTGGCGGTGTTCCTGATCACCCTGGCAGCTACGAAGGTGGGAGGCAACCGTAAGAAGCAACTTCTGGTTGCCGAAGCTGACCATGGACGCTCCGCTGCGCAGGTCATGTCTAACCTCTACATTGGCACACTGATGCTGGCGCGTCCGTTGCAGATGACTACAGAAATTGCCGTGTTGCTGCTGCTGGCAGCGCTGGCTGAAGTAGCGGCTGATACCAGTTCCAGCGAGATTGGAACCGCTTATCCGGGAAAAACGGTACTGATTACGACCTGGAAAAGCGTGCCTGCCGGAGAAAATGGCGGCATCAGTGCAGCCGGGACTCTGGCCGGAATTGTAGCGGCAGCGCTGGTAGCGGGGTGTGCGTCGGCTTTGGGAGTAGTGTCATTTTCCATTGCGGCTGTAGTTGTATTGGCGGGAACTCTGGGCATGCTGATAGACAGTGTTCTGGGCGCAGCCCTGGAGCGCAAAGGCCGCTTGGGCAATAACAGCGTGAACCTGCTGGGAACAGTGGCAGCGGCGGGAATTGCGTACGCAATTCAGTACGTAGTACTTAGCAATTAGTACTTAGCAAAACCCCACCGCTGCTCCATGCCTGCGTGTTGGAAATGACCAATAACAAATCACCAATTGAAAATCTACTGGTGTTCCATCCCACCTACCGCCAGCAACCCTGAATCGGCTTCGATGAACAGGACTCGTGAGCCGCTCACGCCGTAGATAATCAGGTTCTGGGTCCCGAAGCTGCTGCGCAATTGCGCTGTGCCTTGACCGTTGCCGGCCAGCGTGTAGGTACCGTTCAGAATGAATCCCAAAGAAAGCGTGCCGGCATTGTTCACGTCGAGGGCGCCGTTGAGCGTGCCGCTGCCGTTGGCGGTGAACTGCGCCAGAGAGTCCACTTCGCCGCTGCCGCTTACGCCGCTCAGTTGCGCTCCATACGTGCCCTGGATCGTACTTGTAGAAAATGTACCGGTCTGGGCGAAGGCTGCTCCGCTGCTCAACACGCCGACATCCACCTGAATCATCTGCACTCCTGCAACCGTGGGATAAATCACAAAGTTCGAGTTACCGGCGGAACTGCTCAGGGTGAGTGTGCCACGGCCATCACTGCCAATGGCGTAGGTCCCGGTCACGGCCAGGTTCTGGGTGACTGTTCCGTTGTTATTGAAATCCTCACCACCTGAGGTGATCGTGCCCGTGCCGCTGGCAGAGAGCAGTCCACCGGCTGCAAACAGAAGCGTGCCGCTCTCGCCACCGAGCGTGAAAGCCAGCGGGCCGGAAACGGATGCGTTAGAGAAAGGCCCCTGCTGGCGCACAGCATCGCCGGAGAGCACCGGCAGACTATCAGTCTCCACCAGCTTGAGGCGGTTGGAATCCACCACGTAAAACGCGAAATTCAAAGTGCCGAGTGTGGTGTTGAGTGTCATGATGCCGCGTCCGCTGGCGCCTACGTTGTAAGTACCGGTCACAGGCAGATTGGTGGAAGGAGTGCCGTTGTCGTTGTTATCCTGAACTCCGCTCACGATGCTGCCGCTGCCGTTGGTATCGATGGCCCCGCCACTCACAAAGGTGTTCTGGCTGGCATCGATACCGGCCAGATTGAAAGCGAATGTCCCGGCAAGGGCCGCGTTGGACAACGCCGACGAACTCTGAGCATCGATGCTGCCATTGGCAGTGGCATTGGTATCAAACCGGATGACCAGGGCACGCTGCGGCGAGATCACAACGAAATCAATATTGAAATTCTGCAGCGAAGAAATGAAGGTAGCGGTGCCCTGTCCATTGCCGCGCACGGTATAGGTGCCGGCAAATGGGACGTTGGTGAAGATACCGCCGCCACTGTTGATATCGAGGACGCCGGAGGTCAGGTTGCCATTGCCATTTGCCTGGAATTGGCCGGCCATGGCGAAGAAGCCAAAGCTGTTCGTGCCGGAAAAAGCGAATACGTAGCTGCCATTCACGCTGGCGACGCTGAAGGGACCGCTACCACCAGACGAGCCCCCCTGCACCGACCCGCCACAACCCACCAGCACAGCCATGGCAGCAATGAATGAGATTACCGTGAAGCGATAGTAGGAAGACACAGTTCCCTCCGGAATATGAGATTTGGACTGCCCAGAACGCGGAAGAGGGGATAGCACACATTTAGAACACCGGAAGGCCAGAGTTGTTGCACGATGAAAGGAGGACTTAGGAAAAATAGAGGAATCTTTACAAACAGGCTTTTGGCTTTTGGCTCTTGGCTGCTAGCTCCGTCTCCGGGTATCAACAGCCTACAGGCTGCCAGCCAGATGAGAGCGAATGAACGGTCAAAAGCTAAGCCATTAGCTCAAATGCAACACCCACAGCATATAACTGGCAATCTCATGAAAGACCGCTTCATTCTTTTTCCCGAAGGCGGCGGGCTTCGAATTTGGGCGCGGCGCCCCGTAGGCAGTCATACCTTCGCGGGCCAGCATCTGCTTGATCCGAAAGATATGGTAGGCATCGCTCACGGCCAGGCAGGTTTTCATGTGGTTTGTGCGCATGATGGTGCTGATGCGGCGCGCTGATTCGGCTGTATCCGGGCTTTGGGTTTCGGCAATCAGGTGATCGTCGGGAATTCCCTGCGACTTGAGGTATTCCCTTCCCACGCCACCCTCGGTGAAATGAGGATCGGCGCCTGCGCCACCAGTGGTAATCACGATCGGCGCAAGTCCTTTTCGATAGAGATCAGCCGCGTGATCCAGGCGGGCTCTGTATACCGGAGAGGGCTTGCCCACGTATTCGGCTGCACCGAAGACCACAATGGCATCGGCGGGCCGGGACTCGTCCTGGGAAGACTGGTGAACGATGCTCCTATAAAGGTAAGCCACATAGCCGACCACTACCAGAAGCAACAGCAACAAGAGCCGTCTTTTCCAGGATGGACGCGGCATCAATGCAGAAATTCAGCCAACTCGGTTTCAGGAATCGCGCCGTGGCGCAGTATGTTTGGGTTCTCGGGATTACTCATGTCGATGATGGTAGAGGCCACATCACGCGGGCTGGTGCCGCCATCCACAATCAATCCAATGCGGTTGCCAAGCTGCAGGCGAACGCCATCAGCCGTGGTGCACTCACTGGCTCCGCTGATATTGGCCGAGGTGGCCGTGATCGGCACACCGGCGGCGCGAATGATCTCCACCGGAATTTTGGCGGCAGGAACACGCAGCGCCACGTTGCCGGTATTGGCGGTGACCTTGAGCGGCAGCCGTGATGAAGCTTTTACAATGATGGTGAGCGGTCCCGGCCAGTACTTACGGGTAATTTCGTAAAACACATCCGGCAGCGGACGCGCCAGGTACTCTGCCTGTTCCACACTCTCAATGAGCAGAGAAAGTGGTTTATGGCGGCTGCGGGTCTTCACTTCATAGACCAGATCAACGGCACGCAGGTTCAGGGGATCGGCAGCCAGGCCATAGAACGTATCTGTAGGCATGCCAACCACCTGGCCAGCCTTGATCCGGTCAGCAACATAAGAGACCAGACGCATATCCGGCGCGTCCGGGTTGATTTTGATAATTTCCGCAGCCAAACAGACTCCCAAGAGTAATAGATTCGGAGAAGCGCAAAGCTAACACATTCGCATAGTGATTCTCAACTGCAAGGCACTCGTTGAGTTTATCGGAATCTATACACTTGAATGAACCGCAGAGGGCGCAGAGAACGCAGAGGAATGTTTCTTGAAATCTCTGCGACCTCTGCGTTCTCTCCGGTAAATCTTAAGTCTGAAGCATACAGGTTGCCGCGAGTCCCAGGCCGGGCGTATCCTTAACTTGCGCTCGGGGCGCAACCAGTCCGCGGAAAGGGCCGTGCCCACCCATTCAAGTTCAAAATCTACGCGAAACTTCTTTCAGCCTGATGGGTGCGGACTCCAGGCAGCCATGAGAGGAGATTCGTATGTTTCCTAATCCGCAATCGGTTATTCCTCTGCCGCCCCAGCCCAACCTTGAACAATACAAAAAGCTGGCTAAAGAGTTAATCAAAGCCTGTAAGTCCGGGAATCCTGATGCCATTCGAAACTGGGCGCGAGAGTGGCTGGAAGCCCTGTCTTTCTTACAGGAAGCACGGACAGAGATGCGAATTCATTTCGCCGATGAAATTGCAAAATTTGCTCAAAGCAGGCTGGCAACAAAACGCTCCGATGAACGTAAGTGCGTGCTCGCGGACGCTCAGTTCATTATTGCGCGTGTCCATGGATTTCAAAGCTGGCCCAGGATGGCCAAGCATATTGAGGCTCTTCACCATGTCTACTCGCCGGTATCAAAGTTTGAGGCCGCCGCAGACGCTATTATCAGCGGAGACTTGCCAACCCTTTTGAAATTGCTGCAGGAAGATTCCACGCTGGTCCATGCACACTCCACCCGCGAGCACCACGCCACTCTGCTGCATTATGTTTCGGCCAATGGCGTGGAAAATTACCGCCAGAAGACACCGAAGAACATCGTTAGGATGGCCGAGGCGTTGCTCGACGCCGGTGCTGATGTGAATGCTGAATGCAACGTCTATGGTGGCGGAGCAACCACGCTGGGACTCACTGCAACCAGCGTCCATCCGGAGCAGGCCGGGATGCAGATTGAACTGCTGCGGCTGCTGCTTGATCGTGGGGCGATCATCGATACCGATAAGAGAGGAGCAGTCGTTGGCTGCCTCGCGAATGGCAGACGAAAAGCGGCTGAGTTTCTCGCCGACTGCGGCGCTCAGCTTGATCTTGAAGGCGCCTGCGGAGTAGGACGGCTTGACATGGTCCGCACCTTCTTCGCAGAAGACGGTTCCTTGAAACCAAGTGCAACTCTGGAGCAGATGCAGGATGGCTTTGCCTGGGCGTGCGAGTATGGACGCAAAGAGGTCGTCGAGTTCCTGCTGAAGCACGGCATGGACGTCGCCGATCGGGACAAACCAACGGCATTGCATTGGGCGGCTTACGCTGGACACGCAGAGATAGTCAAGCTCCTTCTGGAATGCAGTGCTCCTGTTGACATAAAAGAAAAGGCCCATAATGGCACGCCGCTGGATTGGGCTTTTTATGGCTGGGCCCATCCACCCGAGCGCGCCCAGCAGGAAAATTATTACGAGATTGTCGCGCTCCTGATACGCGCCGGGGCAAAGACGGATGAGCGATGGCTCGCCCAAGACCCTGACCGGCCACAGATCAATCGACTACTCGCCGATCCTAAAATGCTGGCGGCGCTTGAGGGCAGCCTATGACATATTTCGAAAGGAAGCGTTGAGGCAATTATCATAAACATATGCCTGTCCCCGACCTGAGCCGCGTGCGTACTGTTACCAGCCGCCAGAACAGCCTTGTGAAAGACCTGCGCAAAGCATTTTCCCAGGCTGAACCCACGGCCGATGGCTACATCGCCATTGAAGGCATACGCATCGTCGAAGAAGCCATCCGCAGCGGTCTCCGTTTCCGCGCCTTGTTCCTCAGCGAGAGTGGTGCTGCCCAGGGCAGCCGCCTGGTGCCGCAGATGGCAGACAACGTGGAGATTCTATTGCTGCCCGATGAGGTGTTTACCAGTTCCGTGGCGACAGAAACGCCGCAGGGTGTGGCTGCCCTGGTGAAACTGAAGACATCCGACCTGAAGGACCTTCTCGAAGATCCCTCGAAGGAGCTTGCGGTGATTGGGACTGTAGGCATTCAGGACCCGGGGAATCTCGGCACCATCATTCGCTCGGCTGAAGCATTTGGAATACGTGGGGTTCTGCTTGGGCCAAAAACCGTGAGCCATTACAACTCCAAGGTAGTGCGAGCCTCGGCAGGGTCGGTATTCCGCCAGCGGATCATCAAAGCGCCGGTATTCTCAGAGGCCATACGCCTGCTCAAAGCCTATGATTTCTTCGTGATTGGCACTTCCTCGCATAAAGGCAAGCCCCTGGATCAGGCAGACCTGGCCGGGCGAGTGGCATTGCTGATCGGCAGCGAAGGCGCAGGGCTGCCACCGGACGTGGTTGCGGAAGTCAATGAATTCATTACAATTCCTCACTCGGAGAAAGTCGAGTCACTCAACGCCGGTGTGGCCGCGTCTATTCTGTTATACGAGGCAGCCAGGCAGAGACGAACGTAAGAGATGCATACCCGCATAACCAACCATTTCGGACTGCACGATTGGGTTTTCCGATCTCCCGGTCACCAGATCACCCGATCACCAGATTTTTTATGAGTCTCTTCCAGGCACTTCCGGACCAGCACAACAAGGGCGCACGCCCTCTGGCAGACCGCATGCGTCCGCGCACGCTCGATGAATTTGTCGGCCAGGAGCATATTCTTGCTCCCGGCAAGCCCCTGCGCCTGCAGATCGAACGCGATGATCCCGGCTCCATCATCTTCTGGGGACCGCCCGGCACAGGGAAAACCACGCTGGCCAAGATTATTGCCAATGTGACCAAGGCGGAGTTCATCGAATTTTCCGCCGTGCTCTCCGGAATCAAGGAAATCAAGCAGGTGATGGCGGATGCGGAAAAGGCGCGCCAGTACGGCACCCGCACCATTCTCTTCATCGACGAGATTCACCGCTTCAACCGCCCCCAGCAGGACGCCTTCCTTCCGCACGTGGAGCACGGGAACATCCGGCTGATCGGGGCTACTACCGAGAACCCATCGTTTGAAATCAACGGGGCATTGCTCTCGCGCTGCCGTGTTTACATCCTGAAGCCGCTCGCCGAAGACCAGATCATGGTACTGCTGCGCCGTGCCCTGGAAGATGAGGAGCGCGGCCTGGGCAAGCTGCATCTCCGCGCAAAGGATGATGTGCTGCGGCAGATCGCAGTCTATGCCAGCGGAGATGCGCGCTCCGCTTACAACGTGCTGGAAGTCGCGGCCGCGACTGCTGGCGAACAGGGAGAAATTAGCGATGAGATTCTGAAAGACACTCTGCAGAAAAAGATTCTGCTTTATGACAAGTCAGGGGAAGAGCACTACAACCTCATCTCCGCCCTGCACAAGGCAGTACGCAACAGCGATGTGGATGCCTCGCTCTATTGGCTGGGACGCATGCTCGAATCCGGCGAGGACCCGCTCTACATCGCGCGCCGGGTGGTACGCATGTCAGTGGAAGATATCGGGCTGGCTGCGCCCGAAGCGCTGAATCTTTGCCTCTCAGCCAAAGACGCCATTGATTTCCTGGGCATGCCGGAAGGCGCGCTGGCTCTTGCCCAGGCTGTGGCTTACCTGGCGCTGGCTCCAAAATCCAACGCGCTTTATACCGCCTATGGTGAAGTGCTGGAAGACGTTGAAAAGACCACCGCCGAGCCCGTGCCGCTGCACATCCGCAATGCGGTGACCAAGTTGATGAAACAGGTGGGATACGGCAAAGGCTATCAGTACGCCCACGATCTCAATACCAAAGTTGCCGACATGGAATGCCTGCCCGACAACCTCCGCGGCCGCCAGTACTACCACCCGACCAATGAAGGCCGCGAAAAAGCTTTGGGACAAAGATTGGAAGAAATTCGGCGGTTACGGGAGGAAGCAAAAAACCTCGATAACGCTTAATACCTCTGAGCTGCTCCATCAAGATCAGAACTCAGATAGAACCAATACTGCAGCGAAAATCCTTCAGCAGCCATATAAAACATAGTAGTATATATTACTACTGTGTTAATAAACTTGGTTCCACCTCGCGGATTTAAGAGGCGTGATATGCGAGCGCGATGCTAATTTGATGGCATGAAGGCTAGCCAGCGAGAGATTAGGAAGCAACAGGAGCG
>Ga0066662_10000632_pt1 | contig 15515 bp, 6 predicted proteins | sample GraSoiAngelo_111_FD_133939 | JGI IMG/M metagenome (GOLD analysis project Ga0066662, IMG submission 133939) | Grasslands soil microbial communities from the Angelo Coastal Reserve, California, USA - 14_0903_12_40cm | ecosystem: Environmental > Terrestrial > Soil > Grasslands | place: USA...
TAATTGGCAATGGAGCGCCGATAAAAATCCGCAGTTTTGCCGAGCAATTCAGTTTTCCTATCATTTTGAACAGACATTTTTCTTATTCTCCGGAGAGTGCTTTTGATCGGAGGCACTGGAAGTCATTGCAGGTCTGGCAATTCTATCGTCCCATGGTGCTTCCGTTCTTGAATATGGTCCCAAACGAGTTCGTTCTCTACCCATGAAGCCTGTTTCCTGGCCAGTTCCGCATTCCCGAATGCCGTTTCGAAATGGATGGCAAACCGCTGGCCGCACTTGCCGCAGACAACGGTTTCTATCGAAGTTGCCTGTAAAGAAACCTTTCCGCCACCCCGCAAACGCCTGGCTACGCCGTTAGGTTTCACCAGCGTGGCTCTCGACGCTGGCGGACGTTGCCGCCTCGGCCGGCGTCACGAACCCCGGTTCGTGGCGCTTGTGGCCTTGCCTCGTTGACAACCAGCGCGCGTCCGCCCGAATCTCTGCCGTTTAATGCTGCCATGGCCTTTTCAGCTTCTTCATCGTTCGTCATAGAGACAAAACCGAAGCCGCGTGATCGTCCGGTATCGCGATCGGTGACCAAAGTGGCGCTTTCCACGGTGCCGGGTTCGAACAGCGCCCACAGTTCCTGTTCTGTCAGATTGAAAGAGAAATTTCCTACGTAAATCTTCTTCACTTGCGACTCCTTGCTCTATCAGGTGTTCGGATTTGGCTGTTCTCAGCAGAAATAGGCAGGAAAAGCGGGAAAACGTGTCTATCCGACTCGAGGACAAAAGAATTGCCAGATTCCATATTACACCTTAAATTATGCCAGCGAGAAAATAAGCGCTACCGGGGACGCCACGGGAGAGATTGGCTAAAAATCATGGAAGCCAAATCCCTCTGGATGTCCTTCTTCGTCGTAGGTGACGACCAGATCCTTATCCTTAGGCTTTTCCGGTGTAACACTGTCTTCCTGTTGTGAAACTTTGCGTTGCGCCCGGCGCTGTGCTTTTTCCGCCTGTTTCTCCTGGCGGGCACGCTCCTTCTGTCTCTTGGTAAACGTGGTACGAGAGTTTCCGGCCATCAGCACTCCTTGTTCTGAAAATGACGAGGAGACCCGGCCCCGCCTGATTCTATTGTACGTGATATGTGACCCGATCGTGGCTTTCCGGCCATACTGCGGCCTGCAAGCTCTATAGCCCGGAAATTCCTGGCGCTGAATGTAAAGCACTTCCAAAGAGGCTCCCTAGGCTTCCACCATGGAAGCCGGGATCAGCCAGTAAATCCAGTTAGGATTCAATAGCGTAATCAAAACCAGGGCGCAATTTTCACAGGTTTTTGCGTTCTTTCTACGTCTTAAGGTAGTGAGAGCCGGCGGAAGATCGCGCCTTTATGACGGCCTGATGCGGGTAAGTCACTGGAAACAGACAGATTACAGGTTGTGAAAAACCATTGAAACGAAACTGTGTTCATACGCACTAGATAGAGTGGAGGAGAAGGTGAAGTTCATTGATCTTTTATTCGGCTGCACACACAAACGCACCAGCTTTCCAATCAGCAGCAAACCGGGGCAGCGGCGTTCGGCGGCGGCATGCCAGACCGGCACTTATGTCGTCTGCCTGGACTGCGGCAAGGAATTCGCGTATGACTGGCAGCAGATGCGGGTTGTTGCTTCGAGCGAAGAGCACGCGGCGGTAAACACACCCCAACCAGAACCTGAACGGAACTGCGCATAACAGCAGCTAGCAAATAGCAAGACCCTTTTACCGGAGAGGACGCAGGGAGCGCAGAAGGAATGGGTAAATGAGTAACTGAACCGAACCATTAACAACTACCAACAGCAAAACTCTTCTGCATGGCAATTCTGCTGCCGCTTTTCTTTCGCTTTTCCCTTGTATTCGCCTACAACATTATCCATAAACCAAATGCACCGCAAAGGAGCCAAGGGCGCGAAGGAAAGAAATCTTACTGGATCTTCACCACAAACGTAACCGTTCCCGTCTGGCTCGGACCCAGGGTACCGGTAAACGTCCACTGAATGCTTCCCGTTTGTCCCGCGGTGGGTGCTGTGATCGTACAGGCGGACAGGTTGTTGGGCAGCGGGCTTCCGCAAGCGGCGCTCACAAACGTGGTATAGGCCGGAGTGCTGTCATTGATCTTCAGGGTCGAGAGCGGTGAACTGCTGTCATTGATGAAAGTAATGGCATAGGTAAGCGTCGCTCCCGGAAGAGCGGTGGCCTTGTCTACGCTCTTTTCCAGGCGCAGCCCCGCATTGGCCGGAGTTCCAACTGTGCTGAGGTCCCTGACCGTATAGCTGGCGGTAAGCGCCGGATTGGCATTGGTGTAGCTGAAATTCGCCGTAATGATGGAATTGTCGGTGGAGTTAAACGGTGTTCCCGGCGGGATGGTCACTTTCAGAATGATGCAGATGTTGGCGCCTGCCGTGGTGCTGAGCGCTCCGGTAATCACCGGATCGGTCGGGTCCGCGTTGCCGTTGCAGTTGGCGTCCCGGTAAAGCACGCGGCTGAAATTCACATTGGCTGGATTGCTAGTGGACGCAACCGTGAGGGTAAGCTGTCCGTTGGCGCCCGGCGCAAACGTATGGCTATAAATAAGAATCGCGCCCGGAAGCCCCTGCTGCGCCTGGTCGGCCTCGAAGGTGTTGACCGGCACCATGCCGAAATTCACATTGGTGAAGAAGCCTTCCCCGGCCTTGGTAAAAGTGACGGTGTCGGTGTTCCGGTTATACGTTCCGCCGGTATTGCCGACCTGCGCCCCGGTAGAGATGTATCCGCTGGGGTTGGTCTTGATGACCGCGACGGTTGTTGCACCCGGAGTAATGAACAGCGTGTAAGTTCCATCGGCGGCGGTCAAGACAGAGTCAAAAGTAGTTGTGCCGCCATCGGTAGCGCGCACGGAAACACCGGCCAATCCTGCCTCACCGCTATCCAGTACGCCGTTATTACCGGCCACACCGGAGCCAAGATCTTTGAATACTGTTCCACTGATCAGGCTGCCATGGAACAGGCCGAAATTCTGGTTGGTCAGCGCAGCGCTCGTAACAGTCACCTGCAGACTGCCTGCCGTTGGATTTACGAAGGCGAAGCCCGAGGGTGCGCTGGCCGTGGTGGCCGTGGCCGAGTTCGTTACCACAATCGAGTAGCTTCCCGTTGCCACGTTGCTGAAGGTGAAAGTTCCTGCGCCCCCCGGAACAGTAATTGACTGCACTACCACACCGGATTGCACCAGGTTTACAAAAACGCTGGCGCCGCCAGTCCAGTCTTCCGTACTGTCAGCCAGGCCGTTGTGATTCGCGTCAACATAAACTTTGCCGGAAATGCTGCTGGCCACACTTACAGCTACATTGCCGCTGAACTCAGACGTTGCCCCACCCAGCGTGGCTGTGGCCGTAAGCACCGTGCCCGAAGAAACACCTCCAGGAACTGCCATAACAAACTTGAATTTATTCGTTGTGTCTGAACCTTGCGCAATTCCGTTGATGGCCGCCGGGCCATATGTTCCTGTGGTGTTGTCCAGATCAGATCCGGAACCCTCGACTAACGTGGTGAGGTAAGTCTTGCCCTGCCCGAAGCCGGAGGGATCGCCATCTGAGATGAAAAGTTCAATGCTTGATCCCGGCCGCGCAAAACCAGTCAGCGTAAGCTGTCCACCGGAAATAGTGGCCGTCTGGATGACCGGATAATTCAGCAGGCCGTTGCCGCCGGTATCAGAATCATTGACATCGTTCAAAGTGACAAACGGCGAAGTTCCCAGGGACGCACTATCACTTGCCGACAGCAGATCAATACCGATTTCATGTGTAACAGACCCACCGACCTCGCCGTTGCCGAAGATCGAGTTCTGGCTGATGACCGTGCTCGAAGCTCCTGACGTGACCAGGATGCCGGCGCCCACGTTGGCGGAAATAATGTTCTTGTTGACCGTGTTGCTGCTGCCGAAGATTCGTATACCCGGATCGATCAGGCCGGCCCCGCTGCCTGTCCCGTTTCCCGTGATGGTGTTGTTGGTAAAAGTATTCGAACCTGAACTTTGTGAGGTGTCTACGCCCGGACCAACAGAAGCTGCAAAAAGATTCCCGGTTACAGTGGCGGCAGAGCCAGTCCCGATGTTAAGACCGCCCAGACCTGGGTTATTGATGCCGTTATTTCTGACTTCATTATTCTGAATGGTCCAGCCGGTCGAACTCGACTCCAGAGCGATGCCCTTGCCTTGCGCAAATCCGATGAGGTTATTCTGGATCGTGCCATTCCGGCCACCTGCAGAACGTATGTTGTCTCCGCTGGTGCGCGTGGTGCTGCCGGGATCGGTAAAACTGGTTGCCGTGGTTCCCAGCACGTTTTGCTGAATCGAAGCGCCGGTGATGCCGCTCTCAAGTTCGATGTTGGCACTGCCATTGGTATTGGCGGCAGTTCCAAATCCATAAATCGCCAGGCCTTTAATCGTCGTGTTGTTTGCGGAGATCTGGATACCGAGGCCGATTGTCCCGGTGGCATCATTGATCTGCACTTCCGGCTTGTTCACCGTGGAAAGTGCCAGGCCATCTGTGCCCACCGTGCCTCCGGTTCCAAGAGTCCCGGAGTTGGTGCTGCCGACATTGCTGCTCTGGGTTGTTCCATCAATGGTAGTGCTGGTATCGGTAATGGCCGGTAGCTGCGATGCGACTACAATCTGCGCTACCCCACCGGTGAGTTGATTGGTCAATCCCGCGCGCAGACCGGGTACGGCGTTGCCGTTGGAGATCATAAAGATGCTGGTTTCCACTCCAGCCGTCAATCCCGACTGCGCCAGCCCCGCATTGGTGAGCGTACTGCTGTTGGTGATGAACTGCCGCAACGATCCCTGCCCCGAATCGCGGGTGCTCACAATGGTGTCAAAGTTGAACCCAAAATCAATGCCGGTAACGCTGCTGGAGCCAGGCGAAACGCTGGTGATGGATTGCGGTGTGTTGGTGCCGGTAATGAGCGCTGCCAATGTAGTGCTGCCGTTGCCCGCATCGATCTTCGTGGGATCTTCACCGCCTACGCGGTTCGTGTCCGCAGTACCAACTGCTCCCGTCAGGCCATTGGTGCGGAAAGTCTGCACGCCGATGAGCGTTGAAGTTGCTCCCGGACGCGAGGAAGTGACGCTGGAATCGACCACACGCACGGTGTAAGTATCGGAGGCTGAGCCAGACAACACGTATTTTCCGGTGGAATCTGTAAGTGTGGAGGTAAGGAACGTGCCTGCGGAATCGTAAAGTTCCACACGCGCATTTGCCCTGGCCACGCCTGAAGAACCGGAGAGTGTGCGTCCTGCGCCACCGCCATAATTCACGTCTTCGAAGACGGTGCCGGAAATCTGCACACGCGGCGCGGTCGTCAGGTCGCCGATCTGCGTGCTCATGGTGGTTGGCAGCGCGGTTGCCGCCAGCGTAGAGATGTTGATCGAATACAACGTGCTGGGTGAGGCATCGTCACAACCGAACAACGTACCGTTCATGTCAAAGGCGATGCCCGAGAAATTGGTGCCGGTGTTCATACCAGTGACGGTACCCAGATTCGTTACTGCGCCTCCAGCCACTGACGCTCTGTAGAGGTTCCTGCCGGCACCGATGTAAAGGGTGCCATCCGGAGCAAAAGCTATGTCGCCGCCGACCCCTGTTGCCAATCCACTAAATGTGGCCGTAACTGTTGCAACACCGGTCGTCTGACTGATGGTGTAAAGGCTCTGCGTAGCGGAATCCATTGCATACAGAACTCCGGAAGCCGAAAAGGCAAACCGGGGTAGTGCTCCAATCGCATTGCCGGTTGATCCAATCTGTACTGGTGCGGTAGCCGGAGTTGCCGGGTTCCAGGTGAACACTCCGCCGTTCGCTACATTCTGTGTAAAAAAGAGAATTCCATCACTGGGGCGTTGCGCCAGTGCAGCCGATTGGGTGCCACCATAATTGGTAAAGATGGTGGTGACTGCGCCGGTGCTGGTATTCACCGTATAGATGTTGCGGGTCCCGGCGCCGATGGCATACATCTGATCGTTGGTGGCGGCAAACGCGGACGACGCTAAGCAAAGCAAGACCAGGACGACGAACGCAGCGGTGCGCCAACTGCTCGCGCAGCATTTAGTCGGTCGTATTTTCTGTGCTCTTCTCAGCATCAGGTTTCTTTATGACACCGCGTCTACCATTCACCTGAGTTCTTCCCCTCAACAGAGGTGGGTGTGCTCCATAAACTTTGTTTTACTCAAGTCCATTCGTTACTTCTTTGTCTCCAGTTTCGGCTTAAACAGGTTCTCGTCGAACTTGAAGCGCAGGCGGACGAATGCTCCACAGCGCGTAATATCTTCACCAGCCAGATCGGCATCTTTGAAACCCACCAGGTTGTAGCCTGCGGAGAGCCATATATTGCTGACCAGTTGATAACCAGTTTCCACGCCCATACCGTATTGCTTTGACGACAATCCCAGACTGCTCAGCGAGCTTACGGCCACGCCGAAATCCATCTTCCTGGTCAGGTCCCAGGTGGCGCGTCCGCCGGCAAGCTGTGTGGCTGCGCTGCTGGTCAATCCGCTGATCCCTGAACTGCTTCCGGCCACGTTCCACTTGATCGCATAACGTCCTGAAAGTGTGAACGGTGCTGCCATCTGGTAATTTGCGGTTGTAGCCAGAATTCCAAGGCGCTGGTGCGAAGGCGAAAGCGGCTGTGCATTGTCGCGATCGTCTCTGAACTCAAGCAGGCTTAGCGCGTTCCAGCGGTTGCGCTCCATGTCACGCAGAGCGAAGCCGAATTGCAACCGGTCCTGCAGGTGGACACCGCTGGTCCCCGATTTAGTAGTAACAGTCGAAAGAATGTTGCGTCCCAGGAATGTCCAACTGTCGCTCAGGCGCGCCGCGAATCCCAGCGTATTGAGCCAACTGTCAGTGGTGGAGCTTCCGCGCCACTCCATGCGCGCCGAGCTCTTCCAGTTTTCATGTGCGGTGTATTCCAGGGCGCCGGTGAGCGCCAGCGAGTTCAGGTCAGTGCCGTTCAGAGTGCGGATGCTCTCAACGCTGGTGTTCGCGGTTAATCCCCGGGCAAGATGCCAGGCATTGCGCAAGCCAATGGCGGCTTCAGCCTCGCGGCCATTCGAGAGGTACTGAATGCGATATTCGCTGAAAACATGCGCATCCTTGTAATAAACACTGTCGATGCCGATCTGCGTTGTGTTGCGATGCTGCAAGGTGTTCAGTGAATACAAATCGCCCAGCGACGAAATCAGTTCCTGCCGGAAATAAACCCGTCCCTTTTCCCAGAACTGGTATGTGCCACCCAATGCGACCACACGCTTGTCGCTTTCGGAAACATCCTGCTCATACTCGGCGCTGGCCGTGAGTTTATTGAATCCTGGAATCTGCATGCTGACCTTGCTGATCAGCGTATTCTGGCTGCTCGGTGTAACACCCACAGTGCTGGCGCCGGCCGGAGCAGCGGTCTCTTCTGCATGCCTGTACCCAACCAGCGTCTGGATATTCCCCGGGAAGGTGCGCTCTACAGCGAATTCTCCCCCCTGCCGGGTACCGGCGTTCGTCACATCTTCCGTGCGGAGGAATTCTCCCAGCAGGCGTGTCGAGCCATTGATTGCATAGCTGGCCTTCACGCCGGACTCGCCGCGTCCCTGGTTGATGATCGACGTGGGATTGTTGAACTCCGCGTCGGTGCGGCTGAAGTATGCCTTGCCTTTCAGCCTGTCGCCTTCATGCTGCAACTCAAAGCGGTAGCCGAATCCCGTGCCCTGAATCTGGTGTTGCGTGCCCGCAAATTCTGCTGCAAATGAGGTCTTCTGCTGAAGATTCACTTTCGTGTTTACGGCAAACAGCTTGTTCGAGTCTGACGGGTTCGCGTCATCTACAAACGTGCCGCCCACCTGCATGAACCTGTTTAACTTTACCTGTCCCATGCCGCCCCCCAGCCAGAAACGCTCGCCGCCTGAATTCACTTCATAAGTCACCCGAATCGAGAGCGGATTCAGGCTGGAATCCAGCGACGAAATCGGTGCCTTTAACAATAACTGTCCGGTAAATGGCTCGAACTCGTAATCGGCAAAGCGCGTGAGCGGCTTGATGTCGACAATTACCGAAGGCTGGTTGCGGTCACGCGTGAGGACTTCAACCTTCTCGCTGTTCTCGACTCCATTGGAATTTGAAAGCGTGAACGGCCCAGAGGTTCCATTGGCGAAAAACTCTTCTACTTTCTGAATCGCTGAATCGTAGCTGGCAAATCCGGTCAGGCTGACACGGTCATTTTCAAAATGCTGCTTCACGCCGGTCATGCTGCGGCTGTAATTTCCCAGGCTGTTGCTCACGCCGGGATCGGAAGTTACATAATCTCCATACAGGAGATACGTGCGTCCGTGGTCAATGCGAACATATGCCTTGCTGGTGGATTGCGCGTCATAGCCGCGAACTGAGGCGTCACCATACACTGGATAATACTGATCAGGCTGAATATCACGGAATAGCCGGTCGCGGGCCGCCTTGTCAGAATCGTAAGCTAAAGTAAGAAGGTTATCGCCTTTGATCTTGCCTTTCAGCAACATCGTCGCGTGGCCGCCTGAGTCGAAAGAATTTCCCGCGCTCGAGGAAAAAAGCCGCAGCTCATGCTCAAATCCATCATTCAGCGATGGCTGAATGGCGCTGTGCCCACGAGAACCAAAGTTGATCTGGTATTCCACCAGCCCGGCAGCCATCATCGGGCGCAGTTCCGGAGTGTATTCGATCTTAGTTTCGGCATTGACTCCGCCGCTGCTTACACGCACCAGGCTTGAACCCGGCTCGATGGGCGGCAGCAACTCAAATTCCGCGTGACCACCCTCGATGAAGACCTGGGTGCCCGGCTCTTTCGGATTCAAGTCCTTCACCAGCCATGTTCCATTTGTAGATTCGAGGGTGATCGCCGTACGCACCGTGACCGGCACATCATTGGCATCCGTCAGCCGAACGGCGACTTTGATTGGCGTCTTGCCATCGGCAGCATGCAGATTGTGAGGAATCTCCAGCTTCAGTTTGCCCAGCTTGTTGGGGGCGATCAGTTCAATCAATTGCGAGCGGCGCTCGTTGCCAAATGGATCAACTTCCTTGGCTTCAACAATGTTCTTGCCGGGCTGCAGGTTCACGCCCACGAATTCCCATATCTCAAGCTGCTTATTGGCGACCGTGGTCTTAGTGCCGATCTGCTTCGTCGAAATTTCCCTGGCATTTACATACAGCTTGAAGGTAGCGCCCATCTGTCCTTTCACGCGGATATTGGCCTGCGCGAATGACATTACGTCACGATCTTTCAGGTCCACAAAACCAAGCTCGTTGGTGAGCGCTGCAAATTCAGCCGCGCTCGCAGCAGCCACATCCACCGCCGACGGGCTCGCAGTCGCCAGTGGCTTCACAGAATCGGCCGGTGCGGACATGGCATTCGTATGTGCCGTAACCGGCGCGCTGGATAAAGACGAAGACGAATCCATCAGACCGCTGGCAGACATCGATTTCAACTGCAGCGGATCTTTGGCAATTTCCTGTGTATTGAACTGCGCTTTCACTGCGCGCGCCAGTTCTTCCTGCGAGCCGAGTTTCTGACGACGCTGTTTAATATCGTCTACACTGGCGGCAGTGCAATTCGCGATGGCAAAATCAGCCTTCTGCATTTCGCCAAACTTCAGATCGATAAAGCGGCTGCCGCCATCGCCTGCGTTGCGGCTGGAGATCGCGGAGAACTGTGTATTCGGAGGCAGGCTGTACATGTCGACTTTCAGGATGTGCGTGCGCCCGGATACACCATAGATGCTGTAGCGGCCCTCGGCATCCGTAATGGCGAAGGTGCCGTCATCGAGATAAATGCGGATACCCGGAATGCCCATTTCGCCGCGATCCTGCATGCGGTTGCCGTTGCAATCCTGGAATACCTTGCCGACGATGAAGCCGTTGTCACTCAGGATTCCACCCTGCACCAACACGCGCGCGGAAGCAGTGTTTGACTGGCTCGTGCCGCTGACCGCTACCGCATGGTTCAGGTTGGCGCCCATCGCCGTGCCCGCCCCCACCAGCACGCGATAGCTGAGCTTCACGTCTGCCGAAGCAGCCAGCGTACCGATGTTGAACGTGAGGTGCGGCCCTCTGCCGCCTGCAGGATCGGCAATAGGCGATCCATTGAGCCGCGCACTGCCCTTCACGTACATGAATCCTGGCGGCAGCGTGTCATTCACCTGAACATTCGCCTGCGCCACCGAAAGCATGTTCTTGATCTCGATGGTGTAGTCCAGGAATTCGCCCAGTTCCACGCTGGTGCGGCTGGCGTTTTTCTGGATGAATATCGACGTGCTCGCTGAGGTGTCCACCGGAATGTCAAAGACGTTGGAGCTGCTTGTGGCCGTAATCGTGAACGGGCCGTTATAAGAACCCGAAGGATCGATCAGGCGTCCCGGCGGAAGCTGTGATGGCGGCACTGCCGAGGGAAAAACAAAATTCGCGGGCGGCACGATGGAGATTCTGTAAGCGCTGGGCGCCACTTGCGGAAACTGGAAGCGTCCATCGGCGGCGGTAGTCACGGTGCTGGGCGCCGGAGTCACTCCATCAAACTGGAAAACAGTGGCCGGAGCATTGGGATGCCCGCCATTGCCTGCGCCAGTCACGTCAATTAACGTGACCTGTGCGCCGGGCGCCGCAGCATTGCTGTGGCTGTCAAAAACCACACCCGCAGGATCGATCAACACGGTGGCCGAAACCGAAGCGGCGCCGCAACCGGTGAGGCTGGCAATGATTTGATCGTTGCTCAACACTTCCATGATCTTGTTTCCGGCCACCACCGGATTCACATTGGCATCACGAGTTGGAACCGCGGGCAGAATACGGAATATGCCTGTATTTGGACCGCTTTCCGTGGCGGTGAATGTTTCGGTATCACCGGTAAGTTGTGATTTCAGGATGATCGTCTTGGTATCCGGAACTGAAGGATCGAGGTTGCACGCCCCCGCAGCCACCTGGATCCACAACGGAGCGCCCAGAGAAGTCGCGTGTATCGTCTTGCTGAACGTTTTGTCGAAAAAGTACGAAATGGCTGGTGGAGGCCCGCTTACCGTGACGTCCACCTCGTTGGAAACCACTGAGGTATCTACGCCGTTGTTGAAGAACACCGTTGCCGTATTACGCACTATGCCGAGCGCATTAGCAGCTACGGTAACTTTGAAGCTGACATTTACGCTGGCGCCTGCGGTGAACGTGTCAAAAACGAACGCAACCGCATCCACAGTCGCCAGATTGGCGGGCGCTGTACTTAGGTAATTTTGCAGCGGTGAACCAGCCGTGTGATAAACAAACGCTCCCGGCAGCGCGCTCACCAGCGCGGGCACCCCGGTGTTGGCGGGCATCACATCACGCACTAAAATTTTTTGAACGGTCACGCCATCGATGGAAATCGTGATTGGCGCTGCATCACTACTCCCGACATTCGTCACACTCAACGTATAGGTAACCGGGTTTCCTGCATTCACCGCAGATGCTGAAGCTGTCTTGCTGATGACCAGCGACGCTCCGGGTATTGCCTGGGTGATTACGTGAACGATATTCGAATTTGCGGTAGAAGCGCCCGAAGAGCTTTGAAAAGAAGCGCTGGCCTGGTTGTCGATTGAGGTGCCGCCAGGAACACTGATGCCCAATGCTGCCGCCGGAGACAAAAGCGGCAGCAAAAGGCACACGAGGCTTAGGATGATTCTCCTCACCTGTCGACTCCAGTAGCGTGAACAAGATAGGCCTGGGCAAGCCTGCATCTGTTCCTACGGGACAACCCACTAAAACCAACGGGAGGTGCTCCCCGGAAAGAAAGCACCTCCCGGTTGGGTTACTGGATTTTCACGGCGAAGATGACCACTGCTGACTGTCCTGGAGTCAGAGTGCCCACATTCGCGCTGATCGTTCCAGCAGTGCCGTTCGCAGGAGCGGTGATGGTGCCAACCGTCGTGCTTGCGGCAGGATTGTTCTGATACACCGTGAACGCCGGAGTCGCGTCGCTTACAACCACGCTGGTGACGTTCGCCGTGCCCGCATTGGTCGCCGTGATCCGATAGATCACGCAAGCCCCGGGCACTGCGCCGGCGGTGATGTTGGCCTGGCCGAAAGCAGTATCCGCAACGCCGTCGCAAGTGGCGTCAATGGCCTGTTCCTTCAGCAGTCGCAATTCACCGTTAATCACCGTGGTCTGGTCCAGCGCTGTCGCAAAAGTGGCGTTGTATCCGGCGCGCGCTGTCGTGGTGTCGATGGCTCCCACGGCGGCTCCGCTCGGCGCGGTCACCTTCACGAACAGGATCACGCTCTGTCCCGGAGTCAACGTAAACGTGGTCCCGGTGGAAACTGCTACGTCTGCAGCATCCAGCGTGCCGTTGCTGTTGGTGTCCTGGAACAGAACTGAGGCCCAGCCAGTCTGGTTGTCAGCCGTAATAGGCGCGGTGAACGTAATCGGTTCGCTCACGTTGCCGTTATTGGTGAGGTTGTGAGTATAGACAACGGAACCGCCAGGGAATATCTGGTTGGAGCCGTTGGGAGTAAAGGTGACGTTGTGAATGGTGTTTACGGTCACCTGGTCATGTTTCTGGTCAAGCGCGCCGGAAGTCGGTGACTTGGACTGGAAGTAGATAGCCTGCGCACCGGCAGGAGCCGAGGCAGGAATGCTGACGACGGCGCAAACCAGCTTCGCCGTTCCACCATTCACCACGCCGGTATTGCTGATCACCGCGCCGAGATTGGCAGCCGAACAATCAGCGCCGAGGCTGGCACGGAACGTGACTGACCAGCCCACAGGCAGGGTGTTCGAGGTGGTGAAGGTTGTCGTGGATGATGCCACCAGATCATAGGAATCCGCGGTGCTCGCGCCGCTGGTGTTGTTCACGTACAGCACGAAGGTAGCGGTGGTTCCCGGATTGGCGGCAATCGTGACCACAGGAGATGCTTCAGGACCGGGGCCAACACCCAAAACTCCGGGGCCGCCGAGGGCTGCGTTGTTGGTCAAGTCAACCGTGTTGGCGGTGATCGCCACCAGGCGGTCGATCATGCTGGCATTGGCGCCCGCGTTGATCGCGCCTACAACCGTAGAGGTTGCGGTCACGGTCGCATTGAACGGACCACCAGATGCGCCTGCAGGCAGGGCAGCCTTTACCATCACGGTGTAGCTCGCGCCGACAGTCAGCGGACCGGTATCCGGGGTGCTGTTGCCGGTTGTATCGATCAGCGGGGTTACGCCGTCGGATTTATACAGAGTGAACACAGTCCCGGCCGGGAAGGTGTTGCTCGGTATCGTAATGTCAAAAGAGTCGGTGCCGTTGCCGGTGTTGGTCACTACGTCAGTAAACGTGACGGTAGCGCCCTGGGCAGCGGAGTTAATCGTGTCAATGCCGTTGATGGTGCCATCATTGTCATTAGCGGCCACACCGGTATCGCTGATGGTTACGCTGGCGCTCTGGCGAACGGTGAAGTTGACCGAGTTGCTGGTCCCATTCACGGTCGTGCCCGAGCCGTCGTTGTAAGACAAGGTTGCAGTATTAGTGAGTACGCCAGGAGCAACACCTGAAGCGATATTCACCTGCAAGGTGACCTGCCCGGAAACGCCCGGACCAACCTGATCGACGATGCCGGTAATGGTGCTGCCGGTTACGCTGTAGTCGATGTGTGGAGACCCGGCTGCCGGCTGTACGTCGCCGGTAGCATCGGTCAGCACAGTTGCGCCGGTCACGCTCCAGCGTCCGCTGCCTGCTACATAGGTCATGCCCGCAGGAAGTGCGTCACTGATGTTGACCGTGCTCGCGGTGTTGTTGCCGCTGTTGGTGTAAGTCAACGTCACCGTATATGGGCCGCTGGGTGAAGCGCCGGAATTCGAACTGATGGACTTAGTCACGTTGATCACGGCATTCGCAGTGACCGTGGTGATGTCAGTGTTCGAAGCGGCCTTGGTGTTATCGAACACCGAAGTCGCCGAGACTGAGAAATTGTTGGTCTGGCCCGCAGTTGCTCCCGCAGGAACGGTGCCGGTGATTACGAATTTGAAGGCATTGACTGCGCCCGGAGCAACTGTCACCTGTGTTCCTGTAAGGTCAGTGAAGTTGTCAGGAATGCCGTCGCCGTTGGCGTCCAGATAAATGTGGGTGCCGGTCAGGGTAAATGCGCCTGATTGGGCCGGAGCCAGTGTCAGTGTGAAGCTGTCAGACCCGTTGCCGGTGTTGACCAATGTATGTGGATAGAAAACCGGTGCGCCCGGCGAAGCAGTCTTTGCTCCATTGGCTGTCAGTTGCAGGCTCGCCACCTGTTGCACGATCGTGGTAACCACGTTTGACGTCGCGGTTCTCGATACTGAGGAACTGTCAGTATACGTAGCCGACGCCTGGTTGCCGATCGCCGTGCCCGCAGTGGTCTGCGCTGTTGCTGTAGATGGTGTGAACAGCGTAGCCGCTATCATCACCAGGAATGTGAATAGAAGAGGCAAAGACCGGTACAGATTGCCCCCCCCTCTGCTGTAATGTCTCCTCATTTCGTTTTCTCCTCATCCCGTCGAAGGTCGATTATTTCGATTGGGTCCGTACTTTCATTCTTGCTTTCACTTGTTTCATTTCTTCAGGGCCGATTACTCCCAAGTCCCAGCGAAGCGACTTGTATTCGGAGTAAGGAACTAACTCTTCTTTCATCTGCCCGTCTGTGCCTTTCACTTTTCTCTTGAGCGGCACCGGCGCATAGTGCACGTCATCGGTGCTGGCCATAACGGGCACTGGATTAGCGGTGTCCGGCAGATACTCCATTCCATTGGGCACCGGCAACTTGGCCTGGACGTCTTTCACCGGACGCTTGTCCGTATTTTTGTAATCAGCCACGTACTCAATGACTTCGCCGGGTTTGGCCTTGTCGCCCGGTTGCTTTTGTTCATTCCCGTTGACTTGCACGATCTTGCTCGCAGTAAGGACTACCTTGACATCGCTCCACAAACTCACAGCAGAGATCATTGCCAGGGCAAAAACGAGCGCAGATTTATAGCCAAGATTTCTCATGGGGATTGAAATCTCCTTTACCTGAACGATTAAGTTGTGTTTGAAACAAACTACTTTGGGGATGGTCGCCAGCACTCGACAGTGTTGGCGGTTGTTGTAGTTCGAGGGCAGTGTACTTTAGAAACTCTTAAGAGGAATGGTTACTTTTGTACTTTTATTGGGCGAGAATCAGACTTTTAACGGGGAAATAATCCACACCAGTGATTTTCACCAGCAAAATCAATGTTCCCCTGAAATATTGAAATGAACACGCACTGAATTTTCTAAATTACTGAAGTACTCATGAAACAAAAATTTAAGAGAGCAATTATAAGTTTCTGCCACTCAGAGTCTGAAGGCTGAATGTTGGGTGATCTTCTCTCTGGTCTTCCTTTGCGCCCTCTGCCCTGAAAATCCCTATGCCGCCATGGGTGTCGTGAGTACCTTCAGACCGAGTTCCTCTAAGCGCTTCGTATGAAAACGTATCAGATGCTGGGAGCGGATTTGATCCA
>Ga0066662_10000634_pt1 | contig 15509 bp, 6 predicted proteins | sample GraSoiAngelo_111_FD_133939 | JGI IMG/M metagenome (GOLD analysis project Ga0066662, IMG submission 133939) | Grasslands soil microbial communities from the Angelo Coastal Reserve, California, USA - 14_0903_12_40cm | ecosystem: Environmental > Terrestrial > Soil > Grasslands | place: USA...
AGGAGGCCAGCGATGAAAGCGAGAGCTAGAAGCTATAATTTTAGAAGACCGCTGATACTAGGCATTATCTTAGCGATGGCAGCGACGGTTCTGTTCATGCCGCTCGTTCGCACAAGAGCGCAGAACTCTTCCTCTGGAACGATTCACGCTACCGACACATCGGCAGTGACCTGGACGGGCGCGTCGCTCACGGCAGGAGCGGCCAATACTGAGTCCACATGTCAGGAGGGCATCAACTGCGACACCTACACGCTGAGCGTAGCAGGCACGAAGGACGACTGGGCTGGAAAGCGCGTGCAGGTTCAATTGAACTGGCAGGTCAGCGCAAACGAATACGACATCTACGTTCATCAAGGCTCGCTCAGCGGACCACTTGTGACTTCTTCGCTTCAAGGCCCTGGTCTAACAAACCAGGTGGCATTCATTGACGTGTCACAGTGGGGCACAGGCACTTTCGTCATACACGTTGCTTACGACACAGCTTTCGCAGCGCCTGCGGACCATTATCAGGGAGCTATCTCGTCGGTCGCAGAGACGCCTACGCCTCCGCCAACAGCGCCCCAGGATGCAGGTCCGAAGGTCGGCTACCAGAACTTTGAAGCGCCCGGCGTTCTGACAAACGTGACTCAAACAAGCTCAGGCGCAGCGACCGTCGAATACATGGGACGCGGCGCGGGCGAGCCTTCAATCGGAGCGAACTGGACGACAGGCGTTGTCAACTTCCAATCGGACCTTGAAACTCTCTTCGTAACATTCAACGACAGTCCGAGCGGAACAACCGCAAGTTGGGTTAATCGTCCCGCACCGACTTCTCAGTTTATAGATTCCGATCCCATTGGTTTCACTGATCGCCAGACGGGGCGCGTCTTCGCAGGCGAACTGACACTGGTCTCGCCAACCTGCAAGACATCCTTCTCGGACGATGACGGCAAGACCTGGGTGCCGACTAATGGAAGCGGCATTGCGTCGGGCTTTGACCACGAAACAATCGGCGGCGGACCATTTCACGCGCCACTGACCAGACCAACGGGCGTTCCCGGTCTTTACCCGAACGCAGTCTATTTCTGCTCGCAGGATTTGGAGACGGCCTTCTGCTCGCGCTCAGATGACGGCGGTGTCACATTCGGACCATCCATTCCGATGTACATCTTCACTCAATGCGTAGGCATACACGGGCACGTGAAGGTCGGACCAGATGGCACAGTCTATGTTCCGAACAACAACTGCAACGGCGAAGGCGCTGTCGTCGTTTCCGAAGATAACGGAACGTCCTGGAGCGTTAACCCTGTTCACAATGCGACGGTTGACACATCGCCAGGCACAGGCGATCCCGCGCTTGCGATTGATAATAATGGTCGCGTCTATTTCGGTATGGGAAGCGCAAACTCCTCGGCAGCCGTAGCAACCTCTGACGATCACGGCAAGACATGGAACAACATCTACAACGTCAGCGATGTTTACGCTCTGAAGAACGTAAGAGACCCGGCTGCGGTTGCAGGCGACGCCGGACGCGCGGCCATAGCCTTCTACGGCTCGACCACACCGGGAGTTGGCGAAGGCCCAGATTTTCCTGGCGTCTGGCATCTGTATGTAGCCGAGACGTTTGACGGAGGACAGACTTGGACGACAACGGATGTAACGCCCGGCGCTCCAATTCAGCGCGGAGGCATCTGGACGCAGGGCGGCGCAAACATCAGCCGCAATCTTCTGGACTTCTTCGACATCACGATTGACAAACAGGGTCGCGTTCTAATCGGCTACGTCAACGGCTGCGCAGGTGGAGCGTGCGCGCAGGCTGCGCCGAACGCTTCGGGCAACGCTTACTCGGCGGTTGCGACCATAGCTCGTCAATCCAACGGTCGTCGTCTGATTGCTCGATACGATCCGCCGAATGCTATGAGTGCAACTTCCACGCCTGGAATGCCACTCGTGACCGAGCGCAGAATTGATAACGTGGTCCATCTCGGCTGGTCCGAAGCGGACACGGGCAACTCTGCTATTCAAAGCTACAAGATCATGCGCGGCACGACGAGCGGCGGCGAGACTCTTCTTGCGACCGTTCCGGGAACGCAGACGACTTATGATGACACGACGGCCACGGACATAAGCAAGACCTACTACTACGAGGTGCTCGCAGTAAACGGCATCGGCACATCTGCTGCGAAGAACGAAATCGTCGCGCCTTATGTCGGCGACACTTGCAACGGTGTCATCATTCACCGCAACGATCCGTCGCACCCAGAAGCTTACGGCGGCACAGTCGCTGCGCCTCCGCTTCCATCACTCTTAATTGATTACGTCGCCGTGGGCGAGCCTACGGGAACGAACAACCTGATGTTCAAGATGAAAGTCGGCGACCTGAGTTCTATTCCGCCTAACAGCCGTTGGCGAATAGTATGGGACTCGAAAGAGGCTGAAGGTCAGCAATATTATGTCGGCATGACCAGCGACGCGAGTGGAGCTACGAGCTTCGAGTACGGCACGCTCGCAGACGCAGGCGTTCCAGCCATTCTCATCGTGAGCGAAACGATGCGCGGAACGCCCGACCCGGCGAGCAACTACCAAAAGGACGGCACGATCACCATCTACATGCCGAAGTCTGCCGTCGGCAATCCGCAGCCCGGCGACCTGCTCGGCGCTGTGAACGGCAGGACCATAACAGCCGACACTCCTGCGACCAATACGCTTGAGCGTTCGACAGTGTTCGTGGACCACACGTTCGTCAAAGGCCAGGCAGACAATAGCTATCCGGCTGCGACCTACATGATCGCGGGCAACAACTCTTGCTCGCCACTCATAGAGCAGATGGTCAATCAACTCGTTGGCCTGCAAGCGAGCAATCCAACGGCAGCGCCGGGCCTGAGCGGTTACGATCTCAGCATCAAGGACACTTCAGCGCAGACAATTTACACGCCGCTGAGCGCCGAAGTTGCCCAACTGAGTTCTACGTCCGGCAAGGTCACGGTTGCGAACGCAGACAACGGACTGAAGGGAGCAGGCGCGTCCTGGGACTACTCTGCGAGCGTTGGCACAGACAACGTGCTCTCCTCGAATGAAGTTTCAGGCGCACGCACGCTTCGTTTCAACAACCCGAATAATGAACCGTTCTCTGTAACGTTCAACGTCATAGGCAGCCTTGCTCGAACCAGCACAAGCGGGTCTGGTGGCACTCAGACGAGCAGTAACAGCAGTAGCACGACGACAAGCACTTCGTCTGGAACAACCAGCGCGCTGCCTACTGGAACGATTAAGAGCGCGGTCTTCAAGGTGACTTATAACCCGCTGCTCAATTCTGTGAAGATTGAGTTGGTGAGTTTCTAACCAGTAGAAGCTGAGCTTCAAGAGAAAGAGCACACGACTCTTGCTTGAGTCGTGTGCTCTTTCTCTCTAACATCGGCTCTGTTTACTTCACTCGCGGGTCCGGCTTCACAAGAAGCGGCTCCGTGTAGCTCTTGCCATCAACCGTAAGCTTTACAGTGTAGTTGCCGGGCAGCACTGTCGGAACACGCGGACCAAAAATGTTGCCGCCACCTCCTGGACGCCCTGCGCGATCAGGCGGCGGTGTGGGGCGCAAGTCCCAAATCCAGCGATGCATTCCTGCCGTCGTGGAAACAATTTGAGGCGGGCGCACCCAGGATACAGGGATGTCAAGAGCATCCGGGTTGACGGGAGGCTGCTTGTCTTCACTCGAATACTTGCGAATGCTTGCGCCCGAAGGATCGAGTATCTCAATCACTACGGAGCCGGAAGCGGCGGACTTCAAATAGTAATCAATCATCGCGCCATACGGCGGATTGTCCGCTAAGGGTTCGTCGCGCGGCTGCGGGGTTCCGTTCTCGCTCGATTGCGGGATGTTGTAAGCATCGGCAGGATGGAAAAGATATGCACGCGCTCTTACAACTTCATCGCTTAATTGGCGAAGCGGCGTGATGTCGTCCAACACCCAGAAGCCGCGACCGTGCGTGGCTACTATCAAATCGTCATCGTGAATTACCAGATCGCGCACGGACACGGGCGGCAGGTTGAGTTGAAGCGATTGCCAGTGGTCGCCGTCGTCGAATGAGACGAAGACGCCAAGCTCTGTGCCTGCGAATAGAAGCCCGCGCCGCTCAGGGTCTTCCTTCACAGTCTGCATATAGACGCCCTTCGGCAATCCAGTAGTAATCTTCTGCCAGGTCTTACCCGCATCGCGCGTGCGATAGATGTACGGCTCGTTGTCTTCAAGACGATGACGATCAACCGCTGCGTAGGCTTCACCAACATCAAAATGCGAAGCCTCCATCATTGAGACCTTGCTCCACGCAGTCAGTTCCAGCGGCGTGACGTTCTGCCATGTCTTGCCGTCGTCGTTCGTCAACTGAATGTAGCCGTCGTCAGTTCCAACCCAGAGCAAAGACGCGCGCAAAGGCGATGGCGCGATTGTATAGATGACGCCGCGTCGCTTCTCTGTGGGCGCGTCTGCGGCAGTCGCTTCATCCAGATACGGCGGAACGCCAGGGTCTTCGCGCGTGAGGTCTGGACTCAGTTGCGTCCAACTCTCGCCGCCGTTTGTGGTCCTGAAAAGAAACTGGTCGCTGAAGTAGAGCGCGTGCAGGTCTGCCTGCGAGAAGACGAGCGGGAGCGTCCATGTATGGCGCTGAGGTGTCGCCGCAGGCAGGTTGCGTTCGGGCGAGACGTTTATGATTTCGCCTGTGACGACATTGCAGCGCGTGACGCGGCCTCCGAAAAGAATTTCCGTGTGAAGCGGGTCGGGCGCTGTGTAGTCTGATTCGCCGCCAGCGCAGATGGGCGACCAGTCGTGCATGGAGATTTCAGCCAGATTGCTTCGCGTGGGCACACCGATTGAGCCGCTATCCTGCTGCGCGCCCGTCGCCCAGTAGGGAAAACGATTGTCCGCCGCGACGTGATACATCTCGGCGGTCGGCTGGTTGTACCAACTGCTCCAGGTCTGCGCGCCGTCTTCTGTGACGATTGCGCCCTGATCGCTTCCAAGAATCATTCGATTCGGATCGTCCGGGTAAATCCATAGTTGATGATAGTCGTCGCCGCCGGGCGCGCCCTTTATCGCGGTCCAGTTCTTGCCCGCGTTCACAGAGCGATAGAGCGATGTGTTCGAGACGTAAACCGTATCCGCGTTCTTCGGGTCAACCGCAATCTTGCAGAAGTACCAGCCACGTCCCCAGATGCGTTTATCGTCGGAGATGAGCGTCCACGTCGCGCCCGCATCGTCCGAGCGATAAAGACCGCCAGCCTTAGCATCAACGATTGCATAGACGCGCAGATGGTTTGTAGGCGATACGGCGATTCCAACGTGACCAAGAGCTTCTGTCGGGATACCGTTGGTTGACGGTTGCCAGGTGTTTCCGCCATCCGTTGATTTGAATAGGCCGCTGCCCGGTCCATAAGACGGCGGGTAGATGCTCCAGGGCGGACGGCGCGTGTTCCAAAGCGTCGCGTAGATGATCGAAGAGTTCTGTGGGTCAAACGCTAAATCAATCGCTCCGACGTTCTCGTTCTTGAATAAAACTTTTTCCCAAGTGCGGCCACCGTCGCGCGTGCGATAAATTCCGCGATCAGGATTAGCGCCGTAAACGTGGCCGAGCGCTGCGACGAAGACCAGGTTTGGATTCTTAGGGTCAACGATGACGCGGCCAATCTGTCGCGTGTTATCGAGACCTATGTGCGTCCAGGTCTTTCCAGCATCCGTTGATTTGTACATGCCGTTGCCGTAAGAGATTTGCGAGCGCATGTCCGCTTCGCCCGTGCCGACATAGACTATGTTAGGGTCGGACGGCGCGACGCCGATTGCTCCGATTGATGCGATGGGTTGCGAATCGAAGACGGGCGTCCACGTCCGCCCGGAGTTGATAGTCTTCCAGACGCCTCCGCCGACCGAGCCGAAGTAGAAAACTGTGGGCTGGCCCGGCACGCCGGAGACAGCGTTGACACGGCCTCCGCGAAAAGGACCGATCAAACGCCAGCGCAAACCTGAATAGGCGCTCTGTTCAATTCGCGCCTGAGCAAGCGCGACAGGCATGAACGCACTAAACGTTACGACAGCAATAACTAGCAACGCTAATAAGCACACAAAGGCTTTCCGAATTCCAGACATAGAGTCTCCTCCCTGTTTGGACGAAGGATACACTAAACCTGTCGAAGTTCACCAAACTAACTGTTCGCGTCTGTTTTGCTGAGGTGGGAAAGTAATCCGGCTTTGGTGTCCGCAACTCAAATGTCGAGTTGATAACGCTCTGCCATTCTGTAAAGCGTCCTGCGATTGATGCCTAGAATTTTCGCTGCGAGTGTTCGATTGCCGCCTGTGACTTCCAGAACGTGTTGCAGGTAGCGCCGCTCTACCTCATCTATGGTCGGAAGACCGGTGAAGTATGAAGTGAGATCATCTGGTTGCGGGACGGCGCGCTTGCGCTCCATCTCGTAATCGCGCACTTTCGACGGCAGATTCTCAAGCGTGATGCGCCCTCCCTGTTGAAACGCGATTGCTCGCTCAATCACGTTCTCAAGCTCTCGCACATTGCCCGGCCACGAATAACTTTTCAGCACTCTTAACACGCGATCATCAACAATGGGCGCAGCTTGTCCTTCGGGCGTGTGCTTGCGAATGAGATGAGCGACGAGGAGCGGTATGTCGTCCCTGCGCTCTCTCAAGGGCGGAACGTGTATGTGTATGACGTTCAGGCGGTAGAGCAGATCACGGCGAAACGCGCCGGAATCGGAAAGATTCTCAAGGTTGCTGTTGCTCGCAGCGATGATGCGCGCCGCAACCTTTATAGTCGAACTGCTGCCGACGGGCATGACCTCTCGCTCCTGAAGAACGCGCAGCAATTTAACCTGTAGAGCAGGACTCGTCTCGCTTATCTCATCCAGGAATACTGTGCCGTCGCCCGCCTCCTCGAATATGCCGCGCTTGTTTGCGATTGCTCCCGTGAAAGAACCTCTGACGTGGCCGAAGAGTTCCGATTCGAGAAGCGTTTCGGTTAAAGCGCCGCAGTTGACGGCGACGAAGGGAGCGCTCGCGCGTTTACTGTGAGTGTGAATAGCGCGAGCTATCAACTCCTTGCCTGTGCCGCTCTCGCCCGTGATGAGAACGGCTGCGCGCGAGTCCGAAATACGCGCGATTGTTTTGTAGATTTCGAGCATAGCGTGAGAGCGCCCGACCAGACCGGAGGTGAATTCGTAATCGTTGAGCTTGCTCGATCCGTTTGACTGACCGTGTGCGCGGGCATCCAGCGCGCGTCGGATGGTCATGACCATCTTGTCTATGTCGAAGGGCTTGCTGATGTAGTCGAACGCACCTTCACGGACAGCGCGAATCGCCGTGTCAATTGAGCCGAAGGCAGTCATCAGAACAATTGGGGTCAGAGGATGTTCGCGCCTGACGTGGTCTAAGAGATTGAGGCCGTCAAGCTGTGTCTTCATCCTGATGTCGCTCAAGATTACGTCGGGCGATTGTTTGCCGAGCGAAAGAAGCGCGGCATCTGCGCTCTGCTCAAAGGAGGTTGAGAAGCCCTCGCGCTCGAAGACTTCGCAGAGCAGTTCGCAGGTTACGGGGTCGTCGTCAACGATCAGTATTTGATGATTCTCAGACGGCATTCGTGGTCACGCTCTCAATCGTGGAAGAAGGTTGCGCCTCGACAGAGAGAGGGAAGGTGAGATGAAAGGAAGCGCCGCGCTTCTGATCTTTCAGAACCTCTATGCGCCCGTAGTGCGCCGTCATAATCTCGCGCGCAATGGCTAGACCGAAGCCGCTGCCGGAAGCTTTGCTGGTCCGCATGGGTTCAAAGAGATGATCCAGAATTTCCGGGTCAATGCCAACGCCTGTATCGTGGAATGTGAGTTCGGCCAGGCCTTTGTTCCTGTTCAAATGAGAGATTATCTCTATGCGTCCCCCTTCGGGCATGGCCTCTACGCTGTTGTTGATGATGTTCATGAAGACCTGTTGAAGACTGTCGCGGTCAGCTTCGACATCAGGCAGGTCAGTGTCCAGGTTAATAGACGCTGTGATGCCGTGCTTGTCCAGCATTGGACTGACGAGCCAGAACATTTCGCGTATAAGTGTATTGAGGTCAGTGGGGCGTAAAGCGAACTCTCTCTTATGCGTTCTCTCAAGAAGGTTCTTGACCGTTGCTACGATTGAATCGAGCTGCTTGTTGATTATCTTTACGCGGCGGCGTGTGTCGTCGTCCGCCGGATGATTACGCGCCAGAAGTTTCAGATGCCCTGAGATTGCATTCAAGGGAGTTCCTATGTCGTGGGCAAGCGAGGCGGCCATCTGGCCTACGGCGGCGAGTCTTTCAGAGCGCATCAGTCGCTGCTGTGTTTGAAGCAGAGTGCTGTTTGCAGTTGATAACTCTCTGGTCGCAGCGTCCACCTCCTGACGCAATTCTACATTGAAGCCGCTGATCTGCTTGAGCAAAGCTTCGCGCTCCTGCTCTCGCTCTCTGATCCTCTCCATCAATTTTTTGCGAGAAGCGTTGAGCCAGCTTATCAGGATTGAGACGGCTGTAAAGACACCCGCTCGTATGAGGTTTGCGAGCGTGAGTTCAATTTTGTAGAAAGGCGGGACAAAGAAATAGTCCATAGCAAGGAGGGAAAGGAGCGTAGCGAAAAGCCCAGGCCCGAAGCCTCCATAGAACGCTGCGATCATGATGGCCGCTAAAAAGAGCGCCGAAGCAGCCCTGTCAACCAAAGGCCACAGAAGGTCTGCGAAAAGCGCAGCCACAGCGACGAGCACAACGGCTGCCGCGTAATATAGTAATCGCCCGCTCTTACTGTTCAGCGTCATAGGTTCAACCGATGGCTTAATGCCATAATCACTTAACCGCTCGCTTGTAGGCATCTCTTATTCCACTCCTTTGAAGCGCATAAGCAAGAGTCGTCTATGAAACTCTTAATTTCGTCTAATCAGCAGCAGTCTGCATATGGGATTTGTTAGCTGCTTGCACTTATCAACCAGTTCTTAAGCCACGCGAATGATAGCAGCGCGCGCCGCGAGCGGAACACCCTTGCCCTCTAAAAAGCAGTCCTGAATCTCATCCGTGTGAGGCTTTTTTACTCAGGCGGATACAAAAAGCCACAAGTGCCGCTCCGTCCAGTCCGCCACATTCTACAATAATGGAAAGAGAAAAGCCTCAGACCAAACGACGGCGCTTCTGGCATAAGCTGTGCATTCATCGTTTCTCCGAATTGACTAAAGAGCGCATTCCTGGCTTCTTCCTTGAAAAAATTATTTTCTAAGACCAGCCCAGAGGATAAAAGGGATGAGTGTACGAGAACTTGAGTTAGAGAAATCCCAGTGCGTGCCGCGCGCCGAGACAAAGCATATCAACGTGCACGTAGGGACAAGCCTGCGTCTTGCTGTGTTGATGGAACTAGAGGCGATTGCGCACGAGCATAACTTAAAGCTAGCCAAGCTTGTTCGACAGTTAACGCTTCGCGGCCTGGCGGCCTATCGTCGTGACGGGCTTCTGGATGAGCCGGTCGGTGATTTCTGCGAGGCGGTTAAGAGATAGACTCCAGACTTTCTTGAGTCGTCGCGGATTTTGAAGTAGAGAGTTGCTTTTAATTTATTGACAGCCTCAATTCGGGCTGCCAGTACGTACCGCCCGAATCAGGACTATACGAGCCTTTGCCCCCAATCAAAGACATAATCAAGTTGATTTTATCAGGAATGCCCCTATGCGTAATCGAAGACGCCTAAGAACTGTAACTCTGTTCTGCGCCGCTGTCGCGCTCCTCCTCTTCTCAATATCGCAAGTCGCAACCGTGCTTGCAGACTCTACTGCGGGAAGTATCAAAGGAACTGTAAGCGCTACAAATGGAGATGTGAATGCGCGATCAGTCCTGCTCGCAGGAGCGCGATTGACACTCACCAATCTGGACGTGCCTGATAAGATATTCAAGGCAACTACAGACGAAGCTGGCAACTTCATCTTCACGGACCTTCCAGAAGCATCTTACCTTTTGACGGCAGAGGCAACGGGCTTTTCAACCTTCACGAAGGAGATAAAACTCTCGGCTGGCGCAACTCTCGATCTAGACATCGTTATGACGGCCACTGTCTCCGAAAGCGTAACGATACGCGACGAGGAAGGCATACTGAGCCGAGGCGAGACTACAACAGCGAACACCATTCGCTCAAAGACGCTCGCGGACATGCCTCTTCGCGCGGAGAATTATCAGAGCGCTATGTTGCTCACGCCCGGCGTCGTGCGAGACAAAGACGGAGGCGATCACCTGAAGGGCGCGCGAGCGGGCCAGAGTGCTTACACCGTGAACGGCGCGGACGTTACCGATCCGGTCACAGGCAATCTGGCTTTCGACATTCCGCTCGAAGCAGCACAGAGCGTGCAGATTGAAGAGAACCCTTATTCGGCGGAGTTTGGACGATTGACTGGCGGCGCTACGAACCTGGAGACGAAAGGCGGCGACAATAAATTCAAGGTAAACGCTACGCGCTTTTTCCCGACCTTTCGCAACATCATCGGCGGAAAGCTTGATTCTTTCAGACCGCGCCTGACTTTGAGCGGTCCAGTCATTAAAGATCGCCTCTTCTTTCTGCAATCGTTTGAATACCGCTTTACGCGCGCTCGCGTGACGAGCCTGCCTGAGCCGCACAACGATACAACCTCGGAGAACATCAACTCCTTCACGCAGATTGATCTAAACATTAACAAAGCCAACCGGCTTAAGTTCATCGCAGCCTTCTTTCCCGAAAGAGCACACTTTCTAGGCTTGAATACTTTCAACCCGCAGGAGGTCACGCCGAATCTGAAAGAGGCGGGCGCGCTCTTTTCACTTTCAGAGCAGATGATCTTTGGTGATGCATCGTTTCTTACTTCAAGCCTCAGTTACAGAACCTTAGACGTTGATGTCTTCGCTCAAGGCGCTCAGCCTATGACCGTGCGTCCTGATGGGAACAGCGGCAACTATTTCGCGGATTCGAGCCGACAATCAAGAAGGATTCAATGGCAAGAGACATACTTCGCAAGACCCTTAAACTTTGAAGGTCAGCACTCTGTAAAGCTCGGCGCTGAGTTTAATAAGACTAGCGTGTCTGGACTCTTTCACGACCGCTCGATTCTGATTCGACGCAGCGACAACACCTTAACCGAGCGCATAGACTTTGCTGGCGACGGGAAGGTCTCGCGCACGACTAACGAAGTCGCCGCCTTCATACAAGACCGCTGGGTAGTTAATAAGAGGCTGACGGTTGACGCTGGCTTTCGCTTTGACCGCGACAGTATTGCGAAACATGATAACTTTGCGCCGCGTCTTTCCTTCCTTTATCTGCCCTTCAAAGGCGACCGGACCGTTTTGCGCGGAGGCGTAGGACTCTTCTACGACCGCGTCCCGCTCTCTGTAGGAAATTTCGAGTTCGATACGGACGAGGATGATGCTCTCTTCGCTTCTTCTGCTGATGCAGTCTCGCGCTCGAAGAGTTTTACGCAGATGCCCCGTCGCATCGTCACTACGTTTGCCGCAGACGGCACGACGATTCTTGACGGTCCGCGACGTTTCAAAAACCGCGTGGAGAATCTCCAGCAAGACCCGTACAGCATCAGGTGGAATTTGCAACTCGACCGCGAGTTGACGAAGGACTTGACGGCGCGCATAGGCTACATGCAGCGCTCAACGAAGAACGATCTGATAATTGTGCCGCGCATGGGAAGACTCAACACAGGAAGACTCGTTCTGACTCCTCTGGGTCGTTCTCAGTATAAAGAGATACAACTGCTCGCAACCTACTTTAGCCCTCGCGTCGGCAACTGGACCGCCTCTTACACCTGGTCTAAGACGGAAGGCGATCTGAACACGATTGATAATTTCCTGGGCGACACTCCGGCTCTTGTCATTCAACCGAACGAGTACGCACCACTGCCATTCGACGCGCCCCATCGTTTCTTAGCCTACGGCCAGATAAAGGCGCGCTTCGGTCTGATAGTTTCTCCTTCGATAGAGATTCGTTCGGGCTTTCCTTTCTCGCTCATCAACGAGCGGCTTGAGTTTGTTGGCGCGAGAGATCGTGCAGGGCGTTTTCCGACTTACGTTTCGCTGGACCTGCAAGTCACGAAAGATTTCAAAATCCCGGACTTCGTTCCGCGCTTCGGCGGAAAACGCGCACGCATTGGCGCTGCGGTCTTCAACCTGACGAACCATTTCAACCCGCGCGATGTCCAGAACAATACGGCGAGCGCACATTTAGGCGAGTTCTACAATAGCCTTGGCACGAGCGTGCGCGGCAAGTTCGAGATAGACTTCTAAAGGGATTTTGCGCTGAGAGATTTTTAGGATATGTTATAGGTTTGACGGGTTAACCAAAATATAGACCGTAGCATCGCCGTAAAAGAATCCCAGACTCGTGTTCATGCAGCTTATTGATAAAAAATTTCCGTTCCCTCGTAGCTTGCAATCTTCAAGCTCCGCACTCTTTCTCTTCTGCCTGCTTGTAATCTTATTTATCTGCGCTCCCGTCTGCGCACAGCAAACAACAACCACTCCAACTGCCCTGCGCGTAACTGTGACGGACGCCGGGCAGCGCGCACTGCCGGGCGCGAGCGTTCAGCTTTTCAGTTCTGCATCTGCGCTCGTAGCGACCGCGACGACAGACGAGCGCGGCGTTGCGGATTTCGCAGGCACAATTCCGTCTGCCGCTTACAAGCTTCGCGTCGAGAGCAAAGGCTTTGAGACGCTCACGGAAGAAACGGTCATCATAAAGGAAGGTACGCTCACAGAGATTGCCGTCACGCTCTCAGTTGCATCTGTAGCAGAGAACGTGACCATCTCAACTACGCCCGATGAAGCGATGACGGTTGAATCAGGAGCGTCAACGGCGTCGGGCAATCTTCAGCGCAACGCCCTTCAACGCCTGCCGCTCGCAACTGCGCGCGTTGATGAAGCGCTGCCGCTCGTGCCCGGAGTCATTCGCTCTCCGACGGGTGAGATAAGCATAGCGGGCGCGACCGAACAGCAGAGCGCGCTTCTTGTCAACGGCCTTAACGCTTCTGACCCATCGAGCGGAAACTTTCGATTGAATCTTCCGATTGATTCAGTCGAATCCGTGCAGGTCTTTCAGCAACCTTACACGGCGGAGTACGGTCAGTTCATAGGCGGCGTCACGAAAGTTGAAACGAGACGCGGCGGCGATAGCTGGCACGTAGAGTTGAACGATTTTTTCCCGGACCTGCGATTCAAGGGAGGCAAGATCGTTGGCATTGCCGAAGATACTCCGCGACTGAACTTCAATGGACCGTTGATAAAAGACAAGCTCTTTCTCTCGCAATCCCTCACCTACACTATTGCGAAGCAGCCCGTTCGCGGACTCTCTTTTCCTGAGAACGAAACGAAGACGGAATCGCAGAGCTACTTTTCGCAGTTCGATTTGATCTTAAGCCATCGCCACACGCAGGCTTTCACCCTTGGCTATTTCCCTGAGCGCGACCAGTTCGTCAACCTAGACTTCTTCCGCCCGCAAGGTGTGACGCCAAACTACAGGCAGAAGAATTACGTCTTCACGGCGCGCGACCATTTCGAGATTCTTGGTGGGCTGCTTGAATCGTCCTTCTCTTTCAAACGATTCAACGCAAATGTTTGGGGACAAGGAGCGAATGAGCAGACGCTGACGCCGACCATAGAGCTTGGCAACTACTTCGCAACGCAAGACAGACATTCGCGCCGCCTTGAGCTATTCGAGGTCTATACATTCCCGACTGAAAAATTTCTGCTCATGAGACACGAGATCAAAGTAGGAGTTGATTTCAACAGCGTCACGAGCAGTTTGACTTACGAAGCGCGCCCCGTGAACATCTTACGCGAGGACGGAACGCTGGCCGAGCGCATTGTCTTTAGAGCGCCGAGGCTGATTGAAGCAGACAACCACGAGTACGTTGGATTCGCGCAGGACCGCTTATTCGTTCGCCCTAACTTAAGTTTCGATCTGGGCTTGCGCTACGAGGACCAGCGCATCGCCGAGGAGATGAATCTATCGCCGCGCTTTGGCTTCGCCTGGTCTCCGTTTGAAGGCGACCGGACCGTGCTTCGCGGAGGCATAGGACTCTTCTATGACAAAGTTCCACTGAACCTTCGCAGCTTCGCGCGCTATCCTTCGCGCACTGTGACGCGCTATAGTGCGGACGGCGTGACGGAGATTGATAGCACGCACTTCTTCAACGTGCTCGTTGACACTGCGCCGGTTGAGCCGCTCGATTTCAGAAGAAGACCTACGACTGCGGGCTTCGTTCCTGAGAATTTGAGATGGAACATACAGTTGGATCAGATCGTAACGCCCTGGCTTAACCTGCGCGCGAATCTTACAGCGAGCCGGACCAATCACATCTACATCGTCAACCCTGAGCTTGATTTCAGAGGGCGCAGCGGCATAGTTCTTCGCTCCGCAGGACAGGCCACCTATCGCGCTCTTGAGTTGACCGCGCGCTTTCGTCTTCCGAACAAGGACGAGATATTCGTCTCCTACGTGCGCTCGCGTGCGCGCGGAGACCTGAATGATTTCAACAGCTACTTTGGAGACTTCGGTCAGCCCGTCATTCGCGCCAATCAATACTCAAACTCTCCGACAGACGTTCCGAACCGGCTGATCGCGTGGGGCACAATTCATCTGCCGCATCGCGTCACGGTCTCGCCAATCCTGGAGGCGCGAACAGGGTTTCCTTATTCTGTCGTGGATGCAGAGCAGAACTTCGTGGGCGAGCGCAACTCTGACCGGACGCGCTTTCCCGCATTCGTCTCGCTCGATGCGGAGTTTGCCAAAGAGTTTCAGGTGACGAAAAAGTACGGCGTGCGATTGTCCTTGCGTGGCTTTAACCTGACGGACCATTTCAACCCGCGCGACGTTCACGCAAACCTTGCAGACCCGCAGCTCGGTCAGTTCTTCGCGCCCTATCGCCGATTTTTCACCGGCGGCTTCGACATACTCTTTTAAGCTAGGGTTCATACTTAAACTGAGATTCAAGCGAATAAGTGCAACGCTTATGTGTGGTACTATTGCCGCCTGATGAAAGTCGCTCGCTCAAGGCAAGGTATGGTTGTAGCCGCGCACCCGCTCGCAGCCGAAGCAGGGCGTGAAGCTCTGGCCTACGGCGCGAACGCGGTCGAAGCGGCAATAGCCGTCTCGTTAACGCTCGGCGTTGTTGAGCCGTTCGCATCCAGCTTGGGCGGCGGCGGATTCATGATGATTGCGCCGAAGGGTAAAGCGGATTCGACGGTTGTCTTGGACGGACGCGGTAAAATTTCTTCGCTTGCCTCAGAGGAATATATCTACCCGAAAGGTGTGATGCTCCCCTGGGTGCCAAAGACCGGACCAATGTCTGCAGCTGTGCCCGGTCTGGGGCGAATGCTTGACCTGGCGCTAAAAGAGTATGGCGGTAAAGTTCCTCTCGAAAGACTCGCTCAGCCTGCCATCAATCTTGCGGCTAACGGTTTCAATGTCGGAGAAGTCTTCGTCTATTGCTCGTCGCTTTTTGAGGGAACTGTGC
>Ga0066662_10000638_pt1 | contig 15487 bp, 15 predicted proteins | sample GraSoiAngelo_111_FD_133939 | JGI IMG/M metagenome (GOLD analysis project Ga0066662, IMG submission 133939) | Grasslands soil microbial communities from the Angelo Coastal Reserve, California, USA - 14_0903_12_40cm | ecosystem: Environmental > Terrestrial > Soil > Grasslands | place: USA...
CAAGAATTACACGTCGGCCAGACTCGCCATCCAACAGCACGCCCACGAACATAGACGAAGAGGTAAATATACAGGCGGCAGTCGAGGCTGCAAGCAACGCTGATGTTGTCGTGTTGTGTCTGGGCGAAGGCTCTTACACCGAAACACCGGGCAGCATCTCCGATCTGACTCTGCCAGAGCCTCAACTCAAGTTGGCCGAAGCCATAGAGGCCGCAGGCAAACCCGTCGTGATCGTATTGGTCGAAGGTCGCCCTAGAATTATCAATCGCATAGTGGATAAAGCGGGAGCAATTGTGATGGCCTACAACCCTGGCAATGAAGGAGGACAAGCCGTGGCCGATGCACTTTTTGGCGACATCAATCCGAGCGGCAAACTTCCCTTCACTTATCCTCGCTCGGTCAACGGGCTGATAACTTATGATAGCCGGGCTTTTGAGACTGAAGGCGAGCATTTGCCCATCAGACCTCAATTTGAATTTGGCTCTGGTCTGAGCTACACGAGTTTCAGCTACAGTGATCTGCGTCTGAGTAAGAAGACTATCACTGGAAACGAAGAGCTTTTAGTCAGCGTGACCGTAAGCAACACTGGTCGCCGCGCCGGTCAGGAAGTCGTTCAACTTTACGTCTCTGATCTTGTTGCTTCGATAGCTCCGGCTGCTAAGCGACTCAAGCGTTTCGCTAAAATCTCGCTCCAACCCGGCCAAAGCCGCGCCTTAAATTTCAAGCTACGCCGCGAAGACCTCTCGTTCATTGGCAGCGATAACAGACCGGTTGCCGAACCTGGAGACTTTGACGTAATGGTCGGCGGACTGAAGGCTAGATTTACGCTGAAGTGAGCACCTCATTAACTAACTCTCACTTCAAAGAACTCTAAAGCGTGCTTGAGCGCCGCAGTAACTCTTTCATTATTAAAGTCAGGACTGTGCTTCAGATGCCGCTCGTCTTAATGCCCGAAAAGCTCTCTCCGATGAGAACATGCCCTCGGCTCTTTCACAAATTTTGGTATAGAATGTGCTGAGATCATGTGATAAGGTGGGTTAGGCACAAATTCGTGCCTAAATGAGCGATTCAGCTATCATCTTGACTGCTGGCTCTTCTTTTTGACTCCCATTCGTACCTGCCCCGGACGACCACTAAAACGAAACGGTTACTGCCCATCAGCGGATAATTTTCTTAGTCATCCTCTTCAGAACCTATCATGAAGTTTTTCAGATCGGCTTGCGCAACAGAGATTGATAGACCATCTCAACTACGGACCAAAAGGGGCCGCTTAGTTCTACTCGTATCCATGATGTTATGGCTGCTCATAGTCGGGATTGGGCTGTCTGTTCTCTGGAACTACGAGAGTACTCCGGGCGCGAGTGCGAATCCTCCAGCCTTGTGGCCTGTCGAAAGCAAGATTCAACGTGCGCCCGCTCACGATACATTGGTCATACTGGTTCATCCACATTGTCCGTGCACGCGAGCGACTATTGGCGAATTGGCTGAACTCATGGCTCACTGCCAGGGGCGTTTGACCGCTTACGTCCTGTTCCTAAAGCCCGAAGGTTTTGTTGATGATTGGGAGAAGACCGATCTATGGCAAAGTGCCGCCAGCATTCCCGGAGTCAATGTCATGGTTGATGATGATGGCGCGGAGGCCAGCCGTTTCAACTCTCAGACCTCCGGCCAAACTATTCTCTATGACGATGAGGGACGTTTGATGTTCAGCGGCGGAATCACAGCTTCGCGCGGACACTTGGGCGACAACGACGGAGAGAGCGCCATCGTCTCGCTCGTCAATAAAGGATCGGCTGTGCGAACGGAGACCAGCGTCTTCGGCTGCCCGTTGTTTGACAAAAACTCAGAATGTAGAAAGACAAAAGATAAACAGAATGAATACTGATTTAGCCCAGAGCAAAGAGGTTGTGCGGCAAGCCGCAGACATCTTTAACGAACAGCGCCAAAGTATCTACCAACATACGGACCGTATGTTCGCGGCCTTGATGTTGATTCAATGGCTGGCCGGTATTGTCGCCGCTTACTGGATTTCTCCTCTGAGTTGGGTCGGTACGACGAGCCAGACACACATTCACGTCTGGCCTGCGCTGTTTCTGGGCGGCGCGATCAGTTCTCTACCTATCGCGCTCGCACTCACACGCCCAGGCTTTGCTTCGACCCGCTACACAATCGCGGTATCACAGATGTTGCTTGGGGCTTTGCTGATTCATCTCACGGGCGGGCGAATCGAGACGCATTTTCATGTCTTCGGCTCTTTAGCCTTTCTCTCTTTCTATAGAGACTGGCGCGTACTTATTCCAGCGACGCTCGTCGTAGCAGCGGACCATTTCCTGCGCGGCATTTTCTGGCCGCAGTCCGTTTATGGCGTGCTGTCGGCTAGCCAGTGGCGCTGGGTTGAACATGCGGGTTGGGTTATCTTTGAAGATGTCTTTCTCTTTATAGCCATCAAGCGCAGCGTAAGCGAGATGTGGAACATCGCTGAACGAACAGCCGAGATCAAGAGTTTCAATGCAGGCTTAGAGCATCACGTTAACGAGCGCACAGCACAGCTTGTCGCTGCCAATCGTGAACTGGAGAGAGAGGTAGCTGAGCGTAAGCTGGCCGAGGAACAACTTCGTCAGGCGCAGAAAATGGAGGCCGTCGGCAAGTTGGCCGGTGGTGTAGCGCATGATTTCAACAACCTGCTCACAATCATTAACGGCCACACCGATCTCTCTTTGAGACGCCTGAAGCCGGATGACCCGCTCTATCGCAAACTCGAAGCGATCAAGGAAGCCGGAGGGCGAGCATCTTCCCTCACCCGTCAACTCCTGGCCTTTAGTCGCAAGCAGATGCTGCAACCGAAAGTGCTCGATCTTAATAAAGCCATTTTCGAGACGAATAAGATATTACAGCGTCTCATAGGAGAAGATATAGACCTTTTAATAGGTCTTGCGCCCGACTTGGGAAAAGTTAAGGCCGATCCGAGCCAGATTGAGCAGGTGCTCATGAATCTGGCCGTCAACGCGCGTGACGCGATGCCTTCGGGCGGTAAGCTGACCATCGAGACCGACAATGTTTATCTCAGTGAAAACTATGCTGGTCATCACATCTCAGTCCGTCCAGGTTCATACATCATGCTGGCTGTGAGCGATACGGGATGCGGGATGGATGCGAAAACGCGGGAGCGAATCTTTGAACCTTTCTTCACCACAAAGGAAGTGGGCAAGGGTACGGGACTTGGCCTCTCGACCGTCTATGGCATCGTCAAGCAGTCGGGCGGAAACATCTGGGTCTATTCGGAAGAAGGGTGTGGGACGACCTTTAAGATTTATCTGCCGCGCGTTGACCAGCCTGCCGAAGAGCCTACGACAAACTCTGAGGATACCAATTTACAGATGGGTGTTGAGACCGTACTCCTTGTTGAGGATGAAGAGATGGTGCGAAAGATGACCAGAGAGATTCTTGAGGAGAGCGGCTATCAGGTCTTAGAAGCAAAGCACGGCCATGAGGCATTAAGTATTGCCAACCAGCATAAAGGCCCAATCCACTTGATGCTCAGTGACGTAGTGATGCCGCAAATGGGTGGTCGAGAGTTAGCGGAGCGTTTAGTTACACTGAGAAGCGAAACGAAAGTGCTATATATGTCAGGCTATACAGACGACGCGATTGTCCATCACGGAGTGTTGGATGAAGGGATGAGTTTCATAGAGAAGCCGTTCACTCCGAATGCTCTGACAAGTAAGGTGCGCGAGGTATTAAATTTATAAGATAATAGTTCAATCGTTTACGGCTGCGGATTAACAATTATGGCGCGGATATCCCGTTCTGCCTGGCTCGCATTTTCACCAAAAGCTCAAGCAGGCTCAGAATCCGACGCCACTTTGTTTTGCAGAGCGCGATAGTCGTCTGGCGTATCAACATCGAAGGCAGCTTCGGGAACAGCGATTACGGCTGCTTCCCGTGCATGATCCGCGATAATCAGCTTCGCGCCCTGTGCTCCGCGCAAGGCCATTAACTCTGGAAAGAGAGCGCGACTAAAGAGGGCCGGAACGCCCCGCGTTTTTTCTCCTTCGGTCCCATACTCGGAGGCTACAAGCAATACCTGCCTCGCGCGGTATGTATCAACCAGTCTCCGTATAACTACGTCGGTGACGAACGGCTGATCACAGAGCATAAAAACCGCCGCGTCAATTTTCTCTGGCGACTTTGCTTCCAACGCCTCCAGACCACAGCGAATCGAAGAACTCATCCCTTCGGTCCACTCTTGATTGATGACAGCGTGCGCTTCAATAGTAGTGATCTCACCTTGCAGTATATTCGCATCCGCTCCCAGCACGACGATAACCGGATAACATTCAGCTTCAATCGCCGTGCGAACTGCACGGTGTAGCAGGGTTTCGCCTCTAAACGGCAGAAGTTGCTTAGACTCGCCCATGCGCGAGCTTGCGCCCGCGGCCAGTACGATGATGCCTACGCGCGGTTCATTCACGACGAATGGCAGACAGTGAGCAATGCGCTTTCGCCGACCGCTACATACTGCTCGACGGAAGCTTTGCTTGAACGTGGCCCCGCGTCATGCTCATCATGAATCGGCGCGTTGCGTGAACGTAGAAAGCTACCCCCCCGCGCCATGCACACGGCGTTGATCTCAGCCGCAATCGCTAGGGCTATCTCTTCAGGCGTCTCTGCGCCTATGTCCAGACCTATGGGGCTGTGAAGTCGTGCGCGTCCGAAATCGCCTGGACTGAAACTATCCGTTCTTATCTCTTCGAGCAGTTTCAGCGTGCGCTTGCGTGGACCGAGTATGCCCAAATAGCAAACGGGCGATGGCAGTAAGGCTCGAAGGAGTTCAACGTCATCCAAATAGTTGTGCGTCATCACGACGATTGCCGTGTTCTCTGTCAAAAGGAGATGCGCGGACACACACTCAGCGCGACAGAGCAAAACTTTGTCTGCTTCTGCGAATCTTTCTCTCGAAGAATTGCGCGCACGCGTGTCAACAACTGTGACATGCCAGCCGAGCGTGTGTGCTTGACGAACGAGCGGCAAGGCATCGTGCTCTGCGCCGAAGATGATGAGAGGGCGTGGCGGTGTGATTAGATCGAAGAAGATTTCGCTTCGTTCTTCATCAGTTTCAACAAAGCGCGTCACGGCTCGCTTTCCCGCCAGAACCTCAAGCGCATCTTCGCTGATGCGCCTTGTGAGTTCTTCGCCGAAGAGAGATTGACCGCAGACATTCAGTTTTTCATTAAGCAGCAATCGCGCGCCGAGTTCCGGTCCGCAATCTCCGCTGCTCCTTTTGCCTTTGTATGCTATCAGCGTTGCTACAACCCCGCTTTGGCGCTTCAGCAAACAGTCTTCGATGAACCGCACCGCATGTTCGCCCACAACTCCTTCGCGCAAGCTCTCAAGCAGAACACGCACTACACCGTTGCAACCAAGTCCCAAGCCCCAAACGATCTCTTCGCTGCCGCGCGTGTCGTATTCGATGAGACGAGACGAACCGGATTCAATTACCTCAGAAGCTCTCAATGCCACGTCGCGCTCAAGACAACCGCCGCTGATAGTGCCGCATGTATCACCGCTTTCGGTAATAATCATGCGCGCGCCCGGACGCCTGTAGGCAGAGCCTTCCGTTTGGACGACGGTAGCCAACGCGGCGCGCTCGCCCCGTTCACGCGCCTGCGCGTAAAAGTTGACGATTGCTTGCAATTCGTTCATGCCAGCGCCCCCTTCCCGATCAACTTGTCGGGCGTAATCGGAAGGTCGCGCACGCGAACATTCGTCGCGTGATAGATTGCGTTGGCGACCGCGGCAGCCGCGCCGACAATTCCGATCTCGCCAGCACCCTTAGCACCTATGGGGCTTGCGTACTCGTCGAAGTTATCCAGAAGCACTATGTCAATCGGCGGCACATCTGCATGGACCGGTACGTGATATTCCGCCAGGTCACGATTGACAATGCGCCCTGAATTTTTATCAATCACAGTCTCTTCCATCAAGGCCATGCCGATTCCCATGACGACGCCTCCGCGCATCTGTGACTCTGCCAGCTTCATGTTCATCACGCGCCCTATGTCGAAGACGCTCGTCGCGCGCGTCACACGCACTTCGCCAAAGTCCGGGTCAACGCGCACCTCCGCGAAATGCGCGCCGAAAGAATGCGACGAGTGAGTCTTCTGACGGTCGTTGAACTGCATGTCGAAGTCGCCCTCGACCTCCTTCAACCCTGCGCGCGTCAATATAGCCTGATAGGTTTCGCCTTTCGCAGCATTGTCCGAATGCGCGAGTCGTCCATCGCGCGCCACGACCTGATCGGCCGTCTGCCCGTAGAGCGGCGAACTCTTGTCCGCGCGCGCTAACTCTTTCAGTTTGGTAATCGCTGCGCGCGCCGCTCCCTGTATGGCGCTCCCGACAGACATGGTTGTAGTCGAGCCGCCGGAGACGAATGCTTTCGGCAAGTTAGTGTCGCCTATGTCAACTCGCACGCGCTCGACGGGCAATCCCAGAGTGTCTGCTGCGACTTGCGTCAAGACGGTGTAAGCGCCCGTGCCCAGATCATGCGTGCTGCTCTCGGCGATGGCCGTGCCGTCCTGCTTGATGATTACGCGAGCAGAAGACGGGAAGTGATTGACGGGATAGACTGCGCTCGCCATACCCATGCCTACTAGATAACGCCCGTCGCGCATTGACGCAGGCGTGGGTTTTCGCCGCGACCACCCGAAACGCTCTGCGCCCGTTTTGTAACACTCTTTCAAGAGCTTTGTGGACCAGGGCAGTTTCTCGTCAGGGTCTGTGTCCGCGTGGTTGATTAGACGCAGGTGAACCGGGTCAACGTTTAATTTATAAGCCAACTCGTCCAACGCAGATTCAAGCGCGAACATGCCGGAGGTTTCGCCGGGCGCGCGCATGTAAGTTGGAGTGCCAACGTTTAGCGAGACTAAGCGCTGCGAAGCTCTGAAATTTTCGCAGGCGTACATCATGTGCGTGGGCTTGCTGAAAGGCTCTACGAACTCGTCGTAGGTGGAGTTGTGCGAAAGCCCTTCGTGAATGATGGCTGTAAGTTTCCCGTCGCTCGTTGCACCGAGCACTACGCGTTGTTCGGTCTCTGCGCGGTGGCCCATGTTTGCGAACATCTGCTGGCGAGTGGTTGCGAGTCTAACGGGTCGCTTCACCTCACGCGCCGCAGCAGCAGCAAGAGAGACGTGCGACCAGACAGTTCCCTTGCAGCCGAAGCCTCCGCCAGTGAATTTACAGATGACTCGAACATTCTCTTCAGGAATGCCGAAGGTCGCGGCCATAGCGTGGCGCACGCCATAGGTGTATTGCGTGGCGTCATAGACGGTAAGCCTCTCGCCCTCCCAAACGGCTGTCGTCGCGTGCGGCTCCATTGGGTTGTGATGTTCAGTCGGCGTGCGGTAAATCTCGTCAACCTTCACAGCCGCTGCGCTCAATCCCGCATCCGGGTTTCCGCGCGTCGTGTCCGCAGGCTTGCCCGCGACCTTTTGTTTGGGAATGTAAGCACGCCCGCGCTCCTTATCCATGTCCGTGGCTGGTGGCTGCTCGTCGTAAGTGACGCGCAAAAGGTCTGCTGCGCGTCGCGCCTGCTCCAGAGTCTCTGCTACGACGAGAGCGATGTACTGCCCGCTGTAATAAACATTCGGGCTTTGAAGCGGAACGCGCTTGCCCGCCGCGTCGCCTTCCGCAGGGTTCGTCATTACGGGTTTCAGTTTCGGCGCATTCTCGTGTGTCATTATGTGAAGCACGCCCGGCACTCTCCTGGCCTCGCTCGTGTCTATGCTCTTTATTCGACCGTTGGCGATGGTCGAGCCGATGAGCGCGGCGTAAGCCATATTCTCGATAGGATATTCGACGGCGTAACGCGCGCCGCCCGTCACTTTCAATCGCCCGTCAACGCGGTTGATGGGTTGACCCACGACTCCTTTATTCTGATTCATAGCTTTACTGCTCTGTTGATTAGCGCTCACGCCGCACCTCCTACTCTTCTACCAGACACATCGTTCAAGATTCTCACAATCGCGCGCTTCGCAAGCTCCACTTTGAAAGCGTTGTGATTCTGCGGCACAGCGCCGCGCAAGGCTGCTTCAGCCGCCGCTTTGAAAGTCTGCGCGTTCGATTGCGCGCCCGTTAAGACTTTCTCTGCTTCCGTAGAGCGCCAGGGTTTGTGTGCCACGCCGCCCAACGCAATCCGTGCTGCTTCTATCCTTCCATTCTTAATGTCGAGCGCCGCCGCGACCGAAACGAGCGCGAAGGCATATTGCGCGCGGTCTCTGATCTTCAAATAGCCGGACCGCTTTGCGAAGGCGGACGAAGGTAGATCAACAGAGACGATCAATTCGTCTGGCTGCAAGTTGGTATCAATTTCTGGCGTATCGCCCGGCAAGCGATGAAAGTCAGTGATTGCAATCGAGCGCGCACCCTTTGGACCTTCGACTCTAATGACAGCATCAAGGGCTGCGAGCGCTACGCACATATCCGATGGATGTGTGGCGATGCAATGCTCGCTCGCGCCCAGGATTGCGTGAATGCGATTGAAGCCCGGGATAGCAGGGCAGCCTGAACCGGGCACGCGCTTGTTGCAGGGGAAGGCCGTGTCCATGAAGTAGTAGCATCGCGTGCGCTGCAATAGATTACCGCCCACGGTCGCCATGTTCCTCAGTTGCGGCGACGCGCCCGCAAGCAGTGCTTCCGATAGCACCGGGAAACCCTCCTGCACCAACTTGTTATTCGCCACCTCGCTGTTCGTTGCGAGCGCACCTATGCGAAGTCCCGTCGGAATGCTTTCAATCTTTTTAAGAGCGAGGCGATTGATGTCAACCAACTCACTGGGCTGCTGCACATTCATCTTCATCAAATCAATGAGATTCGTGCCGCCCGCCAGGAATTTCGCGCTCCTGTTGTCTGCGACCTCTCTTATTGCTTCGGCCTCGTTGGCCGCGCGTTTGTATGTAAACGAATTCATCTCTTTCCACCTTTTCCGAAGGTTTTGAACATTACTGGCTGGCTTGCCCACGCGTTAGAATTGATGAGCAATCAAGCCTGCCTGCCTCTTACTTCTTCGATTGCTGCGACGATGCCGTTGTATGCGCCACAGCGACAGATGTTGCCGCTCATGCACTCACGCACTCCCATTCCCGTAGGGCAGCCCTCCTTTAACAATCCTGCGGCGGACATTATCTGGCCCGGCGTACAGTAGCCGCACTGGAATCCGTCGTGCTTGATGAAAGCCTCTTGCAAAGGGTGCAATTGGTCGCCGTTTGCTAAACCTTCGATGGTCGTAATCTCAACGCCGTCGTAAGCGGCTGCGAGTGCCAGACAGGAGTTGATGCGATGTCCGTCCGCCAAGACTGTGCACGCTCCGCACTGGCCGCGATCACAACCCTTCTTCGATCCCGTCAGCCCCGTTCTCTCCCTAATTGCATCAAGCAGCGTCACCTGCGGCTCAAGGTTTAGCGCGTGTGTCTTCCCGTTGACGCGGAGCGTGATAGGTATAGTTACCGCAGACTCCACAGTAGATGAAGAACGACTCGCCATGCTCTCCACAGTTTGCGCGAACAGATTCAACCTATAGCTCAAGAGTAAATTCGCTGCCGCTACGCCTCCGCCCGCAATCAAAGCCTGTTTCAGGAAGCGGCGACGCGCTTCGCCGTCTTCCGATAAGAAGGCTTTTATCTCTTCACTCCCTGCGCCCTCTGTGGCTAACAACTCACTGTCAGCCTCGTCGAGCATGGCAAGAAATCCTTCGTATTCCGTTTCCCATCCCATAAATGTGCTCCTCGAATTTCTATATTGATTGTTGCCCGCTTACAGACGAACGCATCAAACAAGAGCGCAAATGACGCGCTCAAAATCGGCGCATCTGTGCAGATACTCCTGGCTCATATTCGCGCTAAGACGAAAGGCAAAACGTCGTCGCCGAAAGACCGCTCTTCTTAATTTGGGGGAAGCATTATAGTGTGCCACGAATGTCGCTATTTTGACAAAGTTGTTTCATTCGTTGCTTGAGTTTCTTCTTGCTATGAGTGGCAGGATAGTACCAAGAAACACTGGATCGTTGAACGAATAGCAGACTTGCCCTATGCGGTGTGTGCGATCTGTGGCCTGCATCTCGACCACAGGATTCTACCAGGGGTTAATGTGAATCACGTAATCTGCCGCCGTTGTAGTTCACGGGCACGACATCGCGCAACTCTTCCCACCGGATGGCCTCGCCGCGCAAAGGGAAAAACTCGGCCAAGTAAGGCAGGTGCGTTTCAAAAATTCGCTTCTTCTTCGACGACACATCTTCAACTACCTGAAGAATCCGACAGAACTCCGCGCACTCGAATTCCCCGATGGATGAGTGAAGCAAATATTATGGTAAACTTTGTTTCTACTAATAAAGCTCACGGGACGCTTAGGCTAATAGAAATTTGATGCCAGCACGGGGAATAGTAACATTTAGAGAAGACACGAAATGTAGGCTAGAAAGCCGTCAAGCCTTTTTGACAGTAGATGAGGTAAACGAGTATCCAAGGTAAAAAGGGTAGAGCAATTTAATACCCTCGCACCAGAAGGAAGCGCTCTTTAAGACCATCATTGAAGATTGTTTTAGATTAGCATCAGGGGTAATTATGACTACAGAGTATCAACCAAATTACTTGGCTTTGTATGAATCGGGTGAGCTTGCCAAGAGAGTGGAAACTCTTGAAAAGCTACTTTATAACTGTACGGTCTGCCCACTCGATTGCGGTAACAACCGTGTGGAGAATGAGCTTGCACGTTGCTATTCAGGACGCCTGCCGATTGTCTCTTCCTACACGCAGCACTTCGGCGAAGAGCCTGCACTGGTGGGCAAGCACGGCGCTGGCAATATCTTCTTCGGCAATTGCAACCTTCGCTGCGTCTATTGCCAGAACTATCAAATCTCACAGGCGCATAAGGAACAGATTAAGAACGAGATTACGCACGAACGACTCGCGGAGATTATGCTCGAATTGCAGGCGCGCGGATGTCATAACATAAACTTCGTCTCGCCCACACACTTTGTCCCGCAGATGGCGCGCTCCATCTTGCTGGCCGCGCGCGCGGGTCTTCATCTTCCAATCGTCTATAACACGAACGCTTACGATTCAATCGCTGTCCTGAGACTCTTAGACGGCATAGTTGACGTTTACCTTCCTGATTTGAAGTATGCAGAGAACGAGGCGGGCTACGAATACTCAAAGGTCAGAAACTACTCGGACCATGCGCGCCGCGCTATTGCGGAGATGTACAGGCAGATGGGCGACTCGTTGGTCTTCGACGCTGATGGTCTTCTAAAGCGCGGCCTTGTGATTCGCCTTCTGGTTCTACCGAACGATCTGGCGGGCGTGCGCGAGTCTTTGGAATGGATCAGGGACAGTTTGAGCCAGCGCGTGGCCGTCTCAATGATGGCTCAATACTACGCCACGAACCGTGCGGCAACGGACGCGCGTTATACCTTGCTCTCGCGTCGCATTACAGAATCAGAATGGCTGCGCGCTCTCTCCATGCTCGACGAGTTGGGGATGGAAGAGGGCTGGATGCAGGAGTACGATACTGCTTCGCACTACTATCGCCCTGATTTTACAGACCGGGAGACGCCCTTTAAGGACGTAAGGGATTTTCAGTAGGTATCAAAACCAGAAGTAAGGATGAAGAGCGCGGGTAAATAACTCTTCCTGACCTGAGAGATTAAGAGCGTAAGAGCTTTCTCATCCATCTCTCAAATCAGGAAGGCGGGCCAAGGCCCCAAGCTCTCCTTGCGGCTTAGCTTCGTAAAGTTCTCGTGTCCGTCTCTTGAACGAAAAAACAGATGTCGCAGTCGAAAAAATCTTGACACTCACTTTCGGTAGGAATATCTTGCCCTAGTCCACTTTCGATACCCTCGCCCGGTTTCGGTCTTCTGTCTAACATAAAGTCCGCCATACTTTTTTCTGATTCCCGGCGCACACGGAACTGTAACTCGTTCATTCGTTCAAAAGGAGACCCAATGAAAAGGATAATTTGCAGCCTCGCCGCTGCCCTACTGTTAGCCTCTGCCTTCGCGCCAAAATCTGCTGCGGACGACCCGGCGGAAGCGGTCACAAGGCATGAGGGTTACTCTGTCTCTCTGGACCTGAAGTTCAGCAAGAAGAGGCCGAACGCTCTACAACGCTTTGTAGCCCTTTTCGACTACGGCCCGAACGGTCACGCCACAGGTTTCTTCGTAGGCAAAGGATTGGTGATGACGGCCTACCACGTTGTTTCAGGCGAGTTGAGCATCTCGAAGAAAGCGCAGTTAGGCTTCAGCGCCAACGACGAGCTTGAAGTCAAAGCGTATGTAGGCGGGTGCGAAGCCTCTGTGCTCAAGGTAGATGAGAGCGCGGATCTTGCGCTCCTGCGCGTGTGCCAGCAGAAGCATGGCAAAGCGCCAGCCTTTCAGGCCACGACCAGCGAAAACGAGAAGCTGCTTCTGGTAGCCCGTCCCTTCGGCGACAAGATGGTCAGGCACGGAGTCTTTTCCGGTCCGTATGAGTTTCGCGGCCTGCAGTATTTGTCTGCAAAGATTGACGTGCGCGACGGCTATTCGGGCAGCCCCGTCTATAACGACAAGGCAGAGGTCGTAGGAGTCTTTAGCGGCTACGACTGGTTGAAGAAGGTCGCGCTGATTAGCCCGGGAGCAAGAGCACAGAAGCTTCTTGACGACTATAACTCCGCGCCTTAAAGTCAAAAGGTATTATCATAAAGAGTAATCTGCGAAAGAGAACAGAGAGCCATGCCCTCTGTTCTCTTTCGTGCCTATCATTGTCCTTTTCGATTAATTCCTCTTGGCTAACTACGCTCTAGTGCCTGCGATGCCTTCGGTTTCGGTGTCGCTGAACCATATAGCCTGTGCCAGCGCCAGCTCCAGCTCCTATCACTGCGCCTTTCTTGCCGCCGATTAAAGCACCGCCAACGCCTCCGACAGCACCGCCTACGAGCGCTCCTCTCCTTCTGCTATGGTGATGCCTTCTATGACGGCGTTGAGCAAAACTTACGCTTCCCATAACTCCAAGCAGCATGAGTATGCTCAGGAGCGCAGCTACCAAGCGTTTAATTAGAAGATACTGTTTCATCGTTTCTCTCCTCTCTCATAAAACGTAACCTTTAGGTTCTCTTCAAGCTCCTGTGAGCTGTAAGGCCGAAATCCTTGCAGATAGTCCTTCGGCATGAAAGTGTCCGTGTCCGTGACCGCAAGTGGAATCTCTGTGACAATCCATCGCTCAATCTCGCCTAGAAAAGTTCTATAGACCTGCTCGCCGCCGATTATGAAGAGGTCGCAAGCGAGATACGGCTTTAGCGAAAGGACCGACAGCTTATCTCTCAACACTATCACGGACTCTTGCCCCTCTATCTCAGCCGAGCGGCTCATAACAATATTTAGCCGGTTCGGCAGAGGCTTTTTAAGAGTAAGCCACGTGCGATAGCCCATCACGCAGGCGTGCCCCACAGTCTGCTGCTTAAAGAATTTCAGGTCCGCAGAATAGTGCCAGGGGATTGAGCCGCGCCTCCCGATTGCTCCCTGTCTATCCACAGCGACGATGCCTATGATTGACATAACTTTGAGATTTCACTTCGCACGAAAGATTTTCAGACCGCGACGGGCGCAGCTATCTTTCCGTGCGAAGCATATCCGATTAGATTCAAGTTCTCATAACGCATACTGAGCAGACCCGTCATGCCGCGAAGCCTTTTCTCTTCGTCTCTTATTTCAATACGCGGCAGTGGCAAAGGCTCGCGCGCAAGCAACTCTTCGACCTGCGCGAGATGATTCTTGTAGATGTGATAATCGCCGAGCGTGTAGATGAACTCTCCGACTTCCAATCGGCACACGTGCGCGATCATGTGCGTCAGCAGAGCGTAGGAGCTTATATTGAAAGGCACTCCGAGAAAGGCGTCTGCCGAGCGTTGATAAAGCTGGCAATGAAGAACTCGCTCGCCTTCAACCTTCATCTGCCAGAGCGTGTGACATGGCGGAAGATCAACTTCATCCGAGACGCGCGGGTCCCAGCCAGTCACTATCAGTCGGCGCGAGTTTGGACTCTTCTCAATTGTCTCAACGAGCCGCGCAATCTGGTCCACGCCGTCTCTCGCTGGATAGTTGCCGCCGAAGGAGCGCCACAGGTAACCGTAGATCGGTCCGAGGTCGCCTTCAACGCGCCCGAATCGGCCAGTGTGCTCAACGTCCGCCCACTCTTTCCAGATGTCCACGCCGCGCGCACGCAGATTCGATTCGTTCGTGTCGCCTGATAAAAACCAAAAAAGTTCTTCAGCAACCCAGCGAAACGGAATCTTCTTCGTCGTCACAATGGGAAAGCCCTCTCTCAGGTCAAAGCGCGTTTGATAGCCGAAGTGCGAGATTGTGCCGACGCCCGTGCGGTCAAGGTGTTCTCGTCCATTTTCGAGAATCGATCTAAGCAGGTCTTGATACTGTTTCATGCGGCTCATCAACTTCTCTTTGCGGCCCTGCAATTTGGAAAAAGAGCGATGCGATGTTATAAGAGCTTCGCAATAAAGGAAAGTTTTCGGCAGCAGCTTAAGAGAAGGCAAAAGCGCTGAAGTAGATTTTCCTGACCGTCGTTGCTCTCGCTAGAGTTGCAAAAAAGCGAATATGAGTTGGCCCGTTGGAATTCATGTTGACGAACAGGCTCCAGACTTCACCTTGAAGGATGGGCTTGGCGAAGACTGGCGTCTGGCGGATAGGCGCGGGCAGGTCGTAGTTCTGCTCTTTTATCCGGGCGACGAGACGCCAATCTGCACCAGACAATTGTGCTCCGTGCGCGACCGCTGGACCGATTACGTCGCTACGGGCGCGGAGATAGTCGGCATCTCAACCGACACTGTTGAATCGCATCACAAGTTCAGCGAAAACCACCAGCTTCCCATGACACTCTTGTCAGACCCGTATGAGAAGGTGACGAAACTCTACGGCGTGCGCTCGTGGCTAAGACACAGAAGCGCACGAGCGGTCATCGTAATAGATGCCAACGGCGTCATACGCTATCGCAAGGTCGAGCCGCTCTCTCTGTTTCGTCCGAAAGATAATCAGGTGATAGAGGCTATCAGAATGGCGCAGTCGGACGGAGCAAGTGTAGGCGCTGGCCGCAGCGTGCTATTGTAATCAGCAAGGAGGAGTTTTATGTCAGACAAGATCAAGTGCGCGCGTTGCGGCGAAAAACGTCCCGCGCTCGGATACGCGCCCGTTCCAACCGAACTAGGGCAGAAGATAGGAGCGGAAGTCTGTCAGCCCTGCTGGGCCGAGTGGCTACAGAAGCAGACGCAGATTATCAACCACTTTGGACTTGACCTCTCCAACCCGGACACACACGGCTTTCTCTTTGACAACATGAAAGCCTTCTTCTACGGCTCAAACGAACTCGCGCAGATTGATACCACAAAAGAAGGTAGCGTCGAGTGGTAATGCAAATTTAGTCTCTATGTGAACGGTTTTGACGAGCAGACG
>Ga0066662_10000640_pt1 | contig 15472 bp, 15 predicted proteins | sample GraSoiAngelo_111_FD_133939 | JGI IMG/M metagenome (GOLD analysis project Ga0066662, IMG submission 133939) | Grasslands soil microbial communities from the Angelo Coastal Reserve, California, USA - 14_0903_12_40cm | ecosystem: Environmental > Terrestrial > Soil > Grasslands | place: USA...
CCTCGCGGCCGGAGCTCGGCACGATCCAAGCGCGGGGCGGCGTGACGCTGATGATCGCCCAGCAGGCGATTCGTTCCGAAGTTCGGGCCGACCCGGTCGTGCGCTATGCGATCGGAAAGCACCCCGACCGGCACGACAACCGCCAGCGCGCGGCGTTCGCCGCGCAAGGATACACCGATGACCCGGACGGATGCGGGCGCGTCCACTTCGGCCTTCTCCACGGAGTCTGAGACATGGCAGCGACCCGCAAGCGGACCGGGACGAACAACCGCGCGACCGCGAAGAAGCTAGGCGCATAAAGAGACGCACGATCGCGACGTATCACCCTCGACGCTCGCCGATGCCGTCGCGGCCTTCAATCCGACCGAGCGGATCAGCGGGCAGAAGATCATCCGCGTTCGCCCGTGAGCGACATGCGCCCATCCATACACCAAAGAGACAAATGACCGAGGAGACAATTCCCATGAAGGCGATCGTTGTGGCGGACCGCGCTGCGGGAACGGCCGGGATGACGCTGGTGGAGCGGCCCGAGCCGCCGGCCGCGATAAACGACGTCGTCGTTCAGGTTCATGCGTCGGGATTCGTCCCGACTGAGATGGCGTGGCCCTCGACCTGGACCGATCGCCGCGACCGTGACCGGACACCGTCGATTCCCGGGCACGAGCTGGCCGGAGTAGTCACCGCTCTCGGCTATGGCACGACGGGGCTGTCGGTGGGACAGCGGGTGTTCGGCCTCGCGGACTGGCATCGCGACGGGACCCTGGCCGAGTACGTGGCCGTCGAGGCACGCAACCTCGCGCCGCTGCCGGGCGACGTCGACTTCACGGTGGGCGCGAGCCTGCCGATCTCGGGTCTCACCGCATGGCAAGGGCTCTTCGAGCACGGCCGTCTTCAGGCGGGGCAGACCGTCCTCGCGCACGGCGCAGCCGGCTCAGTCGGGACGATGGTGACGCAGCTCGCGCGTGAGGCTGGCGCGTATGTCATCGGTACGGGGCGCGCTGCCGACCGTCAGAAGGCGCTCGACTTCGGCGCGCACGAGTTCGTCGACCTCGACAACGACGTCCTGGAAGACGTCGGCGGAGTCGATCTGGTCTTCGATGTCATTGGCGGCGACATCCAGAAGCGGTCCGCAGGCCTGATTCGCGTCGGAGGAACACTGGTGACCGTCGTCGGCCCGGCCGAGGTGCGGCCCGCCGACGGCCTGGCGATCGACTTCGTCGTCGAGTCCGATCGCGCCCAACTGGGTGAGATCGTCCGGCGGGTGCGGGACGGACGGCTGCGGACGAACATCGGCAACATCGCGACCCTCGACAATGCCGTCGCCGCGTTGAACCCGACCGAGCGACGCACGGGGAAGACCATCATCCGCGTTCGTCCGTAAGGACTCGGGACGGCGAGCGGTCCTGCATATGCTATACTCGGTCGCGTTGTGACCAGCCCGGGCGCCTCGCCGGCACCGCTCGACCAGACGCGCGCACCCTACTTCCAGGTCCTGCTCGACTACGTCGATGCGGGCGTCGTGCCGTTCCACACGCCGGGCCACAAGCAGGGGATCGGGATGGAGCGCGCGTTCCGCGACTTCGTCGGCGACAACGTGCTCGCGATAGACCTCACGCAGATCCGCGGGCTGGACGACCTGCTGCAGCCCGAGGAGGCGCTGGTCGAGGCGCAGGAGCTGGCGGCGGCGTGCTTCGGCGCGGAGCAGTCGTTCTTCCTGATCAACGGCTCGACCAGCGGCAACCAGTGCATGATGATGGCCGCGCTGAACCCGGGCGACAAGCTCGCGATCCCGCGCAACTCGCACAAGAGCGCGATGGGCGGGCTGATCATGTCGGGCGCGACGCCGGTCTGGATGGAGCCGGAGGTCGACGAGTCGCTGCACATGGACCACACGGTCACGCCGGAGACCGTGCGCGCGACCTTGGAGCGCGAGCCCGACATCAAGGCGGTCTATCTGGTCACGCCGACCTACTACGGCGTCGCCGCGGACCTCGAAGGGATCGCCGCGGTCACGCACGAGCGCGACATCCCGCTGCTGGTCGACGAGGCGTGGGGGCCGCACTTCCACTTCCATCCCGCGCTGCCGGTCTCGGCGATGCAAGCCGGCGCCGACATGTGCATCAACTCGACCCACAAGATGCTGGGATCGATGTCGCAGACTGCGATGCTGCACGTGCAGGGGAACCGCATCCGGCTCGACCGGCTGAAGGCGGTCTACAAGCTGTTCCTGTCGACTTCGCCGAACCTCGTGCTCGTGGCGTCGCTCGACGTCGCGCGGCGGCAGATGGCGCTCGACGGGCCGGCGCTGCTCTCGCGCACGGTCGAGATCGCGAACGACGCGCGCCGCGAGCTCAACAAGATTCCACGCGTGTACTGCTTCGGCGAGGAGCTCGAAGGCCGGCCCGGCGTGTTCGACATCGACCCGACGAAGATGACGGTGACGGTGAAAGACCTCGGCTACACCGGCTACGAAGCGGAAGAGATCCTGCGCCGCCGCTACAACGTGCAGGTTGAGCTGGCCGACCTCTTCAACGTCGTCGCGCTCTACACGATCGGTACGACGACCGAGGCGTCCGACATGCTGGTGCACGGCGTGCGCGAGCTGGCGCGCGAGGACCGTCCGGTCGACATCTTCTCGCCCTCCGGCGTGCTCGAGCGGCGGATGAGCACCGGCACCTACAAGCTGCCCGCGATGCCGCGCATCCGCCTCAATCCGCGCGAAGCGTTCCTCGCCTCGACCGAGTTCATCCCGTTCAAGACCTCCGCCGGCCGCGTCTGCGCCGAGGTCATCACGCCGTACCCGCCGGGGATCCCTGTGCTCTCGCCGGGCGAGGAGATCACGCCCGAGATCATCGACTACCTGACGCTCGAGAAGAAGGCCGGCGTGAAGATGCAAGGCCCGTACGACGACGACCTGAAGTTCATCCGCGTCGTGCGCTAACAAGGTGCAGGAATTTGGTACCATGTGCGCTGAAAATAGTCTTGTGACAGAGCGGCGGAAATATGAAAATCCACCGATAAGGGAGGCAATCTGCCACTTTGCGGTGAGACACGTCGACTGGCAACGACGTTCGGCCGAAGAGGTCTTCCGAAGGCTTAAGGATCGCTATGACGGAATGCCATATACCGCAGCCACGGGTAGCATCTTAAGGGAGGTTACGGCTGAGGACGACCTGCCAACCCCGAGCGTTCTTCTAATGTCATCGCCGGATGGAACGCGACTGATACGATGCGCGGCCGATCATTTTGCCATATTAACGACGCCACCGTATTTAGGTTGGGAGGAATACCACGCACGAATCCGCGAGATCGCAAAATTATATGAAACTTTGTTTCAAGACGTTCGCGTAGCGGAATTGCAGATAAACTATCAAAATTGGTTTACAATCCGCGCAGAGCAGCCTGACGGTGAGTATCTTACACGAATTCCAGCGGCGCTCACTCCAGACGACTCGCGCTACTATTTTAGTAACGGACGGTACGTCGGCGATGCAACTGTGGTGGAAACATTCACGAGCCGCTTTACTGCGCCAGGGAATTCCCTCAAGACGCTGTCCATCGGGATTGAGGTAATTACCGCTCCGCCGGATGCCGTATCAATTTCGGACGCGATCGGATATTTACCGCGTTTGAAGAAACGCGTTACGGATGAATTTGAATCCACAATTACGGACAATGCACGGTCGTTATTTAAGGTGCTTTCATGAGTTGGAATACTGAAGGCGCTAGCGCGATAGGTACGCAACGAACTGCCCAAGGACGCGTTTACCGGGCGGCTTCCTTAGCCTTGGGGAAACTCGTCTCCGTACAATATCAGTTGTCGCAACGAAGCGACGTCGCGATCGTTTCCATTTCGCCGTATAAGGTGCCCGAGACGCCCCATCGCTATCGCGGTGAATTCCGTGCTTCTCGGCTGTCTAGGGATTTCGCGAATCAGACCACGTCATTGGACGCAGCCGCAGCGCTCGATGAGATAGTTACTTCAGCACGCTCTATCGAGCCCGATGAGCGATTCAACTGGCTGTACAGGGCCGTTAGTACGTACATCGCCCAGTTCCAAAACGCAGGGCTGCTGGAAATCGGATTCGCCCTGGCCCAGTTAAAGTACCCGGAAGATGTTTTCGCCGACATATTAGAGATGTTGGGAGAGATCGGCGACTACCGAACCGAGCGCTTTCGCAGAGTCATCATCGAGAAGGCACTCAATTCAACATCGAGTTACGTCCGTTTTGCCGCCGTTTCGGCCGCACTTGAGCTTTTGGTCGATCCCTCGTTGATTAGAAGTATGCTAAGCAGCGAGGGGATTCCCGAGCTCATCGAACGGGCTTCTGCAGTCCTTAAATCGATAGAGAGTCGTGCAGTTTCTTAGAAAAATAAATATACCATATTGGGTCACTCATGGCGTGAAATGGTTGCCAATAGGCCATATTCAAGGCAACGCTCTTAACGATCTCAGGACTGTGTCGAATGCGCTGTCAGTCTTTGAATTTGACGGCTCCGAGATCGCGCTCCGACGAATTGCCGCCGCGATGACGTGTCGCGAGGGGCATATTCGTAACTTCGGGTACACATTGCTTGAGCCTGATGAAGTCAGTCGCCTTGGTGCGGTTCCCAAGAAAAGAAGTGCAGAGACCGCAGATCGGTTCGTTAATGAGCTACACATAAATCTTGAAGAGGTTAGTGCACAGCGCGTGTTGGCAATCGCGGAGTTAGTGCTGCGATCCAAAAGAACTGAACTAATCAAGTCTGATGTGAAAAATTGCGTGCGCGAAAGTAGGCAGCATCGGTATCTCCTAGAAGCGGACATACCGGCCGACGTTCAAAAGTACCTCTAAGGCTTTCCGCCGGCGCAGGGCCTTCGCGGGCTCCGTTCGCTCATTTTTGAGTCCTGTATGGCCTTTATGCGCGGACGATTACCCGATCGGGTGATGCGGCGGTCATGCGTGAGGCGTAGCATCGGCGCATGGGTACCGAAACGAGCGCGCTGGTCGCGCTCTCCGACGATCTGGCCGCGGCGGTCGAGCGCGTGGCGCACGGCGTCGTCGCGGTCGAGGCGCGCTCGCGGCTCGGGTCCAGCGGGTTCTTCATCCGGCCGGACTTGATTCTCACCGCCGATCACGCGCTGGAGAGCGACGACGTCGAGATCGTGCGCGCGGACGGCAAGGCCGAGCACGCGACGATCGCGGGTCGCGATCCGTCGACCGATCTAGCACTGCTGAGGACCGCGGTGCCGGGCACGCCGCTGGAGTTCGCGTCCGCGGATGCGCTGCGCGTCGGGGCGATCGCGATTGCGGTGGCGCGCGACGACGACGGCGATCTCGCCGCGTCGATGGGCGTGATCAGCGCGGCCGGCGGTGCGTGGCGGACGTGGCAAGGCGGCGAGATCGACCGCTTCGTCCGGCCCGATCTCTCGCTGTATCCGCGCTTCTCGGGCAGCCCGCTGGCCGACGTCTCCGGGCGCGTGTTCGGTCTCAACACCGGCGGGCTCTCGCGGCGCCAGGCGCTGACCGTGCCGGCCGTCACGATCCAGCGCGTCGTCGAGACGCTGCTCGCGCGCGGCGGCCGGATCCCGCGCGGCTACCTCGGCGTCGCGCTGCAAGGCGTGCAGGGCGGCGCCATCGTTCTCGGCGTCGAGCCGGGGAGCCCGGCGGACCGCGGTGGCCTGATCGTCGGCGACGTCATCACCGCGCTCGGCGGCGAGACGATCGAAGATGCCGACGACGTGCACGCGCGCCTGGGCAGCGGCACCGTCGGAACGGAGCTGCGCGTCGACGTACGCCGCGGCGGGGCGCCGCGGACGTTGCAGGTGACCGTCGGCGAGCGGCCGGAGCAGGGCTGACATGAGCATCGCGGGACTTCGCGGCGGCGCGGTCGAGCGCGACATCGAGGCGCTCGCCGAGCGCCTGCGCGCGAGCACGGTCGCGGTGCGGCTCGGGCGCGGCGGCGCCGGTTCGGGCGTGATCTGGGCGAGCGACGGCGCGATCGTCACCAACGCGCACGTCGCGAGCCGGCCGCGCGCCGAAGTGGTGCTCAGCGACGGGCGGCGCTTCGAGGCGCGCGTCGAGCGGCGCGATCCGCAGCGCGACCTCGCGCTGCTGCGCATCGACGCGACCGGTCTGACCGCGGCGCCGGTCCGCGATCCGGGCGAGCTGCGCGTCGGCGAAGTACTGGTCGCGGTCGGACATCCGCTGGGGATCCCGAACGCCGTCAGCATGGGCATCGCGCATGCGGCCGTCGGCGACGGCGCACGCCGTTTCGTGCAAGCCGATCTGCGGCTCGCGCCGGGCAACTCCGGCGGGCCGCTCGCCGACGCGCAGGGACGCGTCGTCGGCATCAACAGCATGGTCGCGGGCGCGCTCGCGCTGGCGGTGCCGAGCGACGACGTGCAGCGCTTCGCCGGCGCGTTGCCCACCCCGGCGCGGCTCGGCGTGCACCTCGCGTCGGCCCGGCTGCGCGACGGGCGCGAGGTGCTCGTGATCGTCGCGCTCGAGCGCAACGGCCGGGGCCACCGTGCGGGCTTGCTGGTCGGCGACGTGCTGCCGGCGCGCGATCCGGAGCGGCTGCGCTTCGCGAGCGCGCTCGACGTCGTCCGCGGCGGCGTGCGCATCACCGTTGCGGTCCCGCCCGATCCGGAGAACGCGCGCGCTGCCTGACCGCCCGCGCATCGCGGTCGACGGCGACGACGCAGCGCGCGCGCGCATCGAGCGCGTGCTCGCCGGGTCGGTGGAGATCGTGCCGCACGACGCCGCGGAGCTCATCGTGCGGGACGCGGCGGGCTCGCGCGACGCGCTCGAAGCGATCGCGCACGGATTCGGCGTGCCGACGATCCTGCTGGTCGACGACCCGCATGCCGACGTCGCGCCGGCGGCGCTGCGCGCCGGCGCATCGGCGGTGCTCGCGCGCCAGAGCGACGCGCGCGAGCTGCTGGCGGCGGTCGACGCCGTCCGCGCCGGCCTGCTCGTGCTCGACCCGGCATTCCGCGAAGCCCTCGCCCCGGCCGCCACGGCCGCGCGCGGCGCGGCGCCCGCGGAGCCGCTGACCGAGCGCGAGCGGCAAGTCCTCGGCATGCTCGCGAGCGGGCTCTCGAACCGCCGCATCGCCGAACGCCTGGCGATCAGCGAGAACACGGTCAAAGCTCACGTCGCCGCGATCCTCGCGAAGCTCGGCGCGACGACGCGCACCGAGGCGGTCATTCTAGGCGTGCGGCTCGGCCTCGTGATGCTCTGACCGAAGGAGATTGCGGCGCGGGCGCGGACCACAGCCGCTGTGATCCTCTCGCCGCACGCGCTCACGGTCCCGGTCATCGGCGCGCCGCTGTTCATCGTCTCGCAGCCCGACCTCGTGATCGCGCAGTGCAAGGCCGGCATCATCGGCGCGTTTCCGTCGCTGAACGCGCGCCCGGAGCCCGTGCTCGACGAGTGGCTGGACCGCATCGAGCGCGAGCTGGCCGAGCACGACGCCGCGCATCCCGAGCGCCCGTCGGCGCCGTTCGCGGTCAACCTGATCGTGCACAAGTCGAACCCGCGGCTGATGCACGACCTCGAGGTCTGCGTGAAGCACCGCGTCAAGATCGTCATCACTTCGCTCGGCGCGCGGCCCGAGGTGAACGAAGCGATCCATTCCTACGGTGGCGTCGTGCTGCACGACGTCATCAACGACGCGTTCGCGCGCAAGGCGATCGAGAAGGGCGCCGACGGGCTGATCCCGGTCGCGGCGGGCGCCGGCGGGCACGCCGGGCGGCTCTCGCCGTTCGCGCTGGTCCAGGAGTTTCGCGCTTGGTTCGACGGGCCGCTCGCGCTCTCGGGCGCGATCGCGAACGGCCGCTCCGTCCTCGCCGCGCGCGCGATGGGCGCCGACTTCGCGTACGTCGGCTCGGCGTTCATCGCGACGCGCGAAGCGAACGCCAAGGACGAGTACAAGGAGATGATCGTCGCGTCGAGCGCCGACGACATCGTCTACACGAACCTGTTCACCGGCGTGCACGGGAACTATCTGCGGGGCTCGATCGAGCGCGCGGGCTACGACCCCGGGAACCTGCCCGAGAGCGATCCCTCGAAGATGAACTTCGCCAACGAGAAGTCGAAGGCGTGGCGCGACATCTGGAGCGCCGGCCAAGGCATCGGCGCGATCGCGCACGTCCCGACCGCCGCGGAGCTCGTCGCGCGGCTGGCGCGCGAGTACGACGAAGCGCTACGGGCGCTGGTCGCGGATCGCGAGGTCAGGGCGTAGCAGCGACCGGGCGCGTGCGCATGATCGCGAGCCAGTTCTCGACCGTCATCACGATCTCGCCGTTCTGGTTCAGCACGTCGATCTCGAACGTCAGCGTGCCGCGGTCGGGCTTGCTCTGCGAGACGCGCGCATCGACGACGCGCGCGCGCACGCGCAGGACGTCGCCCGGCCGCACCGGCAGCCGCCAGCGAATCGGCCCGAGTCCCGGCGAGCCGAGGCTCGCCTCGCCGTCGATGAAGTGGTCGACCACGACGCGCATCATCATCGCCGCGGTGTGCCAGCCGCTCGCGATCAGCCCGCCGTACGGCCACGACTTCGCGGCCTCCGGATCTGTGTGGAACGGCTGCGGATCGTAGCGCTCCGCGAACGCACGGATCTCTTCGTCGGTGACGACGGTGTCGCCGATCTCCGCGCTGTGCCCGACCGGATAGTCCTCGAGATAGCGGGTGGCCATGCGGCGCGTTACGTCGCGCGCCGTACGCCGTCCCGCGCTTGGCCGGAAAGGCGCCACGGCACGTTATCGGCAGTGTTGCGGGCGTTCTTTAGGAGGGGCAAGCGACCGAAACGAAAGCCACCCCGAGGGGTATCTGAGAAGGCGATGTTCCAGGTGATCGGGCAGGCGGGCGGGAAGCCGTTCTACCGTCGCAGGTCTCCGGCGACGGAGGGTGCGGCGATCGACAATCGACAGACGTCGACGAGGAGACACGTTGGCCGTTAACGCCGAGTCCTTCGTGCCGAACTGGGAGCTGACGCAGCTCCTGGACATCTTCCCCCTCCCGATCCGACAGGCGCTCGTCCGTCTCCCGAACCTCGACCACGTCATCGAAGTGGTGCTCGACCTGGGCCGCCCGCCCGAGGCGCGCTTCGAGGACGATTTCGTGTTCCTCGGCGAGACGTCGGTCACGTCGGAGGACATCGCGCACGTCACCTCACGGCTCTCGCCGTTCGGCGGCGACAACCGCGCCGGGATCGAGCAGACGCTGCACCGCATCAGCGCGATCCGCAACCGCACCGGGCGCATCGTCGGCCTCACCTGCCGCGTCGGCCGCGCGGTGTACGGCACGATCGACATCGTCCTGGACGTCATCCGCAGCGGCAAGTCCATCTGTCTCCTCGGCCGCCCGGGCGTCGGCAAGACGACGATGCTGCGCGAGGTCGCGCGCGTGCTGGCCGAAGAGCGCAAGCGCGTCGTGATCGTCGACACCTCGAACGAGATCGCCGGCGACGGCGACGTGCCGCACCCGGGCATCGGCCACTCGCGCCGCATGCCGGTCCCCGATCCGCACCTGCAGCACGGCGTGATGATCGAGGCGGTCGAGAACCACATGCCGCAGGTCATCGTGATCGACGAGATCGGCACCGAGGCGGAGGCGTTCGCCGCGCGCACGATCGCCGAGCGCGGCGTGCAGCTCATCGGCACCGCGCACGGCCAGACGCTCGAGAACCTGCTGATGAACCCGACGCTGTCGGACCTGCTCGGCGGGATCAGCGCGGTGACACTTTCCGATGAGGAAGCGCGGCGCCGCGGCACCCGCAAGACGGTGCTCGAGCGGAAGCAGCCGCCGACGTTCGACGTCGTGGTCGAGATCCAGGACCGCGACCGGCTGGCGATCCACCAGAACGTCGGCGAGGTCGTCGACGCGCTGCTGCGCGGCTACCAGCCGCAGCCGGAGCTGCGCCAGCGCACGGCCGGCGGTGCGATCGACATCGTGCAGCAGGCCAATCCCGAGGCGATCTCGCCGGAGAAGATCCGCGAGTTCCGCGTGCAGCCGCGCGACGACGAGGCGGCGCTGTTCGGCGCGGCCGGCGAGTCCGTCCCCGACGACGCGAAGCCGCTGCTGATCTTCCCGTACGGCGTCTCGCGCAACAAGATCGAGCGCGCCGCGCACAACCTGCGCGTCCACGCCTCGATCGCGCGCAAGTGGGACGACGCGGACGTCGTGCTGACGCTGAAGACGCTGGAGCGCAAGGAGTCGGACCGCCTCAAGCAGATCGCCGCCGAGAACGTGCCGATCTACTCGATCAAGACGAACACCACGACGCAGATCCAGAACGCGCTCAAGGACGTGTTCAACCTGCCCTCCATCGACATCGAGGAGGTCGCGATGCGCGAGGCCGAGGAGGCGGTGTACCAGGTGCTCCTGGACAGCCGCGCCGTCGAGCTGACGCCGCAGACGTCCTACATCCGGCGCATGCAGCACCAGCTCGCCGAACGGTACCGGCTCCAGTCGCGGTCCACCGGGCTCGAGCCGAACCGGCGCGTGCGGATCTTCAAGGGTCCCGACGTCTAAGGCCGCCTGTCAGCGGTCGAGCTGGACGTTCCCCGCGTCGTCGACCGCCAGCGTCGAGTCGAACTGCAGCACATCGCCGTCGTCGACCCGCCGGCTGTGCACCGCGAGACGGTGCGCACCGGTCGCCGTCTTGCCGAGGTAGGACATGCGCAGCAGCGGGTTCTTCGCGTCGCTGCCGGGCGCGAGGCGGCCGGCCTGCACCAGCACCGCGACGACCCGCTGCTGGACGCGCAGCGGCAGCAGGCGGTACGCGTCATCATCCTCGCCGCCCAGCGCGGCGAGCTCTTCGGCCGCCTTGTTCGACGGGTCGCTCATGTCTTTGCAGAACCGAACGACGGCATCCCAGTCGTCGGCGGCGATCCCTTCGAACACGCCGGCGATGATCGCCCAGTCGGTGCCGTCGCGCGCCATCGTGCCCTGCCGTGCGATCTTTAGGCGCGCCCGGACGCGCTTCGCGCCGAGGTCGAGCGCGACGTCGACGTGCGGGCCCGGCGGCGGCTCGATCGAGGCGAACAGCACGCCCTTCTCGCTGATCTCGAGACCGAGCGCGGACACGAGCGCGCCGTCCTTGAGCCACGCGATCGGAAAGCGCTTGCGCCTGCGCTCCGCGCCTCGGCGGTCGGCTTTTCCGCCGCCGAGCCGCCGCACCAACTCGTTGAGCATCCGTTCCTCCGCGATGGCCGTCGAGCCGCGACCGCGAAGAACGCCCGGTGCTCGTCACCTTCGAAGGGATCGAAGCGTCCGGGAAATCGACGCTGATCGCAGCGCTGGCGGAAGACCTTAGAAACCGCGGCGATCTCGTCCTGGTCACCAGGGAACCGGGGGGTACTCCCCTAGGCGATTCTTTACGCTCCGTCTTTCTGGACCCGGCGATTCAGGTCGACCCGCTGGCCGAGGTGATGGTCCTCAACGCCTCGCGGGCACAGCTCGTAGCGGACGTGATCGCGCCGGCGCTCAAGGCGCGCACGGTCGTGCTGTGCGACCGGTTTTTTGACGCCACCGTCGCCTACCAAGTCTACGGGCGCGGGCTCGACTTCGACGCGGTGCTGGACATCTGCCTGATCGCGACGCACCGCATCGCGCCCGAGCTGACGTTCTTGATCGACCTCCCGGTCGACGTCTCGCGGGCCCGGCTGCGCGCGCGCGGCGACGCCGACCGGCTCGAGCGCGAGGACGACGCATTCCACGCGCGCGTGCGCGAGGGATATCTCCAGCTCGCGGAGCGGTTCGCGAACCGGTTCGTCGTGCTGGACGGGATGCAGCCGCCGGGCGTGCTCGCGGCGTACGCGAGCGCCGAGCTCGAGCGCCGCCGGAACGCGCCGATCGTATGATCGACGGCAAGTTCGAGGTGATCGGCGCGGCCGGGCCGCGCGGGTTCTTCGAGCACTTGACCCCGGCGACGCTCTCGCACGGCTACCTCTTCACCGGGCCGCAAGGCGTCGGCAAGAAGACGTTCGCGCGCGAGCTGGCGCGCTCGCTGCTGTGCGTCACGCCGAAGCGCACGCTGCTCGGCTGGTGCGGCACGTGCAGCGGCTGCACGCGCATCGCCGCCGGAACGCATCCCGACTTCTACTTCGCCGAGGGTCAGCTCAAGATCGGCGACCGCGACGGCGGCGGGGGCTTTCACGAGAGCGACGAGGCGACCGCGCGCGATCTCGTGCGCCAGCTCTCGATGCACTCGTACGCGGGCGGCAAGCGCGTGTTCATCCTGGGCGACGCCGACTTCACGCGCGAGGCGGCCAACGCGCTGCTGAAGTTCTTCGAAGAGCCGCCGGACGGCGTGCTGCTGCTGCTGACGACGAACGCCGTCGGGCGCGTCATCCCGACGATCCGCTCGCGGCTGGTCGAGGTGACGTTCCCGCCGCTGTCGGAAGACGAAGTGCTGCGCGTGCTGGGACGCCACGGGGTCGCGGGCGACGACGCGGCGCGCGCGGCCGCGCTCGCGAACGGCAGCGCCGCGCGCGCGCTCGGGTACGTGAACGAAGGCGAAGGCGCGACGCGCGACGCCGCGGTCGAGTGGTTCTTCGCCGCGGCGTCGGGGGCAGAGGCCGACGCGAGCGCCTGGGCGACGCGGCCGACGCTCGAGGCCGGGCTCGAGACGGTGAAGACGCTGGCGCGCGACTGGATCGCGCTCGGCTTGGGCGGGAGCGTCCCGCTGCTGGCGCGCGATCAGCGCGCGCGGCTGGAAGAGCTCCCGCTGCGCGAGCCGGCCGCGTTCGCGAAGCTGCTCGCGGCGATCGGCGACGCGGAGCGCATCGCGCGCACGAACGTCAGCCCGCCGCTCGTCGCGGACCTCGTTCGGATGGCATTGGCACCATCGTCGCGTTAGGCGAGGAGCCTACTCACCAGCGGCGCCCGAAGGCGGCGTCGGTGTACGTCTTGGTCAGCACCAGCGCGACGTAGCCGGTCGCGATCGCCTGGATCAGGGCCTGGATCAGCAGCAGCACGATCGGGCTGCCGACGAGCGGGATGATCCGGAGCGCGACGGCGAGCGCCGCGAACGGCGGCAGCACGAACACGAGCGCGACCGTCACGATCGCGGCCAGCGCTGCGCCCAGCGGGTTCGCCTTCACGCGGTCGATCGAGATCTGGATCGCGGCGCTGCCCGGAACGCCGCCGACCGCCGCGGCCGGCATGGTCCAGATCAGGAACACGGCGGCGACCGCCATGAGCACGTAGGCGACGAGCGAACCGACGATGGTCGCGGTGAACTGCGCGATCGCGACGACGAACGTCACGCCCATCGCCGCGTAGAGCAAATCGCCGCCGCGCCGGCGCGCCTCGCTCCAGCCGTTCTCGAACGATGCGCGGCCGCGCCGCCACGCGTCGTCGGCGATGATGCAGGCGGCGCCCAGCCCGAAGAGCTGCAGCAGCGCCGCGATGAGCCCCGCGATCCCGGCCGTCACGATCCCGATCGCGCCGGAGGGCGAGAACGTCATCCCGACGAGCACACCGATCACCGCCATCAGCAGCGGGACGACGATGATCGACGGGTTGCGCAGCAGCAGCGGCACCGCCGTGAAGTACGGCCGGAGGTCGACCGGCGGTGCCGGTGCGCTGCGCACGGCAGTCCTAGGCTCGCGCGCCGGCCAGGGCGCTGCCGCACGAGCAGGTGCGCTGGGCCGGGACGTTCTCGACGATCTTGAAGATCGCGTTCTTGACCCGCTCGTTGTTGCGCGTGAACACCTCGATCACTTCGTGGTGCGAGACCGGCTTGATGCCCTCTTGACCCTCGAGCCCGACGTCGTAGTCGGTTATCAGCGAGATGTTCACGTAGCACATCTCCAGCTCGCGGACGAGGTACGACTCGGGGTAGTTGGTCATGTTGATGACCTCCCAGCCGAGCGAGCTGAACCACTTCGACTCCGCCCGCGTCGAGAAGCGCGGTCCCTGGATGACGACGATCGTCCCCTTGTCGTGCGTGTCGATGCCGAGCCCGCGGAGCGCGTCGGCCGCGATCGGCCGCAGCTGCGGGCAGTACGGATCGGCGAACGAGACGTGCGTCGTCACCGGCCCGTCGTAGAAGGTGTCCTTGCGGCCGGTCGTGCGGTCGACGATCTGGTCGGCGACGACCATCGAGCCGGGCTTCACGTGCGGCTGCAGCGAACCGCACGCGGTCGGTCCGATGATGCGCGTGACGCCGAGCGCTTTCATCGCGAACGCGTTGGCGAGGTAGTTGATCGACTGGGGGGGATAGCGGTGGTCCTTGCCGTGGCGCGGGAGAAAGGCGACCTTCTTGCCGGCGATCTCGCCGAGCGCGATCTTGTCGGACGGCATCCCGTAGGGCGTCTCGACCCATACCTCACGCGGGTTCTCGATCAGCGAGTAGAAGCCCGATCCGCCGTAAACCCCGATCTCGGCCCGTTCGTTCGTCGTGTACATTGCGACCCGAGGTTAGACGAACCCCGGACGGAGCCTTTAGCGTGAATACTCAGCGTCAGAGGCGCGCGGCGTTCGCCGCGCGGCGGAGCGCAGCGAAGCGAGCACCGCGAGGCTTTAGCGGACAAAGCGGTCCCCGCTTTGACCGATAAAGCCACTAGTCCATGAAGTCGGAGGGCTTCAGCTCGTCGATGAACTTCTTGAACTTCTGGGACTCGGCGGGGTCGGGCTCGCCGCCCTTGTCCGCGACGGTCTCTTCGAGCGCGATCTTGTCGCTGACGAAGATCGGCGCTTGCATGCGCAGCGCGAGCGCGATGCCGTCGGACGGGCGCGCGTCGATCTCCTGGACCTCGCCGTTGGTGCGGACGATCAGCTTGGCGAAGAACGTCGAGTCCTTGATGTCGTGGATGACGATCTGCTCGAGCTTCGCGGAGAGCGACTCCAGCAGCGTGCGCATCAGGTCGTGGGAGAGCGGGCGCGGGACGGCGGTCCCCTCCAGCGCCAAGGCGATCGCCGTCGCCTCGAACGGTCCGATCAGGATCGGAAGGTAGCGCTTGCCGTCGAGGTCCTTCAGGATGACGACCGGGTCGTGCGTGAGCAGATCGATCCCCAGTTTGTCGACCTTCATCTGCCGCATCGGCGGGTACTCCGGGGGGCCGGAGGCCGAATCCTCCGGTTGCGCGTACCATGCCGCTCCGTGGCATTGTCGTGCGGCATCGTCGGGCTTCCCAACGTGGGGAAGTCGACCATCTTCAACGCGCTGACGCGCTCGGCGCAGGCGCTGGCCGCGAACTATCCCTTCGCCACGATCGAGCCGAACGTCGGCGAGGTCCCCGTCCCGGACGCCCGGCTGGACGTCCTGGCCCGTATCAGCCAAAGCGAGAAGATCGTTCCGGCGACGATGCGCTTCGTCGACATCGCCGGGCTGGTGCGCGGCGCGTCGAGCGGCCAAGGCCTGGGGAACGCGTTCCTCTCGCACATCCGCGAGACCGACGCGATCGCGATGGTGGTCCGGTGTTTCGAGGACGCCAACGTCTCGCACGTCGAGGGTGATCCCGACCCGCTGCGCGACA